>Ga0307512_10005035_pt1 | contig 14069 bp, 10 predicted proteins | sample 14_EM_MG_FD_200267 | JGI IMG/M metagenome (GOLD analysis project Ga0307512, IMG submission 200267) | Populus trichocarpa ectomycorrhiza microbial communities from riparian zone in the Pacific Northwest, United States - 14_EM | ecosystem: Host-associated > Plants > Roots > Unclassified | place... | reverse complement strand
CTGCACGTGATTTAAAAAGCCTGCATCGGCCTGCATAAGCCTTGGTCTGGTTGATGGATGGAATACGGCAATGGCAGGGCTACGATGATTGAGTTGGATATGGTTTATGTTTCGTACTTTTGAGACTCTCTTAGTAAAGGCAGCAGAGAACCTTTCGAACAAAATATTTTGTTTAGGCTTAGTCCGCCAAGAAAAGCCGCCCGGCCGCCAAGAAAAAACCTGCAGGCCCGGCTCTCATTTAAAAGCCGCCGCTAAGGGTGGCCCGGCCCGGCCTATGCAAAGCCGGGCTGACCTGGCCGCTTAGGAACACTGAATAGTCCTGGAGCAATTGTAAGGTAGAGTAGTGTGGGGTAATTTTGTCAAACAGTGAGATGTCGTGCTGTGTCCAGGGATCTCCCAACGCAAATCTTAGCCGGATGACGATTCACGCAGCAATCTTGATTTAGTTTCTTTTGCTTAATGAATGTATAGCGATTTTCATTCAGATCGCAGCTACAAGATGGATGGACGAGAATACATGACATCTGGCAAAAATATAATCGAGAATCGCTTGGAACTCATCCTCGCTAACCTACCGCTCGCTCTGGTATTAGTGGCCACATCTGGCACGACCGCGAGGATCCTAACTCTAAGGTATTTTCGGCTAACACAATGGAGACCTTCGTGGCGTTTATGGGATGATATTCAGCATTTGTCCTCAGACGTATGAGATGGGTGGATATGAGAAGCGATTGTGGGACTTTTAATCCGACTTCTGATCCTCGAGGCCCGTAGTCAGGCTTCGTTGGTGGGGGATCCGTGAGAGAGGAGCGGCATTTCGGTGAAACCCGAACGCAGCCTTCGGGCCAACGTTGACCCTCTTCATCACATACGTACCCCTGCTGAATGCCAAAATAAACGATTCGTTCGAGTATTTGCAACAAGATGCTACAAGAATTGGCAATTTAAAACCCTCTGTCTTATCCACACGGCGTAAGCATGTACGGTATCCACTTGCATATAATGTACCCCTCCGTTATCCGGAAGATATGGAATATGGGGAGAATGAATGGTTAACTCTATTCTCTGCTCCTTCCATCTGAAAGCTAAGTAACAGACCGAAATAGCTAGTGCCCTTATCGCCTATCTGATTGATCAATCCAATCAGCCCATGGTCACTTTTTCACTGAATATAAGGCATGAATTTCTGATCACTCAGGAACCAGTCCCTGTCAATGCACTATCATTATTGGCACCCTAACTTTCTATGGGATTTCCCAACAATTGTACTCAAAATGTTTGAGAACTTGAGATCGAGTAGATAGCGAGGGTGTCATAATGAGCTAGGCCGGTGGTCTAACGGTGGACGCTTTACATTATCTTCACCTGCTCCATTGCTCTATGCGTGAGATTCCGCTTTGTAGAATGGGCATATTTGTGCTTATAATGGCAGATAACAGTGCATCACCATGGTGCAAAGTCTTTGTACTCGGGATCTCGCACACAGAGGTTTGTAATAGTAGGGTTTTGGCGGGTGAATCGTGAGTTTGGTTAGGTGGATGCAGTAATGGCAAGGAATAAGACAAATTCAATAATCAGACCTATTGCATGATAGGTCTCTGCCATCTTATGGCCGGAGATGACTCTCGTATGACCGGAGATTGCTGTCGGCCTGAAGGGTCTATACATAGATGCGTATGCACGCATTCACACTTGTATTCTCATATTTATATGGCCTTGTGGCTCTCTTGGATAACATACAATCAAGCTTCTCTAGCATCACTATTTCAACAAGACCAATCCTGGTACTCCATCGCAAATCAACATATCAATCCTGGAAAGAGCAACGATTTTCCTGCACGTTTCCAATTCCACTCTCAAATGTTCCTGTACCATTAACTCCTCACCGCACATCCGATATGCTGGCTATCTGGCCAAGTCGATGTTCTCGGTTGGGTGACACAATGTCGATCGCCTGACTCTGGGTCTTGCGGACGCATAGTGGCTGCCGGCATTGAGAGCACCGGTCGTCGGGGAACAAGTAGCACTGGCGGTGGATAGAGAACGCTCGTCATAGGTGCAGTATCGTCATTGGAGACTTCCGAGACTATGGGTTCGGCAACTAACTGACTCTCGACGGTCTCAGTTGGGACTCCATGTTTATCCTGGAAACCGGTAAGCACTACAAAAACTATCCGGGGACAAGATCATACTTGCTTATCCCTCCAACGCTCCCATCCGAAATAAACGCTAATCGCGGCAATCAAAACACCAATAGCAGTGAATACCATGCCGCACACGCCAATTGTTGTGTCATTCGGAACCTTGCTTCTGCTTTGGAGGTGTGGGATTGCGGTGCCTTGTGCAAGATGGGAGAGTAGGTACACCGCGATGCTATAGATTATACGCCCTAGGCGGCTGTTAGCTGTAGTCCTACATTATTCAGGTCCGGCGCAGAATACGGAATAAGGAATAAGTATTACTCATGGTTTGAAGTGTGGGAAGCCTGCTCGTATGGGTTTGGAATGTTGAGGGAGAAGACTGAATGCACTGAGTTGGTGGATAAATGTGGTAGAAGCGGTAAGTCCTTTAGAGTGAGAGCTAAATGTGAAAAGAAATGATAGGGCCGAAGAGACACTTTGGGTGGAAATATCGAAAATATTGAGGTCGTTGCTATAGTCGAGGTGAAAGGTGTCTCTTAAATACGACAGCGAGATGCGTAGTATAGATATGTTGGTAGTCCGAGGATATAAGTATGATATTTAATTTATTTTCATACCATACAATCATAATTATTTACCTCATACCACACCGCCATACTTTATTTATTTCATACCACGCCACCTGCAATAAGAGGGATTGCATTGTAAGAACCCTGACAGCGATTACCGATTGAACCACGAATGCATATCAGCGCTAAGCAACAAGTAGTTACCAACTTCGTTATAACCAATGACACCACTGACAAGCGATGCGAGCAGCACAGATCGGTGGCGGGACCCAAAATTCAACGTGCCTGTCATTATTAGGCATGATAAAATTCGATGTAACACCCCAACATTTGCACTTGAACATCACATGACTACATCATTCTGACCTTCCCCAAAGATAAGATCACTGCAGCCCCTCCCACCTTCCACGATTACACTACCACCACCATAGCACATCTTGATTCTTGAACTGTTGGAGCGTAAAAGCACATGCCGAAAAGCAAAGCTTCCGTTAGGAATCATAGATTCGAGAACCAAGAACTAGTCCCGTAATTCACTACTACCTGCCCTAACGTTAGTATCACATCTAGAATGACCGTGATGATTCTAAGTGTAAAAGATTTTCAAAAATTGACATGAACTTAAAGCGTTTCGCCACTTCGATGCAAGGTTTTCATGATCTGCCCTCAAAACGTATGAAGAATCAGACTGCTTTGAGCCTTTGAGGATACGAGAATCGGATGGTGAGGAGCACCACCAGGTCGTACCCATGCCAAACGTCAGCTAGTCCTCCGTATGGAGCAGCCAGCTAAAACCCCAAAGTAAATAATTTTCCAGTTTTAGATCTCACCTATTCGTATAAGAAACGCTAGCCTGATGGGGCGTACATATGTCTTTCTCAAACTGTAATTGAATGTCCACTGGAAGGCTAGCGCTGAGGTTATAGTAAGGTGCGGCTCAGCGGATAGGTACTCTCGCTGAGCGGAAAAATAATCTTAAATAGAGTACATATCTCATTTCATCCGTTTCGGATTCTGGAAGATACTCTGTCCCAAAATGGTTATGCCGCCACAGAATAATAAAATAACCCCTGTCACCATGCAAGCCGGCAATAAGGTGACGTTATGCTCATATTTGCAACATAACCCAATCAAGTCCACGAGTTCATCTGATCACAACACCTATCCACATAAACTTACGTTATCTATTCTCAGGTTCTCATTTTCTATAGGATTCGTAGAAAATTTTCGATAATTGGTCGTTTTTGATCAATTATTATTCCCAAAGACAGCGCTCTCCGCCCTGTTCCCACAGTCTCTTAAACAAGTTCACAGTTGTAGACATTAGTTGACCCTATTGTTTGCAGTTCTAGACACTACATCACCGTAAAACTGTATCACTCGATTTACTGTGTGAGGCATGGATTGCAAGGATGTGTGTGGGCTGATTTGGTAGCACAAAACAGAGAAGCAACACTCCGCAATATCCAAAACAACAGCACAGAAACGCCACCATAACCAGTGATCCAACATTCACTTCATTAAATACACTCAACTAGCCTCCATTCCACTTGAAGTATCATGTCATCATTCACGGTATAGGCGATGGGATTGGCGTAGCGGCATCCGGTCACGCTGGAGAAAGTAGCGCCGGAAGTGGATAAGGAAGCCGTGGAAAATTTTGACGGTCTGATTCGGAGGTCGCAGTTGATGGATGTAACTGCGGAGCAACGTCATTATGATAATGCACATCGCCATTAACAGTAAGACTAGAGAGTTGTGCTATCGTTGGTGACATCGGAGGAGCGAATATCGTCTAACTGAGACTCAACTACGCAATCCTGGCCTGTAAGTATTCGGTTGGTTATATAGGTATAGCGCTTACCTCTCGTCTTGTCTGTCGACCTTTCCAACATTTCCAACCGAAAACTCCAGTCGCTGCTACCATCACGCCGATGACCGTCACCACCAGTGCACATAAAGCAATCGGGTCATGAGGATCGTTGTCTCTCCTCTGAAGCTTTGTGTTAGAGATCGGTATGCTTTGTGTGAGACCAAAAAATAGGGTGATTGCGACGATATATGTTATACGCTCTAGTCGGATGTTAGCTGTGACCTTGAATTATTCCGATAGGTCTTACCCTTGTAATCGATGGTGAAAGCTAAACCGTAAATATGTAGACACAATGGGGGAGGTAACAGCGGTAAAGTTCGTGGTGTTACGTCGAAGAGCAGTGAGAGGAGTCGAGGTGAAGGGACAGGTGGTAGTGGGGGTGTGTTGATGTTATTGTTGATCCTGGGTTTGGTAATGCACACGAATGTGTCAGGGTGCGATTCTGGTCTCGTTTCTGCTTCGGGCGACGAGTACCTGCAGGTCATCAGTCAATCAACTTGCAACATGATTTTTGTCCTAATGTTTTGCTAGGAAGCTGGGAAGCTGGGGAACAGTCAGAAGTAACAACTGTCGAGAAGCCACACGACTATTTCGGAGGCCTCCAAGAGAAACGAACACAACAAGGTAGGGCAAACAAGTTAGCTTATGAACTTCCAGAAAAGTAATTGCTCCCGGTGAGTCGTTGTGTGTGAGGCGTAGACTCAGCAAGGAGGAGGTTGTACGTAGTTGGAGGAAGCGCTAGAAACGTTCTGCTTATAGCAAGCAGTTCCGTCAGACTTAAAAGTGAATGGGAAGTGACAGAGCCGATGAGACAAATTTGCGAAGATATGGTGAATTTACGTTAAGGCTGTGAGGAAAGTCGAGATAGAAAGCGCACGTTCAGTGGTTGAGTTTTGTGCTTAAATATTTATTGTCGGCAGGTAGTTTCTGGCATGGTTGAGGTCAAAGCTTCCCAGCGTTCGCAACGGCAACCTTTGCTGTCCTGTCACGTCAGACGCTGAAACAGAGAGTTATGCGACAAGATCGTATTAACCGCATTAAAGTCGAGACAACTGACGTGATAGTGTCACGTTGAACTTTGAACGAGGTGGGGGCCGCCCCACCCATTTTTGAAATGGAGCACCGTCAGATCTCGCGCCATAACCCGGGGATCACATGACTATGTCTTTCGAAGCGAGGGCGTCGCTATAAGCACCGTCAGACTATCAAGCGCCGGTAGGCACCTTATATTATCGTCACCAGCTCCATAATTCTAAGATTTAAGCCTCCACTTCATCAATTGGGCACATTTGTGTTAATAATGACAGACAACAGCGCATCACCATAGTACAAAGCTATCTTCATAGTCCTCCAAGTCACGTTCCAGTATTGTGTCATTTAGATCATATGGAGGAGCTTGCATTGTTAAAGCTTAGTCCAGTGAATTCAGTAATCATGTTTATCGCAAGGAATAAATCAAACCAATACCTAATTCTCCAACCGCCAACCTAGTAATCCGGCCCAGCTCTCTAAAGTTCCAGTATGGTCAACTCCTTACCAGATTTCCGCTTTAACGGCTATCTGGCTAAGTTAATGTTCTCAATTAGCGATTACCAACTAATTCTATAGAAAACAACCTTGGTTACGACAGTGTATCATCTAGAATCAAGATAACTAGACGTGATGGCCAGAGTAGCACTGGCTGTGGGCACTGGCTGTGGGTACTGGCTGTGGGTATAGAACCCCCGGATAGACAGGTGTTGGTGGCGTGTTATCGTTGGAGACCTCAGGGGCCATGCGAACGGTCGGCAGGGGGGCGTTCATACCGACAAACTAACCTCCGGTAGTCTCGGTAGTGACTCGTCCATCTTGATTCTGTAAGACTGGTACGCTCTATATTGGGTAGTAGGGGTGGAGACCGTACTCGTTTGGTTATCTAATGTTTCCAACCGATATAAACTCCAACCACGGCAACTAACACGCCGATACCCGTAAATACCAGTCCACAAACACTGATTGTTGTGTCGTTCGTGATTTTTCTTTTGTAAGCTCTGAGATTGGTGTCGCTTGTGCGAGACTAGAGAGGAGGTGAACTCTGAGGATGTATGTTAGGCGCTCTAATCGGCTGTTAGCGATGGTGTCATACTATGCTCCCAAAAGATTCGTATCATCCATGACAAATCTTGGGAAAGCTAGCCCAGAAAATTTGGTTGAGAGGAGAAGAGTGTGTAATAGGTAAAAGAGATGGGCAAGGTCTGGTATAAGTATATAGCGCTTCCGTCAGACTCTGTTGAATGTGGAAATGTGAGAATATCGGGATTTTGAGGTTGTTGAGACTGTTTGGAGATTAGGAGAGTTTCTTAATTGTTTCTTGGGAGTCTGTAGATACTACACGGATGCGAAACTTCGAGGGACGGGAAACGCCGCAAACGCTAAGCTGGTCGCACACATGGCCATGGCCAATGACAACCCTGGCAAGAGATGCGAGTTCAAGGATGAAGTTTGCATAGATCGGGGCGTTTCTATTTGCCGATTTGGCAAAAAGTGATATTTAGTGAGTACTTAAACCCGGGAATGTATGGAAAATCTATAATATGATCTTAAAATAAATGAAAAACTGGACCTCTTGAGATTGATTGGATACGAGAATTGTAGGGGTGAAGGTCAAACACGTAAAATACCGGTTATACTAACTATATCTACTTATCACCAACACCGCGCGCACTTGGTGACAGAATCACCGGCCGCTTGGTAGGTTGTCACTAACGCTGCACGCAATTGGTGATAGCTAATCACCGCACTCGATTAGGCCATATTTCCATATATAAGTCCTAAAGCGGGAATCCTACATCAAATAAGCTTCTCGTTTCAGATCATATGCGTTCCTAGTAAAACGCTAGACTAATCAAGCACATTTAAAATCACTAAAAATGAGAGCAAGCGAAAGAGAAGATCAAATGATTAAACCAACACCCTGTACTTAACCACCACCGTCTAATACTCCATTCTTGAGAGGGGTAGTAGTGCCACGCGGAAACCGAATCTGACCTTCAACACTTGTGATCAAATTCCGACTGTAGGTGGACTATCTGGCACTGTTGAAATACTCGGTTGGGTACATTACCCGCTGTTGATGGATCTGGTTGACGCGGAGGTTTGGTAGTCGTAGTTGGTGGCAATGAGAGGACTGGCCGTGGGGGAGAAAGTGTCGCTATCGGAGGGCGGGAACCTGCCGGGCTCACAGGAAGGCAGGCAGGCAAAAGTGACGTGTTGTCGTTGGAGACCTCAGCGGCTGGCAACGGAACGTTTAGATCAACCAACTCATGGTCGGCGGTCTCAGTCGGGTCTCTATGCGTATCCTGCAGGACCGGACCGGTAAGCACCACTCAGCAACCAGAGAGGAGACCATACTTGCTTGTCTTTCCAATGCCTCCACCCGACATAAACGCCAATTGTGGTAATCAACAGACCGATACCCGTGAACACTAGTCCGAATACACCGATTGTTGCGTCGTTTGGAACCTCGCTTCTGCGCTGGAAGAGAAGTGGGATTGCTGTGCCTTGTGCAAGACAGGAGAGTAGGAATACCGCCATGCTATAGACTATACGCTCTAATCGGCTATTAGCAGTGATCCAGCATTATTCAGGTCCGACGCGGGAATAAGGAATATGTCTTACCCATGAATCGACGGTGGGAAAGCCTGGCCGTATGAGATTCGGCTGTAAGGGAATAAACTGAATGCTTCGTGGTGACAGATGAATGTGGAAGAAGCGGTGGGCAAGTCGACCAGAATTAGAGTTGAATGTGAAATGAAGTGAGAGGGCCGAAGAGGCTACGTCGGGTGGATCTATTGAAAATATTGGGGTTTTTAAAGGTCTGTAAAGTACTGGAGCGGAATAGGTAAGTTATATGGTCGGTTGCTGGCGGTACTTCTCCATACGAGCGCAACCATTATTGTGAGTGGGATCGGGGGAGTGGGGTGCGGAACGTGGTGTGGATGTGCAAAACGACTTCAAAAGCGACACTAAAATCTGCCCAACCTGTTGAATTTGGGTTAGATCCCTGCAGAAGTGCGTCAGCGTACGGTTTTGACTTACCGTTTTTGGGAGGGACAACGCAAAACCTACGTTCAGGACACGTTCAATGGATTGCAAGGCAACGTTCCACAAACCAACACTTCAGATTGCAGGGATAGCCTTGCTGCAAGGAGCATAACATCACGTGACTATATCTTCCTGTGACTCTGCTGGCTTTTGAGGTGTTTATACCACCACTATGGCATGTTTCGATTCCCGAACTATTGTTGGCGCGGGAAAGACTAAAAACAAAAGTTTCTGTTACAAATCATAAAATCAAGAATTACCAAGAACCATCCTCAGTTTGTAACTCTTACCATCACCGGTATAATCGCAGCGGGCACAACCGCTAGAATCCCAACTTTAAAATAACTTTAAAATGATCAGTATGAACTTAACACGTGAGAGACTTTTGCCGCAGAGAGGATTTCCAAGAACCGCACTTAAGGCATATAAAAATCGGACTACTTTGTGATTGAATAGATACGATGGTTGCGAAGGTGAAAGGGTAACGGTAGTCCCGCTGCAAGCGTAAACGTTAAGTGTTGGCCAAAGTACTGGTACCGTAACTAATTAATCTACTGGGTTCACGGGCTAGAGTCAATGCTATGTACCGCCCTTTCTTGTCCCTAAAAAAAACAAAGTAAGTGCACATTTGTACCTCAACCTGGCAGGAAATGTCGCACATGCTCCATTAGCGTTGGTTATATCTGTATAAAACAACCACTACCTAAAGCGGTAATCCAAATCTAAATGAATTTTGAGTTTCAAATTGTATGCACCGTATGCAGTACACTAACGTGATCAGCCGTATACTACAGCATCGCTTTGCTCACTTCGAGCTATAAAGTAATTGAATACAACTGTAATTGTATGAACGGAGGTACTTCGTTCCAGACAAGCTCACGAACGATGGGGTCTGGATGTGGTGGACAGATGGATCACGCTCAGACGATGGCCGAGTGGGAGCCGCAGCAGTGTGCAAACATGGAAACCAATGGAGGTCCCGCCGCAGTTATCTGGGCACTGGGCACATAGAGGTCATCGACACTGAGCTGTGGGCGATCGGACTCGCACTTGATGTAACGATCCAGAAGAGAGAATCATTGAACAGGCATGGAGTGAAGACGGTGGCAGTCTTTAGCGACTCACAAACCGCAATTCAACGAGCGGCACACCTACAGTCAGTCCCAGGGCAGTGATAGCTAGGCGGATCAATCGAAGAGCGCAGGCTCTCCTCGCCCATGGCATCACGACTGCGAGCCACTGGTTCCCAGGACACTCCGGCATCTCGGGAAACGAAGAAGCGGACTGTTAGGCAAACCTGGCCCAAGACACTAGCGGTGACAAAGTGATAGAGCAGCCATACACCTCGGCTGTGAATAGAGCGAGACGAATCTCCGAGGGGAGGTCAGCAGGCAAGGCAAAGTGAGAGGCCGACAAGTGCAGCAAACACTTCAGTTACAGACTCAAGGGCAAGACAGGGACCAAGAGATCTGTTTCAATGACAAGCATGAAGTTGCTGGCTACTAGGTTCAAAACACTAAAGTGTGGGCAGGCACCGACTGCAGTCTATCTAAAACGGTTCAGCCACCGAGAGGACGATAAGTGCTGGTGGTGTGGAGGGACAGAAGCCTAGATGCGGAAGCACCTCTTCCACCACTGCAGTTGGTGGAGGGACCAGCAGAAAGCCCTCTGGCAGGCGGTGGAAAAGGCGACGGGCTGGAGAGCGGGCAGAAGCCGACACGTGCAGGTCTCTGAGCTGTTTTCCATTGGAGTGTGCAACCAGGTGGTGATGGACTTCTTGGCGCCTACTGTTACAGGGGTGTTTAGATCCCAATAATCAATACAATATTTATTGAAACTAAGCACAGCTGCCTATCTAAATTCTCTTTCACTCCTTGTCGTATCCTAAGACTCAACCTCTTGACTCACATGTCCAAGAGCGACCAATATCAAAACGTCTCCATAACCTGTCTCCCTCGTATAGGAAGATTAAACTTGCCCGTTGTGCAACTACTCCTCTGCCCACTCCTCGAATGGTAATGCACTGGTGTTCAAGTACCTCAGCACCAGGTAGTCGATATCTTCTAGTTCGCAAAAATGACAAACGTCTTGGTAAGTGTGGGTTAAACACGCTTCAGCCAACTGAGAAATGAGTTATCCGAATAACTCGACTGGTCGTTGGCTAGCGTATTTGGATTGGGTCAGATGTTGTCCAGACATACGTTTCCTGGCCTTGTAAATGTATGAAAGAAGATATTTTGAAAGGAGATAGAATTCTTAATAATATTTTAAGATCGTCTTCGGTGTTCTCTGAAAGCTGATCTTGTGGATGATGCCCTTCTTCCTTTGTCCCAACACTGGCTCATTATTGCCCTTTCTCAACACTCTAGCATCATAGCGTTATCACGGCTGCTCCCTCCTAGCGCCCGTGAATAACTTGCCACTACACCGTCAGGTACTACGTGTCTATGCAGTGTGGTTTGAAAGCGTTATGCTCCTGATAACATTCAGGCCATCCACAGCTTTGATATCAGCCAACCCCTCAACATCTCGCAATCGTATGAGTCGGTAGTTGGAACATCCACCAACCACAGTGGTGATGCTTATCGCCTCTTAATCCCTCAAGTAAAAGAGTTATTAATTGCGTCATAGATTTAATCGGCGACCAACCGATACTATGCCAAGGTCGATTGCTGACGCGTAAGCTCGTATCCAATACGAGTTTACATTGCGATCCAGACTGCCTGAGCCAATGTGCAGTGTTCGCTTTATGCCAATGCGTACGTCATTAATCGCTCAGTTACATCATGCTAAGGTCGAGAATATGCTCTAAACCGGAACGTGCTTCCCCGAATCCTTACTTGTTATGGTTAGGGGAGCAGAGTTCTCTTAATCGCGTTTGACTATCAACTGCCATGCATGGTTACCATGTATGTCCCGCAGAGTATCCAGGCGTGAACGAAGAACCTCTTTTTCGTGCGACTAATATGAACTCCCACTAAAGAGCATATTACTGATCTCACTTAACGCACTTTCATAGGTGTTATGCATATCTTCGGATATGTATGCAATCAGTAGCATTAAGTATCATTATGGCTGTTAAGGTAACCCCTAACATCACCCCCTTCTCTAAGACCAGTGACCTCAATGGTTCCTCATAAACAATAACAAATGAACAAATGAACAACATCCCTTAACTTTCCTTTGCGATCTTCCTACTTCCTATTCCTTTTCCCAATATCCTTTCCCTTCTTGTTATTCCCTTTAAACCTTCCGTCCTGTTCCACCTTAGGATTCTTCTTCTTATATTCCTTAAACAACCTTGGGTCGTTATCCGCCACATTGTCGTATGCTTCCCAAGTATTTTCCTCCTGCGAAAAATCCTTCCATTTAACCAAAAACACATGTCCCTTAGGATTATCATCTGAGGGTCCGCTTGCAATTATCGATTCCATTACCCAATCATCTCCATCAGCTTCGATTTCGATTATCGGTTTTTCAGGGTCTATCCCTCTATATCGTTCCAACAAGTCGACGTTGAAGACTGGGTGGATTTTCCATGACTCTGGTAACTTAAGCTTGCCATAGCCAGCATATTCCTGCCTGAAATCAACAAGCCACAGGATCCATCATTTAAGAGATTGCCAGTATGTTTGCACCTTAGATATATCTGATCGTCTTGCAACTCAGGAACTGCCCACTGTGGGGACTCTCCCAACAATGACTTCAATATCCTGACAGAGAATAACCATCCTCTCAAGTCAACAAAGAAACCCTGAAGGTAATTCCCCATTGCTACGGCCCATGGTCCTTGCTAAGGTCCACTTCCCATCACCTTTCGCCATTGCTGACTAAGGCCCTTGGTCTTGCGTTTTAGTGGAAGGATCGCGACACCTCCTTAAAGATCTTGAGCCTGCTGCATGTCATGCATGACTTATGCAACTGTGGGACATCCAGTTCCAGAAACACTCACCAAACAGCACATAGCCCAATAGAACTAGTCCCGCCAAGAGGTGGCATTCAACATATCTCTCACATCGGTTTACCCAATGGAGTATGAATTGGCTGGTTTTTAATCGGATGCTTTGAGACTCTGTTCCACCTTTCCCAGGGGCTCTATACCCCGGGCTTCTCTAGTGCGTGATTTCCAATAACGAGGATTACTTCCCGTGGATAAAACGTCGAAAGGTCCTGGCGTTTTATATTCCGGTTTCTTGCACCTATGCTTTGCTCGATTATTCCATCCATTCAGCATAACCAATTCTCCTGTCTTTATTGGTTCAATTGCTTTCCGTCTCTTTTTATAATTCTTTCTCATTGCTTCCACTGATGCTTCTAATTGTACCGATAAGCTCTTATGAACCGAGGTCATATAGTGGGAGTCCAATTTGGACGATGGATTCCTAAAGTGGATTTCCATAAGCCTGTTTGTTCATGGTTCGAATCCGTAATTAGCATAGAAAGGGGAGATCTTCGTCAATGAATGCTTGCAATTATTATAAGCTTATTCTGCCATAGCCAGCATGGATGCCCAATCGTTCAGTTCATAATTGCAATAGGATTGTAAATATGCTTCAATTACTTGGTTAATACGTTCTGTTTGGCCATCCGTCCGCCGGTGAGAAGCCGTTGACATACTTCGCATAATCCCTAAGTGGTTATATAGATCCGTGAAAAAACTTTCAGAAAATGTCGAATCCCTATCCGAAACAACGTCCTCCGCAAAGCCATAGTACTTCCATACATTCTCCAAATATGCTCTAGCCGCCGTTGGCGAATCATTTTTCTTGATTGGTATGAAGTGCGCCATTTTAATGAACCTATCAACTACTAGCAGAATCATCGTGGCTTCTTCGGATTCTGGTAGTTCAGTTATAAAGTTGGTCCTGATATGTATCCATGGTTTACATGCTGATTCCAAAGGGTGTAACAGGCCCTGCTTGGCATGTCTTGGTACCTTCGTCCTTTGGCAGTTATCGCATTCATTACAGTACATTCTCACATCTCTCTCCATTAGTATTAGCAACGGGTCTGGACCGTCACTTGGGGTCCGGGTACGGGACGGAACCGAACCAGAGCCAGATTTGCGGTCCGGGTCGTCAATAAGCCCGAACTGTCGATTAACGTACGGTTCCATCAACATCTCCCTACCCGTCTGAATTGGGCGGGTTCCCAGCGGGTTGTACAGCGGGTCCATCTGTAAATTCATATAACATGCTTGCTGTTGCTCTTCGATTATAGTACTCAATCAAAATCGATCATTTGACATCCAGTAATCACATTTTGCCTGTTTTGCATATTGCGAGATCGACAATATTTTGATTCATGTTTTTCTTTTAATGATATGTATTTTTGACCAGGGAGGAGGTCAATAGTTCAATTATAAGCTCAAATATCCATTCGATGACTTCATTACCCAATCTG
>Ga0307512_10005034_pt1 | contig 14074 bp, 16 predicted proteins | sample 14_EM_MG_FD_200267 | JGI IMG/M metagenome (GOLD analysis project Ga0307512, IMG submission 200267) | Populus trichocarpa ectomycorrhiza microbial communities from riparian zone in the Pacific Northwest, United States - 14_EM | ecosystem: Host-associated > Plants > Roots > Unclassified | place... | reverse complement strand
CTGAGTACTGTACTCCTACACGATTTAATCTCGAAAAAAAAGAGAAAAGAACGGAGGAAAGAAGATTGAAACGTAACCAAGAAAATAGAGACGTATGATAACTTAAAGATCGGAGAGAGCGATAGGGGGAAAGCTCACGCGACGATGCGCTGACCGGCGGCGGTATCGTACTCAACCGCCTTGCGCCGCCCCGATCCACCGACCCAACGCCAGACGCGCAGCTCATCGCCGCCGGGAACCTCCTCGAGATTCGCGCGCACATTCGTATTGCCCTCGACGACCCGTTCAACACGTGACCACAATCGTGCGCGGGCCGCCACCGAGTGTTCGTCCTGAAGGATCAGGTCGCGGAGCTGCAGCGACGACAGGTACGGCACGGGCGCTGTCACCGGGTCAGTGTGATGCGCGATTTCCTGGTTGCGTAGCGTCGCGAGGGCGAGCTGGACTAAGTCTGCCACGCGCTTATCCTCGACGCGGGCCTGCGCTCGCCGCCGGCGTAGAATAAACAAGCCGAGCACAGCCACGATGGTGCCTGTACTCGCGCAGGGACATATCAGGAAAGGGGCGGGGGTGACCGACTAGGCAAGTACGCACCAAGAACCCTCATTCTCCATTCTTTCCACGTCTCTCGGCTCTTTACCGTGAGCGTGCAAGTCCAATCAAGGTTAGGGGTCTTATGCGCAATGTATCTCCCGCCCCTGCATTTCTTGAGTAAGGCACCGCACCAATGCAAGACAATGAGTTAGCGTACTGTGAGTCTTCTCCGGTAATTACACCACCCCATGTGACCAGTTGTTGGATGGCTTCGCCGAACGTGTCCTCAAAAGTGCTTTGTAACTGAGGCTACAAGGAGATTAGTCCCCGAGGGCAAAGAATAACAGCGGCGGAGATAACGCACCGCGGTTTTTGCCTTCATTGCCTCCCGCAATGAACCAAGATGCATTCCCCATCTCTTTGCCTCTCCTCCTTCCGTGTCTCGGATAGGCGGTACCTCACCTGCACACAGGCGCTTACCGCGTTCAAGCCCGAGTACTGCCTCGACTGCCTTACCCAGCACGCCGATATGTCGCTTTCGCTTGGGGTCCTCTACGCATCGCGGCGGGAGCGCGACGGGGCTAAGGCCTGGCATACCATCCAATGTTGCCGCTATGAACTTCAGAACGAAATTGGTAGATGGTGTAAGCTGTGAGTGAGGAGACAGAGAATTGGACGGTGGCAAGGTGATGAACGCCAACAACGGGTGTGGGCGCAAGAGGAAACCGTGCTCGCAAGATACACTGTCAGGTGTGCACGTCGCATGTTCGGGGCATGGTGTACACTCATCAGGGATGAATGGTAACAATGGCGGCGCGGGACATGGTTCGTCCTGCAATCCAGGAGTAGGGAGATACAGCGTGGTGCGATTATCTCTATTGCAAGCGTCGATGGCGGCGATCCTCGTGCGTAGCCTTTCGAGAGCGTCATTTGTCTTGCTACCAGTGTCGCAGTAGCCCAAGGCAGCAGACTGAGTCTTGTACGGCCCGACGATCAAGTAAATCAAGAGGGAGGCGATAATAGCTAAGAACCGCAAAAGAGAGCTCGTGCCAGGACGGGGAGATGGGCGCACAATAAGGCCATCGACGATAACTTGGGAGACATCAAGATCTTGCTTCTCATCTTCAGACTCATCTAATTCATCGATTTCATCCGACTCGGATGCGTCCTCCGTGGCATCTTCGGCATTCGCAACGCTGATCTGTTCCTCTGCGATCTGTTCCAAAATCTCTTCACCCATGTTCTCTTCTTCAACCTCTTCGATCGTCTCCCTGGTTTCCACGACACGCAGCGGAGAAAATGCTTTGAACGGTGATGTGATGAGCGTCTTAAATGGCGACCGCTGCACACTGCCGACGATGATGTCGTTCTCTCGAATGGCCTCAGGCGACAAGTGAGGTGCAAAATTGGATCGTGGCGGTGAGACAACGGGCTCGACGAGCTCCTCTTTGGTGGCCTGTTCTTGCGCAGGTGAGGGTGATGAGAGATACTCTGGAGGGGCAGATGTGGCCTTGCGGGAGGTTTTGCGGGTGGCTGTGGAGGCTTTGGGTGCCGCGGCTTTGCGGGTCCGTGGTTTTGGAGGTGGTCGTATAGGAGACGATGATTCTGCGCCGGATTGGAAAACATTGTTATCCTCCCATCCACTGTCATCAGTAAACTGCGAGCATCATGAGTACACCAAGATGAGTCACATAGACAGAAATAGCATACATTCGAGGATCGACGTGTACGCGATCCAGCATCTTCGGCCTGAGTAAAGGATAAGCGGGCGAGTTGTGGGAGAGCTAGGTAAAGGAACTCACGTTCTTCTTGGATCGACTAGCCTTACGGGGGGCAGGCTCCTCCTCTGGCTCACTCTCCTCTACGAGGACCGGCTGAGCCAGCTGGCCGGTGCGTGTTGAGGGAGCACCAAGAGTAGGCTGCGCAGAGGACCTTCGGCGCTTTGGCTAGGGGTTTGGGAGTCAGTACGCGACCACAAAACGCGTAATCGACGCGATATGACGCGACGTACCGCCTCTGCTTTGGTTTCGGTGTCGGATTCGGGAGCTCGGGAGCCGCGGCGGGAGGACCGGCGTAGGGGCTGAGCGTGACACGAGTCTACTAGCATGCAGGCAACGAGGCAAGAGGCACCCACTTTGTTACTATCCTCATTGAGGAATCGGCCAGTTACACCATCCTTGATCCCGTTATCGCTAGCTATACTGTTCTCCTTCTTTACTCTATCCTTCTTGAGTTGCCTCGTCTTGGGCTTGATCTCATCGTTGAAGAGTTGCACTAACTTTGGTTTTGTATAGGGCGTCGGGTATCTGATATTGTGGAAACCAAAGACACCTAACAACTGGTTAACGGTGAGAGATGAAGGGTCGAAGTCTGGGTCGAGATATTCGCCAAGGGAGATGACCTGAGCGGCCGTGAGTGAGCGCGACATGGCGAGGTTGATTAAGGTGAGGTCCGGAAACGGTCAAAATAACTCAACACAACGACCCTCGTGTCGCGTCACTAAACAGTCACACACATGTCACATTAATCAGTCACACAACATCACGTGTTCTACGCAAACTTGGGTCGACTTAGTCCAGACGGTCCATACCACCTTCCTTTTACCTGTGTTGTGTTTACTTGTCAGTTCGTCGGGACAACGGAAGAGCCATAGGGTTATTCACATAATAGTTAAAGTAGACCCAGGGGAAAAGATCCTGAAAACAAAATCAGTGCTTGTTCCTGCATGCACAACCTATTCCCTGTTACCTTCTTCAAATGATAGAACAACCTAGGACGCACACAACGCATCAATACTGTATTCCGCGGCCTTCGATAGGGTTATAAGCAAGTACTTACCGTCTTGGGGTCGCCTGATCTCCAACAGATCTAGAAAAGGACTCCGCGGGGACCAGCCCATACTTGAATTCTGCCAGCATAAGCTCGCCATAGCCTGTCAGGAGCTATTCCGCCGAAAACAACTCAGCCCTTATTCGCTCATTCCATTTTACCGCGGAGGAACTTACGGGGCAGCTTGTGTATCCATCGTACACGGCGGACCCAACCTTGCCGCTGTCCAACAAATGGAACAGATTTTCCGTCAGCACAGGGGCCTGTTTGGTGATAGCCGCGGCGGTCTTGCTCGTGGGTAATGACGATGAGTCCCCGAGGGAGAATACGTTGCTGTATTCGGGCTTTACATGTTGCAGCGTGCCCTTATCTACCTCCACCCATCCGGCTGCGTCCGCGATCGGGCTGCCCTTGAGCACACTGAGAGGCCCCATCGGCGGCGTGACGTGCAGCAGGGTGTAGTCTTCTTTGCTCTCGGTACCATCAGCGACATTCTTGAACACCGCCTTGCGGTTGGCGGTGTCGACGGACACGAGGTTGCGTCCAAAGTATCCTCCAACGCCACGTTCTACCCGCAGTTTGTCCAACGCGTCGGAATACTTCTTAACACTGAACATGGTTGGCATGCCCGTGATAAAGTCAACCTTGATCTGGTCCCGACATCCCGTCCTGCGATACCGGTCCCAAGCCATCCACATGATCTTTTGTGGCGCTGAAATGTATTCCAGAACAAAGATAGACAAAAATGTTAGCGACTAAGGAGGCTCCGAAGAGGGCGGCGGAGTGATATACTGACCTCCGGCACATTTGATGACGCCTTGAGGCTGGGTGAAAATCGCGCGTCCGGTGCGGAGTGCATCGATATCGTGCCAGGCCTTGTCGCACGTCTGGTACGAATAGATGCTCGATACGCCGCTGGACGCGTCCGCGAGCGCCTTGGGCAGGCCCTCGATCGCACCAAAGTTCACCTGGAGCCCCATCGCGACGACGAGCGCGTCGTACGCGAGCTCGCGGCCCGAGTCCGTGCGGACCGCGTTGTGCGCTGGGTCGAAAGACGCGACGTTCTCGGGAATGTGCGTGATGTACTGCGGAATAAGGCTGGCGAGCGGCTGGCGGAGCGCCGACTTTTGCTTTAGGCCAGCACCGACGAGAGTCCTGTTATTAGGTTTTAGTCTCAGTTCGAGGAGAAAGGGGGAAGGGTGAGAAGCTGATCGGACGTACCACCCGGGCTGTGCAGACAGAGGATAGATTGCATTTTGGGTGAGCGGAAGTCGACGATCTCTGGATGGACTACAGGCGCAGACATACCTGGTAGTTGTGGTATTCGGCGGCGTCAACGATCGCGATATCGCCGGCTTTCAAAGGCTTGCCCGCGGCATCAAACCGGTTGTACAGCTGCTGGGCGACACTCAGTCCTCCGGATCCTATCCGCGTGTCGGGTTCAGTTGGCAATACAGTCACGGTAGGAGTCAAAAGGCGATTGTGTGAGATCATGATAAGCACGGGACGCACCTCCCCCTAGGACTACGATCTTGAATTTGTCCTTGGACGGCGGTGCAGCGGTGCTTGCCCATCGCACGCGATTGACGACTGCGTATTGACGCAGGATTCCAGAGGTTCTCCGTATCGGCATGATACTCGAGTTGGCAATGATAAGAAGAGCGAAGAAGACTTTCAGGTACCCTCTCAGACTGGCAAACTGATGGCGCAATTGCGCCTGTCCTAATCGGAAATCTTTCGCAACTGTCACGTAACCGCTTTCATGTCGCCATCCTTCGCTGTCGCTCTGACTTGAGCACATCATGGCGAGCAAAGCTTGCTGGATGATCATTGGGCCTCGGGCTGTAACAACACAATTACTACAAATTTAAGTGCCCCTACTGTATCCCGTAGTCGTTGACGGTAGTTATCACGTCCTTTCCCCTGCCTCTTACTTATACTCGAACAACGGCCGTGTCAGGCATTCAACTAATCAGCTGGTCTCCTTCATTTATAAGATATAACATCACGGCACTCATGGCAGTGCTATATACCGTCATGGTACAAGTAAGTAGCCACAGTCCCTGGGCCATAAGAAAAACCCATATAGGTGCCGAGCACCGAGAAGTACGAGTTGGGGACTAGAGAACTAGTCAGCAGGTTGAACACTCTCTGAGTGAGCCTTCAAATTGCTCATAGCCGTATAATTCGATCCGACTTTCTTATCCTGGCTTACCGGCCCTGTATTCTCAATGAACTCAGAGAAATGGGGGCTGAATGCTTGCCCTGCGCAAGGAATACAGTATGGGACTTCTGCGTGTTTCTGCCGTATTATTCAAGTGAATGGTCTACCAGTCCATGAAGAGTCCATGAAGTGCGATCTCACTCATCTCGAGAGATGACGCTGTGCATATAGGTGACTTGGTCCTGCCTTGCTTGTGATATTGAGATCATGTTGACTTAAAACCCGGTTGAGCCGACTTGACAAAGGGTACGATCAAAAGTCGAACGCCCTCTGAGCTGAGGGAAACACAGAAGGCAGTGGGGTTTGGCAGTCATAACTCCGAGAGAAACCACCCCCACCGGAGACAGTGACTGGTAGACGACCAGTCATGTGCTCGACCGGCCATCTCTTGAAGTACGACTCTGCATGAGCCCGCTACAATAGCAGACAAACCAAGTATTTTGTGACATATGGAATGTGTCGAAGACGTTCAAATTGGTAGATGACCGCCCAGAGAAGGTCGAGAACGCGTGGAGGGGCAAAGACCGAGCATTATCGACTTGGAAGATACATTGATGATCGTCCATTACAGAAGACAGTGCTGTTCGTATAATCCTCGAAGCATTCCTCCTTAGTGTCGAACAAAACCCAAGTACACACAGCTCGTTCCTGACGCGATACGTAAAGTAGATGATGGTGTCTTGGGGAAGAGAGGCTCTGCGGAGGTGTCGGCGATCCTGGATGGTCTGCATTTTTCACTTCCCTGTGCCCACGGCCACCGTCATATGCTATGGGACAAACAGTCAATCTAATTTCCTTACCAAAACTACGCACATGTTCTACTGATACAATGGATAATAAGATACCGCCATTAATAAATAGTAGCGACAGTTCTACCTGTAATTCTATCGTGAAGTTAACAAGATGACGCTACACCCTCATAGGCTTTGCCCTATAATCGGACAGTAGTTGTACAATCTCGGGCCTCGGTGCCACGTCGGAAGGCGTCTTGCCGCGACTGTCAGATATATTGGGATCCGCGCCGTGTTCCAGCAATAGCCGGACGACATCAATTTGCCCCCTTTCTGACGCTTTATACAGTGGAGTGCCGCCGGCAACATCAAGAGCATTGATTGCTGCGCCGTGCTCAAGTAGCATTTGAACAAAATCAACTCGTCCATTCCCTGCCGCCAAGTACAAAGGAGTCCAGTCTGTGTCATCTCGGGCATTGACATCTGCACCGCAATCAAGTAGACGCTGCCCGAACTCGAGATCTCCCTTCTGCACCTTGCCTGGCATCAAGATTGTGTGTAGCGGGGTCTGAAGCCAACGGCCTCGGGTATCCGGATTTCGTAAATGCTCAAATAATAATGAAGAAACGTTGAAATGACCATTCTTCACAGATGCGTGTAACGGGGTCACTTCAAGACCACCCTTGGCGTCTACATCTTCTGGATGCCCTGCAAGAAGGCGTGCTGCCAAGTCACGAAGTCCGAGCAGTGCGGCGTAGTATAGGGGGACTGCATCCGGTTTTTTTGGGAACATCGTGAGGATGGAACGATTGTACTCCAAGTCTTCGTTATGAACCCAGAGCCAAGCGGCAAAGTGTGGTTTATCCGCATCGAACAGACATTTCATCCCGTCCTCAACGTGGGACGACACATTTTTGACTCGCGCGTGCTTGACCCAGTGTTCGGCAGCGTATTCGGCAAGGGGGAAGTTCTTGATCTTGTCACGGTCTATGTGATCATCGAATTGGAGGAGAACCACGAGGCATGCTTGCGCAAGGATCGTGTGTGCAGGCTCGAGTAGAATGTGATACCGCGACACGTCTCTGCTCGACTCCACAAGGCGACTTGACATCAAATATTCTTTGACAGAGAAGTGCGCAAATTGAACGATCCGTGAATCCTCTGAGTCGCCCTTGACTACTATGACCAGGCTCGAGCATGTCGACATCACTGCTTCTTCTTGATCCTCCCACCGCCAAGCCAGATCCAATTTTGGGATCCCTTCTGTGTTGAAGTCAAAAGCGAGGACTTCTGCCAGTTCCTCGACGCGAAGGGGGCGAACAGCCGCTACAAGACATTGCAACATTCGGTAAGCATATTCTTGGTTCGACTTTTTGATTGCCCTCAGTATCCGCTCGTAGGTCTCGTCCAGGCTTTCTGGCAGCTCTTCAAGGACGCGACGAATACTTGGTGGGAAACAGTGACGCAGGACTTCCAGTTGGCAATACACCCATCGAAACCTGTGTCATGACATAAGAATGGCTCATAAGCATCTGACAATATCCTTACATTCCATCCGCCTTTTCCGGCAATGTCTCAATCACCAAGTCCTTGTCCTCATCCCGCCATCTTCGCATCCTTCGGTCTCCATAAACAAAAGACCTGACATAATCTGCGATGTCCTGCTTTTGCCCAGTTTCGTCATGAAGAGACACAGGGTGTGGGGTCAATGGTTCGAGAATGGCCTGAATGTTAAGCTCCGGGCGACTGGTGACACATATATGGACATCCGGGAGGTGAAGGCCAACCAGTTCCTCGACGAGCTCGATTACTTCTTCTCGTGGAGACGGAACACTTGATGTGAGCGGACACTCGTCGATTGCGTCCATGATGATGTAGGTAGGGCCTTGTGCATCGAGGGCGAGCATTTCCTCAAGACATTTTATCATTGTACGATCATCAGGCTTCCGAACTCCCCGATCATGTGAAGAATAGAGTTGGGAGAGGATGTCACAGCGGGCATCAGACTGAGCAGAAAGCTGAATGAGAAGGGAAGGAAGTAGGTTTTGGAGTTTTTGCTTGTCAACGTCCTTGAAATCGAAATAAAAATAGGCCATCGAGGCCCTCCCTGCATCGTGCAAGTTCATGATATCATGGATGATCGAGGAGCTGAGTTCACAGTGTGAGTCTAGTAGGATAGAACGAGTGAGGAAGGACGAACCAGAGTACACTCTTCCCAGAACCCGCTGCACAATTGAGATGATCAGGTTTGATATCGCGAATTGAGGACAAAGGGGAACACACGTTTTCCGTGTACCCACAAAAACGAACCAGCAGACTTCCATTCGTTGAATATGGCGCCTTGGAAAAACCATTGAGCTGTGCCATGGTGATGTGCTTTGGATGCAATGTTATGATTTGTGGATGGGTTTGAAGGCGAAAGCCAACGCAGGAGATTATCGCGGAGTGTGTTTCCTGCGAACAGATGATGTGAGTATTCACAATGAAAAGTAGGAAAGTTAAGAGATGACGAACGGTTAGCACCGTCCAATTTGTCATGGACGCTCTGGCCGATACCTTTCACCTCGGAGTCGATGCCTTGAACCTTGTCATCGACACCTTGCACCCTGTCGTCGACACCTTGAACCTTCTTGCTAATACTTTGTACATCACCCCCAACCTCTTTTACCCGCTCATCCACACCCGTCACTTTTCCCTCGACGCTGTGCGCAATCTTCAGCTGCTCCGCAGCTGCCATCTTCGCCTCCTCTTGTGTCAAGTTGTCCAACCTCCGTAGACTTTCTTCGATGTCCGTGTTTCCCATCAACTTCTTCAGATATCTCTCTGGACAGAATTCTGGTCAACAATGGTAAACCAGCGCGCGGTCAACTCACTCATCAGCCCACGTCTCACTTCCTTTGTCGCGATCCCAAGGATCCTGAGTACCTCCACCACTATGTCCACGGCTATCCCCGTCATGACGGTCGTAGGTGGTACCTCGGTGTAGATTTCAAGTTGACGGAAGAAGTATTCAATACGGCTGAACAAGTCCATGAGAGTGTCCTGGCGGGCGTTGACGTCTTTGGCCGCCTAAAATTGTACATGTCAAATCAGCGGTATAATAGAATTAAAGACGCCTGACCAAGAGGAGAACCCCGATGCCCGTAAATATTGCATTTGCTGGCGAGAATACCTGAGAGGCAGATATTAGAGCACGAATTCTCAAGAGGATGACATCGTGACAATCACCAGACCAACACCATCGCCAAGGGTAGCGGTAAACGCGTATAGAACGTTGATGATTGGAGTGAGACATTTTGCAAATCTTTCTTCCCCACTCTGGGATTGACCGAGCGAGGGAATTTTCGTTCGAAGAACGGCGAGTACGGTATCAGGAGAGTTGCAGGATTGAAGTTCGGAAGCAAGAGGATGTGAGGTGATGTCTTTCCCGGTCTTCTTCTTGTAGGCTTGGAGAGCGGCGTTAAAAATGGAATCAAGGTTTGAGCGCGAGGTGGACGGGGAGGGGGTACTGGACATCGTGGCTCGTGGTAAATGTGGAGGGTGATGAATGGGTGGTGAATAGGGCGCATCGATAAGTAGCCGCCCAAATTTGTCTCAAACGCATTGGCGCTGGTGGCCGCACTGGGCAACTACCTGTTTGTCCTCATCCCACTACGAACCAATCGTCGTCCCTCAAATGGCCGTTCTTATCGACCGCACGAGCCACGATTGCGTATATACGATTGCCTTGGTTAACCTCGTTTACATTCCCAATCACGACGGTTTGTACGCCCATCCTATGGATGAAGGCGATTTTCACCTCACCTGGAACACTGGCGGAACAACGAATGTAATTTTTGTACCCCCGAGACGAGTGAGACAACAACACACTAACCTGAGTTTACTTGGGTACTGTATTTGTTTTTCCGATCACGACAAGGATGCGTTGGTAAACTGCTACAGTAGGAAGAGACGTTGTCCGGAAGAATAGCCGAACTCTATGATTGACGCGCCATGTTGCCAGTGGCCACAGTTCCTGGGCCATAAAAAAATACACATATAGGTGTTTAGCACCTAGACGTACGAGTTGGGGACCAGAGATCCAGTCCGCAGGTTGAACATTCTCCACAAAGGTGCTCATAGCCGAATAATCTGATCCGACTTTCTTATGCTGGCTTGCCGGCCCTCTCCTCTCAGTGAATTCAGAGGAACAGCGGCTGAGTGCTTGCCCTGCGCAAGGAATACGGTATGGGGGTTCTGCGTGTTTCTACCGTATTACCCGAGTGAATGGTATATCGTAGACGGATAGTCTGCACGAGAGTTCGAAGGAGTAGTGAATATAGGGGAGGCGGATTGGCGGTTGTTAATCCCGCGAGTGCCGGCGGGAGAGAGAGCGTGTGTGTGATACGAGAGGGCTGCGCGCGAGATGTTGAGACGGGGCGTGACGATGCAGACTGTGATGGGCACTCGCGGCTCCAACGGCACGGCTGGGTGATTCGTAACAGGTGTAACGAGTGACTTGAGGCGCAAGCGAGCGATATGATTCGGTGCCGGCTCTGGGCCAGGCAAAGGGTGTTATATACAGGTACGCTATGTGCGGGGCGGTGTTCTAAGACAAAAAGAGAGTAAAGGAACGTACAAGGGTCCCAAATGGTTCTATATGCGGTAAAATGCGTCTCCGCCAAAGCATGCCTCCCAAACAAGGGCCTGACCAGCGAGTTGTCATGCACGTCGCGCGTGATGTTGGATTGACGGCTGTCGAAGTGGTGTGCACTTGTGGCATTGGCCAGCGAGGGTTGGCGTTTCATGTGGCGTTTGAGCTGCAACGAGAGGGTACTTGAGGGGGAGGCGAGGAGGCGAGGAGATGGGGTGAAGACGACGAGTTGGTAGGCGCAGAGGCCGTCACGTGGTCGAAATAGGCCGATTCTGAGGGTACAGCACGGCGTCCAAGCATTACAATGGTCTACTAGTCCATGAAGTACGATCGCACTCATCTCGAGAGATGGCCCGGTTCATATAGATGACTTGGTGGTCCTCCTTTGCTGTCTTTCTTGTGACGTTCAGGCGATGTTGACCTAAAAACCGGTCGAGCCGACTTGACAAAGGGCACACGATCAAGAGTCAGTGCGGCCAAGTACCATTTAAGCTGAAGGAAACATAGAAGGCAGTCAGGTTTGTCCATTGACATTGAAAAATGCAGTAATAACTCCGAGGGAAACCAACCCCCACCGGAAACTGTGCCCGGTATAGACGGGTGCTGGCCCCAAGTGTATCTGTTTAGGTGCGAGGAGTATGACTCTGCATGAGCCCGCCACAACAACCGAGATGCCAAGTATTTTGTGACATATGAAAAATGTCGAGGACGTTCAAATTGGCAGATGACCGCCCGGAGAAGATCAAGAACGCGTAGAAGGGCAAAGATGAGCATTGTCGACTTGAAGATTTAATATTAATTGGTGATTGTCTATTTCAGAAGACAATGCTATTCGTATGCCAGTGATCCTCGAAGCACTCCCCCTTAGTGTCGAACAAATATAAGTACATACAGCTCGTTCCTGACGCGATACGTAGAGCAGATGATGGGGTCTTGGGAAGAGGGGCTCTGCGGGGGTGTCGGCGATCCTGGATGGTCTGCATTTCACTTCCCCATCCCCGCGGCCACCGTCATACCATATACTATGGCACAAACAGACAATCTAATTTCTTTACCAAAACCACGCACATGTTCTACTGATACAATGGATAATAAGATGTCACCATTAATAAATAGTACAGATACCTCTACCTGTAATTCTATCGTGAAGTCAACAAGATGGTGCTACACCCTCATATGCTTTGCCCTATGATCGGACAGGAGTTGTACAATCTCGGGCCTCGATGCCAAATCGGAAGGTGTCATGCCGTCATTATTAGATATATTGGGATCCGCGCCGTGTTCCAGTAATAGCCGGACGACATCAACGAAGCCCCTTCCTGACGCCCTGTGCAGTGGAGTGTTGCCGTCATCAGCGGGAGCATTGATCACTGCGCCGTGCTCAAGTAGCATTTGAACAAAATCAACTCGTCCATTCCATGCCGCCAAGTACAAAGGAGTCCAGTTATCCCTGTCTAGGGCATTGACATCTGCACCGCAATCAAGTAGACGCTGCCCAAACTCGAGATCTCCCCTCTGCGCCTTGTCCGACATCAATATTCTGTGCAGCGGGGTCTGGTGCCAACGGCCTCGAATATCCGGATTTCGTAAATGCTCAATCAATAAGGACGAAACGTCGAAATGACCATTATTCAAGGACGCGTGGAGCGGAGTCCCTTGGGAACCACCCTTGGCATCTACATCTTCTGGATGCTCGGCAAGAAGATGTGCTGTCAAGTCACGAAGTCCGGACCGTGCAGCGTAGTACAGGGGGACCGCATCCGGTTTTTCTGGGAACGTCGTAGGCATGGGAGGCCCATAATCTTCGTCATAAACCCAGAGCCAAGCCGCAAGGTGTGGTTTGTCCGCGTCGAACAGACATTTCATCCCATCCATAATGTGGGACGACACATTTTTGACTCGGGCATGCTTGGCCCAGTGTTCGGCAGCGTATTTGGCGAGGGGGAAGCTCTTGATCTTGTCACGATCTATGTGATCATCGAATTGGAGGATAATCCCGAGGCATGCTTGCGCAAGGATCGTGTGCGCAGGCTCGAGTAGAATGTGATACCGCGAAACGTCTCTGCTCGACTCTGCAAGCCGACTTGACATCAAATATTCTTTGACCGAGAAGTGCGCAAATTGGACAATCCGTGAATCCTCCGAGTCGCCCTTGACCACTATCACCAAACTCGAGCATGTCGACATCACTGCTTCTTCTTGGTCCTCCCACCGCCAAGCTAGATTCAATTTTGGGATCCCTTCTGCGTTGAAATTAAAAGCGAGGACTTCTGCCAGTTCCTCGACTCGAAGGGGGCGAACAGCCGCAACGAGACATTGTAACATTCGATGAGCATGTTCTTGGTTCGACTTTTTGATTGACCTCAGTATCCGATCGTAAGTCTCATCCAGGCTTTCTGGCAGCTCTTCAAGGACGCGACGAATGCTTGGTGGGAAACAGTGACGCAGGACTTCCAGTTGGCAATACACCCATCGAAACCTGTGTCATGACATAAGAATGGCTTATAAGCATCTGACAACATCCTTACATTCCATCCGCCTTTTCCGGCAATGTCTCAATCACCAAGTCCTTGTCCTCGTCCCGCCATCTTCGCATCCTTCGGTCTCCGTGAACAAATGACCTGACATAATCTGCGATGTCCTACTTTTGCCCAGTTTCGTCGTGAAGAGACACAGAGTGTGGGGTCAATGGTTCGAGAATGGCCTGAATGTCAAGCTCCGGGCGACTGGTAACACATATATGGACATCTGGGAGGTGAAGGCCAACCAGTTCCTCGACGAGCTCGAGTACCTCTTCTCGTGGAGACGGAACACTTGATGTGAGCGGACACTCGTCGATTGCGTCCATGATGATGTAGGTAGGGCCTTGTGCATCGAGGGCGAGCATTTCTTCAAGACATTTTATCATAGTACGATCGTTAGGCTTCCGAACTCCCCGATCGTGTGAAGAATAAAGTTGGGAAAGGAGGTCACAGCGGGCATCACACCGAGCAGAAAGCTGAATGAGAAGGGAAGGAAGTAGGTTTTGGAGTTTTTGCTTGTCGACGTCCTTGAAATCGAAATAAAAATAGGCCATCGAGGCCGTCCCAGCATCGTGCAAGGTCATGATATCTTGTATGACCG
>Ga0307512_10005032_pt1 | contig 14076 bp, 11 predicted proteins | sample 14_EM_MG_FD_200267 | JGI IMG/M metagenome (GOLD analysis project Ga0307512, IMG submission 200267) | Populus trichocarpa ectomycorrhiza microbial communities from riparian zone in the Pacific Northwest, United States - 14_EM | ecosystem: Host-associated > Plants > Roots > Unclassified | place... | reverse complement strand
ATGTGCCTGGGCGGCGGTCGTGAACGTCGCCGACACGAGACGGTTGTCGCCGCGTTCGCGGGCCGCATCGATCCGCTTTGTCGCCGTGCCCGCCCGCCAACTCGCGGCGGACGGCCCTCGCACGTTGCCGTCCCATTTAGCCGGACTCAACGGTGCCTCGTTCGACCTGGGCGCGCCACGCTTGCCCTCGCGGGAGTCGTACACCAATGGCGCGTCTGGTTCTTGGGCCTCAGCGGTGGTCAACGCGGCGGGGAGCGGTGTGTAGGCCACCTCGGCCGTGGCGGCGGCGGCCAGCGCCTCGGCGCGAGTCGGCGCGGCGACCGCTGCGATCGGCTGCCCGACGTAACGCACGATCCGGTCGGCCGGCAACAGGTCGGCCACCGTGGCACCGTCGATGTGCACCGTGCCCACCCGGGCATGCGGCAGTGTCGAGCGGATGATCACGCCGTCGAGCTGGCCCTCCAGCCGGATGTCGGTGGTGTAGCGGGCCCGGCCGGTGATCTTCTCCCAGGCCTCCACCCGGGCCGGCACCGAATCGTCTTCATCGTGCTTGCCCGCGCAGGCGGCCGCGATCGCCGCCTGGATCGACTCGTAGGCGCCACACCGGCACAGATGCCCGGCCATGGCCTGCGCGATCTGCGCCCGGGTCGGCGCGACATCACCGTGCTCGGCGCGCCACCGGTCGGTAAACGCGGCTGCCTCCACAACGAACCCCGGTGTGCAATAGCCACATTGCAGCGCATCATGGGCGGCAAAGGCCCGCTGCACGGGATGCGTGCCGCCGAGCCCTTCCACCGTCGTGACGTCGCGGCCCTCGAGCGCGGTGCCCGGCGTGAGGCAGCTGACAACGGGTGTCTTGTCAACGAGGACCGTGCAGGCGCCGCAAACTCCGGTGCCGCAAGCCAGTTTTGTCCCGGTAAGACCAAGATCCGCGCGGAGCAGGTCCACCGCTGCGTCGTCGAATTCGGCGTCCACCTTGGCGGCCTTGCCGTTGACGGTGACTTCCATCGCCTAACCCCTTATAGAAAAGCCGTCGACCCGGCTGGCGGTGGACACAATGGAACAGCGAGACGCTATGGTAGCGGCAATTCCGAGCGCCGCGATACGCTGGCGCCGCGCAACAAGGAGGTGCGGTGCCGGACGGAAATCTGGCCGCTCAGGCCACGGGCGGCGGCTACGTCAGTTCCAAGATCGATTCGTCCCGGCCCAACATCGCCCGGGTCTACGACTACCTGCTCGGCGGCAAGGACAACTTCGACGCCGACCGCGAGCTGGGCAACAAGATCAAAATAGCCTTGCCCGGCGTACGCCTGGGAGTGGAGCAGCAGCGTGCGGTGCTGCGCAGGGCGGTGCAACACCTCGTGGGCGAGGCCGGCATCCGGCAGATCCTCGACATCGGATCGGGCCTGCCGACGGCGGGCAACGTGCACGAGGTGGCCGAGGAGGTGTCTCCCGGCACCAAGGTCGTCTACGTCGACAACGACCCGATCGTGCTGGCCCACGCCCGAGCGCTGATGGCCAACAACAAGACAACGATCGCAATCGGCGGCGACGTACGCCAGCCGGCCGCGATCCTCGACGACCCCGAGCTGAAGCGCCACATCGACCTCGACCAGCCGGTGGGCCTGCTGCTCTGCGGCATCCTGCACCACATCCTGGACGACGAGGACCCGGCCGGCATCACGGCTGCCTACCGCGCGGCGCTCCCGTCGGGCAGCTACGTCTTCATCCAGCACCTGGTGGCCACCGGCGACCCGAGCGTGGCGGCCGCCCAGGCAGAGCTGCAGCAGGGCATGGGCCGCGGGCAATTCCGGTCGAAAGAGCAGATCGAGCAGTTCTTCGAGGGCTTGGAGCTCGTCGAGCCAGGAGTTGTTTCGGTTGCGGAATGGCGCCCCCAGCCCGACACCCCAAGCGTGACGGCTAACCCGGTGCTGCGCCTGGCAGTGGCGGGCCTCGGCCGCAAACCCTGAGCACAAGCAACACTGACGCAGCAGCCAGCAGGTAAATGGTGTCGAGTCGGCCAGCGCGGCTACGCGGATGTGGCAGGTACGGCCCGGCTGGAACATCGGCCAGTTGCGCGGATCCGGCCTGACGTGGCCCGTTGACGGGCCAGCCACACGAATTTGGCTGGTGCGGCTGGGTTGGCTTGTGGGGTGGGTTGCGTGGGTCCGGTTGGTGTGGCCTGGTGGCGTGCTGGAGTAGTTGCGCGGGCTTGGTTGGTGGCGTGGCCTGGTTGGCGTGTTGGGGCCGGTTGCGTAGATTCGGTTTGGTGTGGCCTGGTTGGTGTGTCGGGGTAGTCGCGCGAATTTGGTTGGAATGGCTGGGTTAGCGTGTCGGGCGGGTTGCGTGGATTCGGTTGGTGTTGCCCGGTTGGCATGCCGTCACAGCTGCGCGAACTTGGCAAGTGCGGCTCGCGGCCGAGATGCGGCCGGTGGCTGATCGCGTCGTGAGATCCCAGATCCGGACATGTTCTGTCTCGGCTGGCGTGTTCGGCGACAGCGGCCCAACTGGCGTGTTCGGATAGTTGCGTGGATCTGGTTGGTGTGGCCCGGTTTGCGTGTCGAGGACGGTCGTGCGGATCCGACTGGTGCGGTGCGGCTGGCATGTGGGGGAGCCGCATGGTCTTGGCTGGTGCGGCGTGGCTGGTGTGTTCGGGTAGTTGCGTGGATCTGGTTGGTGTGGCCCGGTTTGCGTGTCGAGGACGGTCGTGCGGATCCGACTGGTGCGGTGCGGCTGGCATGTGGGGGAGCCGCATGGTCTTGGCTGGTGCGGCGCGGCTCGCGTATTCGGGTAGCTGGGCGAATTGGCCGGCGTGGCCCGGTTAGTGCGCCGGGCTAGTTGCACGGATTGGCTGGTGTGGCCCGCGCATGTCGGGGCAGTCCCGCAGATTGGGCAAGTGCCGCTTGGCATGTCGGGCAGCACGCGGACTTGGCAGGTGCGGCGGTCCGCAAGCCCCAGCACTGTCCTTTTGGCCACCGGCCTACCACCGACCCGAAACGACCGAAATGTTCGGATCCAAGGCTGGCTTGGCACGTTGATATGCGTAACTCCCAGGAAACGAGCTCCCGGAGCCACGCGAAGCGCCCATTTTCCTCGAAAAATGCGGCACCTCGGCGGCCCAGTCCGACCTCCACAAATGAACAACGCACTCAATCGGGATAAAACCATCCGCGACCCTCATAGGCCTCGACGGCGACTGAGCCTGTCCGCGGGGGTCCGTAACGCGAGGCTCCTCGAAGCCGCCCTTCCGGTCCACGCCGGCGAAGGCGCTGGGCGGCAGATGCTGGGGAGGGTGCCTCGGACTCCTGCCGCTCGGCCGAGTTCGTCGCCGCGGCGCCAAGGCCGGCGGCGGCGTGCGGCGTCCGGCCGGGTGGGCTGGCTCGGGCGGCGAAGAATCTTCTTGGAGTACGGCTGTCGGCCGCGGCGTGGCGGGCTTGCCGCAGAGTGCCTGCAGGTGGCGGCCCGGCGACGGCTGGATGTACTGATGGCTGGCTGTGCAGGTGGCTTGCTGCACGGGTGACCGGTTGTGTAGATGGCTGGCAATGCGGATGACCGGTTGTATGGATGACCTGCTGTCCGGGCGGCGGGCTGAGCTGTGCGGGCGACTGGCCGTGGGCGGCTGGTTGTTGGATGGTCCTGCTGTCGGGATGGCTGCATTGCGGGTTCGGTTGTGTGGGCGGCGTGTTGTCGGGGTGGCTGGCTGTGCGGGTGGCCGGCCTGAAGGACGGCGGAGACAAGTGCTGACCTGACAAATAGGTCCGGGGCGGCGGGCGACACCAACGTCACCCGCCGCCCCGAACCATGGACGCGGTCAGCTGGGAGGAGCTGCCGAGCCGGCCTTTGCCGCCGCCGGCTGACAAGCCGACGGGCTCGCCAGAATAGTATGTGTCCAATGTCGACATGCCAGCGGGTGAACCATTGCCCAATGTAGACACCTGGGTGAGGCGGACTGGGCAGACCCCGGCGATCTGGGCCGTCGTAGGCGGGGTCAGCGCGGCATCTCCGAGCCGAGAGCCGACGTCGAGCAGGAGCTGGTCGGAGCCGTTGCCGTCGCTGTCGTCGGGGTAGCAGACGGGCCACCTCTCCCACAGCGAGACTGCGACCGCGAACTCGTCCCGGCGGCCGGTCGTGGTCTGGACATTCGGCCGCCAGGCCGACCGTCCACACCCGACACCACCGTGACGACGATCACGTCGGCCTGCTCGTAGGGGCACCTCGGCGGCGGCGCAGGCCTCGACGACGTCCCGGACCGCCGAGGTGCCCCGCATTCGGTAGTGCAGCGGCGGTGCAGGACCGGGACCAGATCCCGTTCGTGCCGGGTGCGACCGGACTCCGACGCGACGACGACCTCGTCGGACCGCACTGCTGGGCGGGCGCCGGTAGAGCCGGCGAGACCACCGCAACGACGAGAACGCGATCAACTCCGCAGCCAGCCCTACCGGCGGGGCGAGGTCGCGGAGCGTGACGATCTTGTGGGCGGATCGTGGCGGGCGGGCTCCGACGGCAGCGATCCCAGCAGGCTGAGGGCGTCGGCGCTCGGCGAGCCCGGCAAGGCGTGGTAGACGATCAATAGCTGCCCGCCGGCGCCGGTCACGGCGAACTTTTCGTAGTGCAGCTCGAGGTCGCCGACGATCGGGTGGCGCATGCGGTGTACGCCGCCACCCGGATGGGGTTTGGCGTCGTGGCGGGGCCAGAGCCGGCGGAACATGTCGCTCTTCACCGACAGTTCGCCGACCAGGTCCCTCAGCCGCGGGTCGTCGACGTCCGGGCCGACCATCACCCGTAGCGCGGCGACCAGGCTGCCGACGCGGTCCTGCCAGCCGGGCAGAAACTCCTGTGCGGCGGGGTCGAGCAGCACCGAGCGGAGCACGTTGTTGCCCGGGCTGAAGATCGGCGACAACGCCACAGCCAGACGGTTCGCCGCCAGGACGTCCAGGACCGGCCCTTGGATGTACGCCGGGGTGCCGTGCCAGGCGTCCAGCAGAGTTCGCAAGCCCGGCCGGACCCGTTCGGGGCGTCGCCGCGGCGCCACCGGAGCGCCGAGCGCGTGCAGGTGCGCGGTGGCGTCCTCGTCGAGGCCGAGCGCGCGGGCGATCGCGTCGAGCACCTGAGGCGAAGGCCGCCGGTCGCGACCCTGCTCGAGCCGCGTGTAGTACTCGGTGCTGATCCCGGCGAGCATGGCCAGCTCGTCGCGGCGTAGCCCCGGCACCCGCCGGTGGCCGTTGTCGCGTAGCCCGACGTCGTCGGGCCGGATCAGCTCGCGCCGGGCCCGCAGGTATTCGCCGATCAGGTTCACACTCCCGACCATAAGCCCGTTCGTACCCCCGCTGGGTAGCCCTGGCGGCACCCCTCTGACCGGGGGAATGGTTGCCTGCCGGGATTCGACGCACGCTACCGGCATGACTACCCGAACTTGGCTCATCACCGGCGTCAACAGCGGTTTCGGCAGGCAGCTCGGCGAGCAACTGCTGTCTCGCGGCGACCGCGTCGTCGGCACCTTCCGCGCTCCCGGCAGCGTCGACCATCTGTCGGCCCGCTGGCCGGACACCTTCCGCGCCGCCCACCTCGACGTCACCGACCCGGCCGAGATCACCTCGGTGGTCGACGAGGCCTGGGCCGCCCTGGGCCGGATCGACGTCGTCGTCAGCAACGCCGGGTACGGCCTGATGGGCGCGGCCGAGGAGCTGACCGACGAGCAGGTCGTACACCAGATTTCGACCAACCTGACCGGCTCGATCCGGCTGATCCGGGCCGCGCTGCCGCACCTGCGCCGGCAGAGTGGCGGCCGGATCCTGCAAGTCTCGTCGGTCGGCGGCCAGGTGGCCTGGCCGGGCGGATCGCTTTACCACGCCACGAAGTGGGGAGTGGAAGGTTTCGCGGATGCGCTGGCGGGCGAGGTGGCCCCGTTCGGCATCGGCGTCACCATCGTCGAGCCGGGCGGCGCCCGCACCAACTTCCGTTACGGCAGTTCGGTGCTGGCCGACCCCATCGAGGCGTACGACGGCACGCCGGCCGCGGCGATCCGCCGCATCCTCACCGAGGGCACGACCCAGGGTATCGGCGATCCGGCCCTGATGGCCGCCGCGATGATCACCAGCGTCGAGCAGGACCCGGCACCCCGCCGGCTGGTCCTGGGCAGCGATGCCTACCATGCCCTGGACAGCGTCCTGACCGCCCGGCTGGCCGACGTCCGCACCCAGCGCGAGTCGGCGCAGGCGACGGACGCCCCGCTGGTAGGCGTGACCACAAGTAGCCCGGCCGACCTGGACGCCTAGCCCCACCGGCAGCGGCGGCGATCCGCCGCCGCTGCCTCGGGCCGATCTCCCGGCTTGTCACGTACGGTCGATGACCTGGCATGATCGGCCGATGAGCTCCACTGCCGCGTCCCGCTATCTCCGGCGATCCGGCCACGAGATGCTGGACCGGCTGGCCGACGGGATCCGGCTGGAGCAAGGCGCGGCCCTCGTCGTCTGCGGTGAGGCGGGAATCGGCAAGACGGCCCTGTTGCGGCAGGCGCTGGACGGCGCGCCGGGCCTGCGGACGCTCTGGGTGAACGGCGTCGAGTTCGAGATGGAGTTCGCGTTCGCGGCGCTCGACCAGCTTTCGCGGCCGGTGCAGAACCGGCTCGACCAGCTCTCCGCGGGCCACCGCGACGCCCTGGAGACCGCGTTCGGCCGGCGGGAAGGCCGCGAGGCCGATCGGTTCGCGGTGGCGAGTGCCTTTCTCGGGCTGCTCTCCAATGTCGCCTGCGACGGACCGGTCGTCTGCGTGGTGGACGACGCCCAGTGGCTTGACCGCGCCTCGGCGCAGGCGCTGGCGTTCGCGGCCCGGCGGATCGAATCCGAACCGGTCGGAGTCGTCTTCGCGATGCGGAAGCCAAGGCCGTTCCCGAGATCGTGGGACTGCCGCAACTTGTCCTGACGGGGCTCGGCGATCAAGCCGCGCGGGAGCTGCTCGCCTCGAACCTGCCCGGGCCGCTGGACGAGCGCGTCCGGGAACGGATCCTGGCGGAGGCGCGCGGCAATCCGCTGGCCCTGTTGGAACTGCCCCGCAGGCTTGGGCCCACCGGGCTGGCCGGAGGTTTCGGCCTGCCCACCCCGGCCTCACCGGCGAGCCGGATCGAGCTGATCTATCGGGAACGGCTCGGCCGGCTCACCGGCGCGGCCCGGACTCTGCTGCTCTTGGCCGCCGCCGAGCCGCTCGGTGACGCCGGACTGTTGTGGCGTGCGGCCGATCTGATCGGCGTTCCGGCCGGCGCCGGCGACCAGGCGGAGGCCGACGGCCTGATCGAGCTCGGCTCGCGGGCCACGTTCCGGCATCCGTTGGTGCGCTCGGCGGTGTACAGATCGGCGTCGCCGGCCGACCGGCGCAAGGCACATGGCGCGCTCGCCGAGGCCACCGACCCCGACGCCGATCCGGATCGGCGCGCCTGGCACCTCGCGCGGGCGGCGGCACGGCCCGTCGAACAGATCGCTGCCGATCTGATGTGCTCGGCCGAACGGGCAAGGCAACGCGGCGGTGCGGCCGCCGAGGCGGCATTCCTCGAGCAGGGTGCGGCGCTCACCCCCGATCCGGTACGGCGGGCGCGCCGAACGCTCAGGGCGGCCAGGGCCAAACTGGACGCGGGCGCGTTCGACGAGGCGCTGAGTCTCGTCGAGTCCGCCCAGGCGGGGCCGCTGGACGATGTCCTGGCCGTGCAGGCCGATCTGCTCCGTGGCCAGGCCGCCTTCTTCCAGGAGGGTGCCGCCGACGCGGTGGGTCACCTGCTGCGGGCGGCCGAACGGGACACCGCACACGCCCGCCTGCATCTGCTGGACGCCGTCCAGGCCGGGCTGGTGGTCGGCCGCGCGGCTCCCGCCTTGCAGCGGGCCCTGGCCGCGGCGCGGCAGGCACCGCCCGCGCCTGCCACCGCGTCCACGGCAGACGAGCTGCTGGACGCACTCGTCGGCTATCTCGACGGTGACCTGCGGACCGTTCCGGTGCTCAAGCGGGTCCTCGCGGATGTCGCCGACCCGCTCTGGGCGCGGCGCCTGTCGCTGGCCGTCCTGCTGGCGGTGGAGCTGTGGGACTTCGCGTTGGAGGAGCGGCTGGCCACCCACGCTGTCTCCACGGCCCGCGCCGACGGCTCACTGGTCGTGCTGCCCGTGGGATTGTGGATGATGGCGGTGGGCGCCGCCCAGCGCGGCGACTTGCCGGCGGCGGTGAGCCTGCTCAGCGAGGCCGACGACATCGCCTCGATCACCGGAGTGCCCATCCACTGGTACGCGCACCTGCAAGTGGCCGCCGTCCGGGGCCGGCGCGCCGAGGCCGAGGCGCTGATCGCCCGGGTGGCGCGCGAGGCCCGGCAGCGGGAGAAGGGGATGCTCGCCGCGATGGCCCACAACGCCACCGCCGTGCTGGCCAACGGCCTGGCCGAGCACCGGACCGCGTTGGACGCCGCGCGCCGCGCCCTCGCGGACGCGGACCTCCCCATGACGAGCCTCACCCTCCCGGAGCTGGTCGAGGCCGCCGTGCGCTGCGGCGAGCAGGCCATCGCGTACGAGGCCTATGCGCGCCTGTCCCGGCACGCCGAGGCGGCCGGCACGGAGTGGGCCCTCGGCGTGCGGGCGGCGATGGCGGCCCTTCTGTCGGACGATCCCGAGGAACTGCACCGCGAGGCGGTCACCCGGCTGGCCGCCAGCGGCATGACGATCTGGTCGGCTCGGGCGCACCTGCATCACGGTGCATGGCTGCGCCGGGAAGGCCGCCGCCGCGACGCCCGGGAGGCCCTCCGTGCCGCGCACGCCATTTTCACCCGAGCGGGGGCCGGCGGATTCGCCGAGCGGGCCCGGGTGGAGCTCGCGGCCACCGGTGAACGGGTCTCCGCGCCGGTCCGGGTCGCGCTCGACGCCCTCACGCCCCAGGAGCTCAACATCGCCCGCCTGGTGGCGACCGGTGCGACGTCCCGCGAGGTCGCCGACCGGCTCTTCCTCAGCCCCCGCACCATCGATGCCCACCTACGCAGCGTGTTCCGCAAGCTGGAGATCACCTCCCGGCGGCAACTCGGCAAGGCATTAGCGGCCGAAGCCGGATGATCACCCGCGGACAAGCGCGGCCCATCCGATGACGCCACCCCGCGCGGCCCATCTGAGGACGCCGCCCGCACGGGCGACCGGCCGAGGTGCCGGTCGCCCATGATGCGGCTCCGTTTCCGCCGAGCCGAGATCAGTCCCAGAGGCTGAGTGCGATCGCGAAGGTGACCACCGGGATCAGCAGCCACGGTTCGGCGAGGATGAGCAGAGCGGTGAAGGCCAGCGAGGTCCAGGCCAGACCCTTGGCGATCCGGCGCCGGGTCCGGCGCTTCTTGCTCTTCGCCTTCGGGCACGCGGTTTCGTCGGCGGACGGCGCCGGGATGGCGTCGGCTTCCGGAGAGATGGACACGGGTGCCTCCTAATACGGGTTGGTGTTCTCGGCGGCCTTGCGCAGCTGCTCGAGCCAGGACGCGAGCGAGTCGTCGAGCGCCGCGCGCAGGTTGTCTGTGTCGGCCCGCACCGGTTCGCCGTCCCACGACTCGGCGGTGTGCACGACCGTGGCGTCGCCGTCGGCGGCCAAGGTCCATTCGTGGATGCCCGTGATGCCGTGGGCCGGGCCGCCCCACAGGATCCGGTGCGGCGCGTCGACCGCGTAGACGGTGGAGGCGATCCGCATGCCCGCGGTGCTCCACTGGAACGTCATCCCCGGCAGCAACCGGCCGTCGGCGGATGCGGTGTCGATGTCGCTCTGCCACGCCGGCCATCCGTCGACGTCGGTGTGCAGCTGCCACACCCGGTCGATCGGCGCGCCGATGCGGATCGCGCGCCGGACGACGACGGCCGCGTTCTGGTCGATGTCTGTGATCATGGTCAGCTCCGCAGGTCGGAGTCGGGGATCCAGGAGCCGTGGATGCCGGCCGGCACCCGGCGGGGCAGCTCGACCGCCGCGACGGTGGCCAGGTCGCCGGCGTCCAGGATGAGCAGTTCGGAGGAGTCGGACCCCAGGTCGCTGACCACGCTGAGCAGGTAACCGTGGTCGTCGGCGGTGCCGCCGTCGGCGGGTACGAAATAGGGCTCTCCGGGAAGCCGATCGCTGCCCAGCTCGGCGACCCGGCGCTGCCCGGTCTTGTGGTCGTATTTGACGACCGCCCAGTCGCTGCGGCCGCTGCCGGGGAAGGCCAGCGCGTACGAGTGCCGGTTCGGCAGGCCGACGAGCCGGTTGTCGATGGTGGGGAACTCGGTGACCAGGTCGTCGGTCATCTCCTCGGTGGCCTTGCCGGTGGCCGGGTCGAGGACCCACCGGTAGCCGGTCATGCCGACGCCGGGAACCGGGCAGTAGCCGGGGGCGCCCACCCACCACTTCCAGGTCGACTCCCACGACGTACGGTCGTAGCGCGGGCCGTCGAGCACGATCCGGCCGGCCTCGTCCACGTACGCGTTGGCGCTGTGCAGCAGGGCGCTCGGCTCGACCTCGAACCACTGCACCACGGCCGGTCCGGTGCGTGGCAGGACGCCGATGCGCGGCTGGTAGCTGTCGCTCCACCGGTACGGGATCCCGGACTGCTCGGCCGGATTGAACACCACCGGCAGGTCGAAGAAGAGCACGTGCTCGGTGGTGATGGCGAAGTCGTGCATCAGCGAGGGCCCGGCGTCCGTGATCACCTCGGCGCGGGTGATGTGCCCGGCCGGCGAGGCGGTGTAGTAGATCAGGTGCGGCGGGAACGGCGAGTAGTGCCCGCTGATGTAGGGCTTGGCGAGCTCGTTCACGCCATTGTCCTTTCTTTTGGATCTTGTCGGTAAGGCGGGAAGGTCAGGAGCGAACGGCCAGCAGGGCGAGCAGGGTGGTCGCCGCCGCGATCGCCGCCGCCGCGGTGAACGCCGCGCCGTAGTGGCCGCCGGCCGCGACGGCGGTGAGCGCGGCCAGCCCGCACGCGCCGCCGACCTGCCGGGTCGCGTTGATCAGTCCGCCGGCCAGCCCGCTGTCCTCGGCCGGCACCCCCGCCGAGGACAGCGTGGTGAGCTCGACGAACGCCACGCCCAGACCGGCGCCGGTCAGCAGGGACGGGCCGAGCAGGTCGGCGAGGAAGGTGCCGTCGGCCGGCGCCCGGGACAGCCAGGCCAGGCCCGCGGTGAGGGCGGCGAGGCCGGCGCCGAGGACGACCCGGCGCGGCAGGACCCGGTCGAGCCGCGGCGTGGCCCAGGACAGGGCGGTGATGCTCAGCGCCAGCGGAAGCTGGGTCACGCCGGCCCGGACCGGGCTGTAGCCCAGCGTCCGCTGTTGGTACAGGGGCAGGAAGAAGAACAGGCCGACCCAGACCGCGCCGAGCAGGCTCATCAGCACGTTGGCCACGGCGACCTGTCCGGTGCCGAGCAACCGCGGCGCAACCAGCGGATCGGCCGTCCGCCGCTGCCGGACGAGAAAGGCGCCGAGCAGTAGGGCCCCGGCGGCCAGCGACACCCAGGACGCCGCAGCGCCCCAGGCGGAGACCCCGTAGGTGACCGCGATGAGGCCGGCTGTGACGCTCAGTGCGCCGGGAGCGTCGACAGTACCGCCGCGGGGCCGGTCGGCGGCGACCGCCGCTACGCCACCGGCTGGGCGAGGCGTTGCTCGACCCGGTCGGCCAGCGACAGCAGATACGGCCCGCGCAGCCGGTGGGCCGCCGCGTTCGGCGACTGCGGGCCGTGCCGGTGCAGCATCTCGGCCATCCGCTGCTGGACCGACGTGCGCCGGCCGGCCGGCCCGACGGTCTGATCGGCGTAGGTCAGGGCGTCGGCGAGCGGCGACTCCTCGCGCCGGTACCAGCTCAGGGCGTCGGCCAGGCCCCGCGCCTCGGCCACGAAACACGCCGCCGAATGGTGCGCCACCAGCGCGCTGATCCGTGCCGGCCACCGCTGGCGGTCCAGGTAGCGGGCGCCGTCCAGGGGATGGAATCCGGTGTCGCGGGCGGCCTCGCCGTAGCCGATGTCGTGCAGCCAGGCCGCGACGACCAGCACCTCGGGGTCCTCGCCGAGCGCGGCCGCCAGCTCGGCGGCGCGGCCGGCCACCCCCTGGGTGTGCCGCCAGCGCTCGGGCAACTCCGCGAGCACGACCCGGGCCACCTGCTCGGCATGGTCGATCCTGGTCGTGGCGAGGATCCCGGACATGGCCCGAGCGTACGAACGGATCGCGCGCCAAACCACGGTCGACCCACCGAACATGCAGTGTTCATCTGCCGGACGCCGGCGCTTCAACCGCCGGCGACCTGGCGTGGCCGCTCAGTAGCGGAAGCGTGACACCAGGCCCTGCAGCTGGCGGGACATCCCGGCCAGTTCGTCGGCGGCCTGGCGGGTTTCGTCGATGGTGTCGGTGGTGCGGCGGGTGGCGTCCGAGACGCCGGCGATGGTCGCCGCGATGTTGCCGGCCCCCTCGGCCGCGTCCGACAGCGTCCGGTTCATCTCCTGGGTGGTGGCGGTCTGCTCCTCCACCGCGGACGCGATCGTCAGCTGGATGTCGTTGATCCGTTCGATGATCGCGGAGATCTCGCCGATCGCCGCCACCGCGCCGGAGGTGTCCGACTGGATCGTCTCGACCCGGCGCACGATGTCCTCGGTGGCCTTCGCGGTCTCCTGGGCCAGGTCCTTGACCTCGCTCGCGACGACCGCGAAGCCCTTGCCCGCGTCGCCGGCGCGGGCCGCCTCGATGGTCGCGTTGAGTGCGAGCAGGTTGGTCTGCTCGGCGATCGAGGTGATCACCTTGACCACCGTGGCGATCTCGGTGGACGACTCGCCGAGCCGGGCCACGGTGGCGTTGGTGGCGGCCGCGACCTGCACCGCCTGGGCGGCGACCCCGGTGGCCTCGGAGGTCGACTCGCTGATCTCCCGGATCGAGGCGCCCATCTCCTGCGAGCCGGCCGAGACGATCCGCAGGTTGTTCGAGACGACGTCGGCCGCCGAGGCGACGGACCCCGCCTGCACCGAGGCCTCGCCGGCCGCGGAGCCGACCGCCCCGGAGACCGAGGTCAGCTGCTCGGCGGCGGTCTGCAGCGTGGTCGCGTTGCCGGCGAGCTGGACCACGTCCTCGCGGAGCCGGATGATGCCGCGGTCGAGCGCGGCCGCCATCCGGCCGACCTCGTCCTTGACGGTCACCTGGGAGGTCCGGGTCAGGTCGCCCTCGGCCAGGCCCTCGGCGACGTGCGAGACCCCGGCGACCGCTCGGCGCACCCGGTTGGTCACCCGGGTGCCGAGATACAAGCTGATCACCACGCCGATCACAAGCAACGCGATCACCGTACGCACAGCACTGCTCTTTTGGTCCTGGGCGTCCTTGATCTCCGCCGTGACCCGGGCGGCGACGTAGGTCTCCACCGCCGTCTGGTCGGCCAGCAGGGCGTTGTGCAGCTCGTTGAACTTGGCCAGCCCGGCGGCCAACTCCTCCGGGGTGGCCGGCTTGCCGCCCGTCAGGAAGGCCTGGAACGCTTTCCAGTCGGTCTGCATCTGCGCGACGACCTGCTTGCCGGTCGCGTCGGTGAGGTCGCCGGACAGGGCCTGCAGTCCGGCGTCGATCGCCTTCTGCTGGACGGCCATGTTCTTGGCGATATCCGCCGCGACGCCCGGATACGCCGTCATCGCGGTGACCGAGCCGACGAACCCCTCGAGATTCTGCCCGACGCTCGACGAGGCGCTCAACACCTTCAGGTTCTGCCGCTGCGTGGTGATCGACGTGTCGCTCATCTGGTAGAGGGTGCGCAGCGAGATGGCGGCGATGATCACGCCGATCGCGGTCGCGGCCAGCACCGCGGAGCTGATTTTCGTACGCAGCGAACGGTTGTCGAACGCCGCCCCCAGCCCACCGGTGCGCGCCACATCTTCTCCTCGATTGAGCCAAACCTCGCGTCCCCCAATCGGCCGGAACCGGAGCGACCTGAGGCCGCTCGCCGGACGAAATTTCCGGCTGGGCGCGACTCAGTAGAGTCGGGCGATGACTGTCGATGACCGGTTTACGACACTCGAGACACTCTGGTCGGCCTGGGCGGAGCACGGCCGGACGCTGACCGGCGAGCAGTGGGTCCGGCCCACCCGGCTCGGC
>Ga0307512_10005031_pt1 | contig 14077 bp, 19 predicted proteins | sample 14_EM_MG_FD_200267 | JGI IMG/M metagenome (GOLD analysis project Ga0307512, IMG submission 200267) | Populus trichocarpa ectomycorrhiza microbial communities from riparian zone in the Pacific Northwest, United States - 14_EM | ecosystem: Host-associated > Plants > Roots > Unclassified | place... | reverse complement strand
AGAGATAATGAGGGTAACTAACGTGACGAAGAAGGCAATCGCTCCGCAAACAGCCGGGAAACGGTTGAAGTTAAGTCCGAAGAGACCAAGTGTTTGAAGCGCGGAAGTGTAGCTACGAGGATGTCCAAGTCAGCAATAGATCGGAGGCCCTGTTGCCCGAAACGTACTAGAAAGTTGTCAGGAAATCCTTCGATCCGCAAGGATAAAGCCTAAGTGTGTCACTTTCGTAAAATCCACAAAGGTGCCTAGTTTGATTTGAAATGTGAGCAAACGATGGGAACGGGTAACGCCGCGCGGTGGAACGCACATCGATATCGCTTGGAACAAGCACCAAGACCAAATGGAGAATGCTAGATACACCTGATAACACCATGGACGATCCCGAGGAAAATCATAGATGACCATGAAGACCAAAGGGACACTGAAGCCTGGGGCGATCTAGATGAAGAAACAAAAAGAACAGATCAGAGGACGTTTTTATCGGGCCGGATAACCGCTACGTACCCCGTAATAGAATATTTTGTCGGGGAGTGAGGCAGGTTGGGAAAGAAAGGCGATTCCAAGGATCCAGTTGCCGACGAAGAATAGAGAGCAGAGCAAAGCCAGAGTTTTCCTGAAGAACCAAGACTCCTTTGAATAGTGTGCTTCCGATTTCTCGTCAATAAACCGGAGACGGAAGAAACCAAGAAGTGCGGGCCAAATCCTCCACCGGAGGATGATGAGGAGGGTTGACTTTGCCCAGAAACCTTCCACCACGGCCAAACTCTCGCGGTCTGTGTTGGTGCCACCGGTAGGACCGTCGCCGTATTTTTCGATAGGAGCAAGGGATTCGGTCTCCGTGGAAGGGTTGTTTTGCTCGTCGAACCAGGCACGGTCTACAACCACTTCATCCACCTCGTCGTCTGGCTGGCCGGGAGGAGGTTCGCGCATACGATGAGATCCATCAACCGTGCTACCATCCGGGACAGAGGAGGTCGAAGGTGCGGTTCCGTTCCCAAGTCTCCTCGTGAAGTTGTCCCAATGTACCCGGAGTCTACTCTGGCTGAACTTGGTCTGCTTGCGCACCTGACACTCGATCCCGTACTGTTTGGCGATCACTGGAGGCGGAAGCCATTGATCGTCGGTGGGTAATTCCAGTTTAGAGTGGTTGTGCTTGTTGGTGGATCGGACGGCAATGTCTGCGCTTTTGATTGTTGGCCTAAGTGTGGAAGAGGTGTTGGTGACGGAGCCCTCGGGACGTTCGTTGAGGGAGTAGTTGGGCATTAGGATTGCCCGCGAAGCCTGCGGGAGGGGGAGGCGGGTGGACGCCTCGTACAGAGGGAGGGTTCGCGTAAAGGTAGAGACAGAGGATGAGCGTGAGCGCCGCAGCGACTGGGATCAACTGAGATCCAGTGGGTGTTTCTATTTTCCGCTCCTATCTATGCGTGAAGCTTACGAAGACCGACGCCGAAAGGTCTCCTGTCTATGAACCCTAGCATCAGCGCCGAATCTAATAAAACCTCCGGTCCATAGGTATAAAACACGTTCAGGAGGACGACCGCGCCTACACCGGCGCAAATCCGCCTCGTCACAATATACTTGCGGCGTTGTGGAGACCGTCTGTAAAAATGGAAGGACATAGAAATTGGAGTCGGCCGACGCTTCGGGATTGACTCAGGTCAACAGGGGTCAGATCGCTCTGGGTCTCGCCCTAACGAAGGCGCTCGCGTATAAGGACCCCTGATGATGAACAGACCACGAATGCATCAAATGAGCCTTAGACACGATAGTACATATTCCAATCCAGATTTAGTGGGCAGAAAAGAGGGACAGGCGTGACGAGAAATTTACAACAGTACGCAGTAAGAATTCTAACCGGCTAAACAATGCACGAACGGTGATTTCCTTGCCGCCCCATTTAAGATTTCCCCCGGCCAACACCTTAGAAGCACTTGCGGTGAACAATAGCGGGACCAGATTCGTCGTACTCCTGCTTCGAGCACCACAAGTTCTGGAAGGTGGAAAGGGAAGCCAAGATGGATCCACCGATCCAGACCGAGTACTTCCTCTCGGGAGGAGCAACGATCTTAACCTATACACACATCAAAGTGAGCTCACACGGCCCAGGCGCAACAAGAGGTTCAACGGACCTTCATGCTCGACGGGGCAAGGGCAGCAAGTTCCTTTTGCATACGATCGGCAATACCGGGGAACATGGTAGTACCACCAGACAAGACAATGTTTCCGTACAGGTCACGACGAATATCGAGATCGCACTTGTAGATAGAGTTGTAGGTCGTCTCGTGAATACCGTGCGCTTCGAGACCGATCATGGCAGGCTGGAAGAGGGCCTCGGGAGCACGGAATCTAGGTTGTTCGGTTAACGGGTTAGAAAATCCAACAAAAAGTGACTACGAACCGCTCGTTGCCGATGGTGATGACCTGTCCGTCGGGAAGCTCGTAGCTCTTCTCGAGGGCTGAGGAGTGGGCAGCGGTCTGGAGTTCTTGCTCAAAATCGAGAGCAATGTAGCAAAGCTTCTCCTTGATGTCCCTGACGATTTCACGTTCGGCAGTGGTATGGAAGGCATAACCACGCTCTCCCAAATTCTTGATCAGGTAATCGGTAAGATCACGACCAGCAAGGTCAAGACGGAGAATGGCGTGGGGAAGGGCGAAACCTTCGTAAATGGGGACAGTGTGGGAGACACCATCACCAGAGTCCAAGACGATACCAGTGGTACGACCGGAAGCGTAGAGGGACAAGACTGCCTGAATAGCAACGTAGAAAGCGGGAGCATTGAAGGTCTCGAACATGATCTGGGTCATCTTTTCACGGTTAGCCTTGGGGTTGAGGGGGGCCTCGGTAAGCAAGACGGGGTGCTCTTCGGGAGCAACACGGAGTTCGTTATAGAAAGTATGATGCCAAATCTTCTCCATGTCATCCCAGTTGGTGACGATACCATGCTCGATGGGATATTTGAGGGTGAGAACACCACGCTTTGACTGAGCCTCGTCACTGAAGAGGGATCAGAGGGCGCTTAGATGAGACGGGAAGAAGCCGGCTTACCCCACGTAGGAGTCCTTTTGGCCCATACCAACCATGACACCCTGATGACGTGGGCGGCCGACGATGGATCTGCGGGATACGTGAACGACTGGAAAGGGCTCGTCGATACAAAATACATACGGGAAAACAGCACGGGGAGCATCATCACCTAAGCACAGGCTCAACAGATCGCCAGCGCGATAACCATGGTATCAAACTTACCAGCAACTGGAAGTGTTGTTAACAAAGGGAAGGGGAGAAGAGAGCCAAAAAAAAGTACTTACAGCCGGCTTTGCACATTCCGGAACCGTTGTCAATAACCTGGTGATTCGTGAAATGGGGCACTCTTCTCGCGAGGAACGGATACTCACGAGGGCAGCTACCTCATCTTCCATGGTGATATGTTATTCGTTAGTTCGTTAGGGGGAGGGTTTACAAGAAGGATGGGAGTTGACGACTGGAACTGATATTTGAATCGTGGTGTTTTTAAGGAGATTGGATTGATGGAGATAAGACGTGGCGGTGCGCGCAGTACCAGCGGCGCAGGCGGAGGAAAATGGGCGAAAAAAAAAGAGGGAGAGAAAGAGTGAGTCAGGCTGTGCGCGATGGACTGCTGCGGAGAGGATACTGACCTTGGTGGTTATCGTCGACGGCAGTGAACAGGTTGGGCTCCTCGCTGGTAGAGGAGGCGATCTTTAGGGCAGGCTCGCCTAGGACTTGGCGCGGATCGCTCCGGTCATGGCCGACCTCAGCGGAACAGCGCATCCCCCCTGTGCTCAGTACAGAAAAAAGCAGCGTCTGCGTGTAGGACGTGTATACTGAACTTTAATCGTGTGTCTATCTGGCCGTCCAAGCTCAAGGAGAGCGGTTGCATTAAAGTGATCCTTGTCTGACGTCATTAGACACGGTCCACATGTCGCTGATTATCGTTATGGGATTTCTGGCCGACAGGACAAGAATCAGAACGATAATCGACCTTAGTCTCAATCTGACAACACCTATTAATTCAGGCATCTATACCTTACTTCAGTACCACCATGTCCAGAAGCATGCACCTCAGTCAAATATTCGACCTCAAGGGAAAGGTCGCCTTCGTAACAGGTGAGTATCTGAACGATCTTGAGACAGTACAGAAGAGTTGATGATGAGATGACCAGGTGGCGGCAGCGGGATCGGCTACGCTATCGCTGAAGGTTTGGCCGTCAACGGTGCCAAGGTCTACATCGGTGGTCGTAGGAGGGAAGCATTGGACAAGGCTGTTCACGAATTATCTCAGCATAACCTCGCCGTAATTCCGTGAGCCCCAACAACCCATGTTTAATTGGAATATCTCACAAGTTCGCTCAGGATTGTTGTTGATGTGACCGACCGCGATAGCATCGTTGCGGCTAAGAAAGTCATCGAGGATGCTGATGGGGTGTTGCACGTCCTTGTCAATAAGTAAACTCCCTGCCGTTTCACTGCGACCCAAACCTAACTAAAACCCCAGTGCTGGACAGGTCGGTCCCGTGTCCAAATTTTTGAACCAGAAAGACGCGCCAGAGCACACAGATCCTGAGACTCTTGGAATGGCCATGTTCAGTGAACAAACTTCTGAACAGTGGGAAAAACTGTACGAGATCAACGTATTCTCGATGTACTTCGTCACCACCGCATTCCTCGGTTTGCTTGCCAAGGGCAGCGCGCATTACAGTTCCGTTGTGATCAACATCACGAGTGTCAGTGGCATCATGAAGCTCGCTCAGGAACATGTAAGCCTCCAAACCTCACGGCTGTTGTAGGGTGGCGCTGAAAAAGCTCGTAGTTCGCGTACAATAGCAGTAAAGCGGCAGCCGCGCATTTGACCAAGATGATGGCGACAGAATTTGCATTGAAGAACATCCCCGTTAGGGGTGAGTGACCAGCGACTGAGTCGAGGCAAAAGCCTCACTGTAGCCAAGTCAACGCGATAGCACCCGGTGTTTTCCCGTCTGAGATGACCTACGCCACTATCGAGGGTGCGGAAATGGTTAACAAGATTGGGAAGCCCGTTGTTCCCATCCCTATTGACAGGGCCGGAAGGTGAGAGATTCGCCAATATTTTGAGATAAGTCCTGATGTTCAATGCCAAGGCCCCAAGAAATCGCTGGCACAGTCATCTACCTTGCTTCCCCGGCAGGATTCTATACAAATGGCCACGAGATAGTTGTCGACGGTGGTGCGTCGTAAACAGTAAAACATTCGTGAGAGAAACTAAAAAGCTCCAGGATACTTGGCAGTCAATCCATCTACCAAATGAGATTGTAGGCACATTCAGGTCGTTGAGTTTGTATCCCAAACAACGAGAAAGAACAAAAATGTACAGTAAGGTAGGGAAGATCTCGCCAACCCTTCGCAGTCGGGCGTGGGCGTGACGGATGCGTGATAAAAATTTCTCGAAACAGAGGTTATCCACGAAGCATCAACTTCTCCGTAAACCACTAGCATGCCCAGGGTACAGAGCGTTACCTCTTTATCAAGCTCGAGGTGAAGAAAATACACGTTAGATCACGTCGCGATCATCAAACGAGATTAAGCTGACTCTGACCATCACTTTTCACGTCCGGTCATTCTCGAGTGGACCTGTAGACAAACACAAATATCAAGGCATCGTGTAAGCTATCATTTTCACCGTAAACACCCTGTTCACTACATACTTTATGATTTCAAATGATACTTCTGAGGTGCGATCGGAGTTTTCCGAAAGAGATCGTAATTTCAGAGTCCGCGTCAGCTCACCCCTCACCGTCTTCGTCTTCGCCGACGACGACCATGAGTTACTCTATGCCTCTCCCGCCGCCCGGCATGGTGCCGCCTCCTCCCGGGATGCCACCGCCCCCACCGGGGATGCCTCACTCAGCAAGGCCTTCCGGTTCACGACTCCCGCCTGAAGTTTTGGCCCAAAAATCCCAGAAGTGGATACAGATGCAGAAAAGGCGTTACGGTGAGAAGCGTACAGGAGGTTACGTGGACATGGGGAAACAGGTGCGTGAACGTAGTTTTTGCAGCAGACCCGCGAAGTTTGACGCGATATTTGGTGTCGTGCTTTGTAGGATTTACCCCCGGAACACGTACGAAAAATCATCAAAGATCATGGAGATATGAGCAACCGCAAGTTCCGGAACGATAAACGGGTCCATTTGGGCGCACTCAAGTACGTGCCCCATGCGGTTATGAAGTTACTCGAGAACATACCTTATCCTTGGGAGCAAGTCCGCGAAGTCCCTGTCTTGTATCATATCACCGGAGCAATCACTTTCGTGAATCAAGTCCCCCGGGTTATCGAACCAGTCTACCACGCTCAATGGAGCACCATGTGGCTTGCGATGCGACGTGAGAAGCGCGACAGACGTCACTTCAAACGCATGCGATTCCCGCCCTTTGACGACGAAGAGCCTCCATTGGACTACGGGGACAACGTGTTGGACGTCGAACCTCTTGAAGCCATTCAGTTGGACATGGACGAGGATGAAGATGCTGCCATCATTGACTGGTTCTACGACCCGAAGCCTCTGGTCGATACCCCCGCGGTTAATGGTCCATCGTACCGATACTGGTCGCTTTCTTTGCCGGTAATGGCCAACCTCTACCGACTCGGCCGTACACTTCTTTCCGACCATACCGACATCAACGCTTCCTATCTCTTTGACAAAAACTCGTTCTTCACAGCGAAAGCGCTCAATATGGCCATTCCTGGTGGTCCAAAATTCGAGCCCCTTTACAGGGACATGGACACGTTCGACGAGGATTGGAACGAGTTCAACGACATTAACAAGGTCATTATCCGCCAGCAGATCCGCACTGAGTACAAAGTTGCCTTCCCCCATCTCTACAATTCCCTTCCCCGCTCAGTAAAGATATCCCCTTACCACGCCCCCAAGAACGTGTACGTCCGTACCGAGGATCCAAACCTGCCCGCCTTCTTTTTCGATGCGATTATTAACCCTATTTCCCTCCGGGCTGCGGTTCCCAAGAATGCCCCACCGGTTTCGCATGAGGATTCTGTTTTCGGACCGAACGGTACAGACGATGATGACTTTGAACTTCCCGGGGAGGTCGTCCCCTTCCTCGAGGACAAGGAGCTCGAGAATGATCTTACCGCTGACGCCATTGCCCTCTGGTGGGCTCCCAACCCCTACAACCGTCGATCGGGTCGCATGCGCCGTGCTCAGGACGTTCCGCTCGTAAAGAATTGGTACCTCGAACACTGCCCTCCCAATCAACCTGTCAAAGTCCGGGTGTCGTACCAGAAACTGTTGAAGTGCTTTATTCTGAACGAGCTCAAGTCGAAGTCCGAGAGGGCGATGACGAGGAAGAACCTATTTAGGCAGCTCAAGGCAACCAAGTTCTTCCAAACGACGAATTTAGATTGGGTTGAGGCTGGATTGCAAGTTTGCAGGCAGGGTTACAATATGCTCAATCTACTCATCCACCGAAAGGTACAGTTACAGGTTTTGCGCTTTGGAGGTTATGCTGACAGCGCGCACAGAACCTGAACTATCTGCATCTCGATTACAACATGAACTTGAAGCCGGTCAAGTATATCCATCGCGTGATTCAGTATCGAGAACGGATCGCTAACCTACTTCACCTAGGACCCTGACCACTAAGGAACGAAAGAAATCTCGCTTCGGAAACGCTTTCCACTTGTGCCGAGAAATCCTTCGTTTGACTAAGCTCGTCGTTGACGCCCACGTCCAATACCGTCTCGGAAATGTCGATGCCTTCCAACTTGCCGATGCCATCCAATACATCTTCGCTCATATCGGTGCTTTAACGGGAATGTATAGGTACAAGTACAAGGTACGCGATGCTCTTTTGTCGCTCCTCCTGCTTGTGACTGACGAGTGCCCCAGCTTATGAGGCAAGTTCGGATGACGAAGGACTTAAAACATCTCATCTACTATCGGTTCAATACTGGTCCAGTTGGAAAGGGCCCTGGTTGTGGTTTCTGGGCCCCCGGTTGGAGAGTCTGGCTGTTCTTCATGCGCGGTATCGTTCCTCTTCTTGAGCGGTGGCTCGGAAACCTTCTCGCTCGCCAGTTCGAAGGTCGTAACAGCAAAGGTGTCGCCAAAACGGTCACTAAGCAGCGCGTCGAGTCTCATTACGATCTGGAACTTCGCGCGGCGGTCATGCACGATATTTTGGACATGATGCCAGAATCGATCAAGCAAAATAAGGCCAAGACCATCCTGCAACACTTATCGGAAGCTTGGAGGTGTTGGAAGGCCAATATCCCTTGGAAGGTCCCTGGCATGCCCACGGCCATCGAGAACATCATCCTGAGATACATCAAGAGCAAGGCGGACTGGTGGGTTTCTGTTGCACACTACAACCGCGAGCGTATCAGGCGTGGCGCCACCGTCGATAAGGCTGTCGTTAAGAAGAATCTCGGGCGCCTCACTCGATTGTACCTCAAGGCCGAGCAAGAGAGGCAACATGCATATCTCAAGGACGGACCGTACATTAGTGCCGAGGAAGCCGTCGCCATCTATACCGCCACTGTCCACTGGCTCGAGAGCCGCAAGTTCGCCCCCATCCCATTCCCTCCTCTCAACTATAAGCATGATACCAAATTGCTGGTTTTGGCGCTGGAAAAGCTGAAGGAGGCTTACTCGGTGAAAGGACGCCTAAACCAGTCCCAACGTGAAGAGTTGGCCTTGATCGAACAGGCGTACGACAACCCCCACGAGTGTTTGTCGAGGATAAAACGGCTGTTGCTCACCCAACGTGCCTTCAAGGAAGCCGGTATCGAGTTCTTCGACACTTATGACAAGCTCATCCCATGTTACGATATCGAGCCTGTGGAAAAGATCACGGACGCTTATCTCGACCAATATCTGTTCTTCGAAGCTGACAAACGCGGCCTCTTCCCGTCCTGGATTAAGCCTGCTGATACCGAGCCTCCTCCGCTCTTGGTCTACAAATGGTGTCAAGGAATCAACAATTTGAACGATATCTGGGAGACATCCGAGGGCGAATGCGTCGTCCTGATGGAGACACAACTCTCCAAGATTTACGAGAAGATCGATCTCACCCTTTTGCAACGTCTCCTACGACTCATCTTGGACCACAATTTGGCTGACTACATCACAGCGAAGAACAACACGGTGTTGACCTACAAGGACATGGCCCACACCAACGCATACGGTCTCATTCGTGGATTGCAATTCTCCGCCTTCGTCTTCCAGTACTACGGACTCATCATGGATCTCCTCATCCTCGGTCTCCAGCGTGCCAGCGAGATGGCCGGTCTCCCTCAGATGCCCAACAATTTCCTCCAGTACCGCGATTCTGCCACCGAAGTCCGCCATCCTGTCCGTCTCTACTCCCGCTACATTGACAAGCTGCATATCTTGTTCCGCTTCACCGCTGACGAAGCACGAGACCTCATCCAGAGGTATCTCAGCGCCAATCCCGATCCCACCAACAACAATGTCATCGGATACAACAACAAACGCTGTTGGCCGCGAGATTGTCGTATGCGACTGATCAAGCACGATGTCAATTTGGGAAGGGCCGTCTTCTGGAATGTCAAGCAAAGTCTGCCAAGGTCTCTTACCACCATCGAATGGGAGGACACGTTCGTCAGTGTCTACTCCAAAAATAACCCCCAGCTCTTGTTCTCGATGTGTGGCTTCGAAGTTCGGATCTTACCCAAGATTCGAACGATGGGTGGGGAACAGTACTCGCTCAAGGACGCTGTGTGGAACCTTACGAACGAGCAAACGAAGGAGAGAACCGCGCAGGCGTTCCTTAGGGTATCCGACGAAGGCATTCAACAGTTCAATAATCGTATTCGGCAGGTACTCATGAGCTCTGGTTCTACGACCTTCTCGAAGATCGTGAACAAGTGGAACACCGCGTTGATCGGGCTCATGACCTATTACCGCGAGGCTGTTATCCATACGAACGAGTTGCTTGACGCTTTGGTCAAGGCAGAGAACAAGATACAGACTCGTGTTAAGATCGGGTTGAACAGTAAGATGCCCTCACGTTTCCCGCCGGTTGTGTTCTACACCCCCAAGGTTTGTCACCTCGTTGCCTAAGTGCATGGATCTCGTGCTGATTTGTTGATAGGAATTGGGTGGACTCGGAATGTTGTCCATGGGTCACGTCCTCATTCCCCAGAGCGATCTCAGATGGTCGAAGCAGACAGATGTTGGAGGTACGATGACCTACCATCTTCCTTAACCAATCTCACATTCTATACAGTTACTCACTTCCGCGCCGGTATGTCCCATGAGGAGGACCAACTCATTCCGAACTTGTATCGTTACCTCCAACCTTGGGAGGCAGAGTTCTTGGATTCAGCGCGTGTCTGGTCGGAATATTCGATGAAGCGTAAGGAAGCGAACGCGCAAAACCGACGTCTCACCCTGGAGGATCTCGAGGACAGCTGGGACCGTGGTATTCCCCGTATCAACACATTGTTCCAGAAGGATCGGCACACTTTGGCGTATGACCGTGGCTGGCGTGTGCGTACTGACTGGAAACAGTACCAGTTGTTAAAACAGTGAGTACTTCTAGCTTTTGGTTTCCAAGTAAGGTTCTCAACGTGACTCTAGCAATCCGTTCTGGTGGACGTCGCAGCGCCATGACGGAAAATTGTGGCAACTCAACAATTATCGTGTTGATGTCATCGCCGCTCTTGGTGGTGTTGAAGGTATTCTGGAGCACACCCTGTTCAAGGGCACTTATTTCCCGACCTGGGAGGGTCTGTTCTGGGAGAAGGCGTCCGGTTTCGAAGAGTCGATGAGATACAAGAAGCTCACCAACGCTCAGCGGTCCGGTTTGAACCAGATCCCTAACCGTCGATTCACGCTCTGGTGGAGTCCGACTATCAACCGTGCCAACGTATACGTCGGTTTCCAGGTCCAACTCGATTTGACCGGTATCTTCATGCACGGCAAGATCCCCACGCTCAAGATCAGTTTGATTCAGATCTTCCGTGCCCACTTGTGGCAAAAGAGTGCGTAAAATTTGTCTCGGCCTCGTTGTGGATATACTGATAGGAGTTTTGTGCAGTTCACGAGAGTGTTGTCATGGACTTGGTAGGTGACCTTTCTAACTTTCGAAGATGCGGTTGTTGACTTTACAATAGTGTCAAGTGTTTGATCAAGAGTTGGAGCCACTTCAGATTGAGACGGTGCAGAAGGAGACTATTCACCCTCGTAAGAGTTACAAGATGAACTCTTCTTGCGCCGACATTTTGCTATTCTCATCGTACAAGGTCTGTTTCCTGTTTCTCGATTTGTGCAGTACAAGACTCACCTGTATTGCAGTGGAACATTACCCGACCAACGCTTGTTACCGATGTCAAGGATGTTTCCGATGGTACTACTAGCAACAAATACTGGATTGATATCCAACTTCGTTGGGGAGACTTCGACAGTCATGACATTGAGCGGTACACTCGTGCCAAGTTCTTGGACTACGTAAGCTTTGTTTCACTGCCGCTTGGCGACTTCGTTGGCTCACCGCCACCAGATCTCCGATTCCATGAGTATCTACCCGTCGCCCACTGGCGTCATGATTGGCATGGACTTAGCCTATAATTTGTGGTCTGCGTACGGTAATTGGTTCCCGGGGATGAAGCCGTTGATCCAACAGGCTATGGCCAAGATCATGAAGGCTAATCCTGCCTGTCATGTCCTTCGCGAGCGTATCCGAAAGGGCCTTCAGCTTTACTCTTCGGAACCTACGGAACCCTACCTCAACAGTCAGAATTATTCCGAGCTGTTCTCTAACCAGATTATCTGTGAGTTCCCCAAGCGTTTGGTGCAGGATCCCCCCCTAATTTATCCTTGTAGGGTTCGTCGACGATACCAACGTTTACCGAGTCACCATGTATGTCTAAGTATCTTCCCTGTTTTCCAGTACCTGGCTGATGTGCGGTTTAGCCACAAGACTTTTGAGGGCAACTTGACTACAAAACCAATCAGTGCGTCCTCAGATTCTTCGTGGGAAGCTTTCTTCTCTTACCTAGGTGCCTAGACGGAGCTATCTTCATCTTCAACCCCCGATCCGGTCAGCTGTTCTTGAAGGTCATCCACACAAGCGTTTGGGCCGGCCAGAAACGTCTCGGACAGCTCGCCAAATGGAAGACTGCCGAGGAAGTTGCTGCCCTGGTTCGTTCATTACCGGTTGAAGAACAGCCCAAACAGGTTATCGTGACACGGAAGGGAATGTTGGGTATGTGGACTTGAACTCTATGCGACCCTGCTTCTTATTCGCCTCGTTTAGATCCTCTTGAAGTCCATTTGCTCGACTTCCCCAACATTGTCATCAAGGGTAGTGAGCTCCAACTTCCATTCCAGGCCTGCATGAAGATGGAGAAGTTCGGTGATCTAATCCTGGTTCGTATATGCGCTCAACCTTTGGGGCAACTCGTACTGAAGTGTCTCTCAGCGTTCCACTCAACCACAAATGCTGTTGTTCAACTTGTACGACGACTGGCTGGGATCCATTTCCAGTTACACTGCGTTTTCACGTCTCATCCTGCTCCTTCGCGGTCTTCATGTAAATAACGAAAAGGCGAAGGTTGTCTTGCGGCCCGACAAGAACACAGTCACGAAAGACAATTTCGTCTGGCCTACGCTGACCGACGACGAATGGATTAAAGTCGAGGTGGCTCTCAAGGATCTCATCTTGGCTGTAAGCTGCATATTGGCATTGTTGCTCCCGCTTTCTCATCGTATACCCACAGGACTTCGGAAAACGAAACAGCGTCAACATCGCTTCGCTCACCGCCAGCGAAATCCGTGACATTATTCTTGGTCAAGAGATCGCCGCGCCCTCGGAGCAACGGCAGCAGATGGCCGCCCTCGAGAAGTCGACTGAAGCGCAGAGTCAAGTTACTGCCATCCAGACGCAGACAACTAACATCCACGGTGACACGATCCAGACCGTCACGACAACAAACTATGAGCAACAGGTGTTCAGTAGCAAGTCCGACTGGCGAGTCCGCGCGATCTCTGCGACGCATTTGCCGCTTCGTCTCCAGCACATCTACGTCTCGAACGACGATGTCAAGGACGATGCAGCTTCCTACACCTACGTCCTTCCAAAGAACATCCTTCGAACGTTTGTCACGGCTTCCGACCTCCGCACACAAGTTGCCGCGTTCATGTATGGTATCTCACCCCCGGACAATAAGCAAGTCAAGGAAATCAAGGCTATTGCATGGGTCCCGCAGCGTGGAAACAACAATAACGTGGAGTTGCCCACCCAGTTACCCAAGGAGGATTACTTCTTGAAGGATCTCGAACCCCTGGGATGGATCAAGACACAGGCTTTGGAGCTTTCGCATCTCTCACCAACGGATGTGACGACGCAAGCGAAGATCATGGGAGACCATCCTGAATGGGGCTCGTCGTCGATTTGCCTTACGTGCGCTTTCACGCCGGGTTCGGTCTCACTTGCAGCACATTCCGTTACTGTCGCTGGGTTCGAGTGGGGAAGGAAAAACACTGATACGAGTCCCAACCCACCTGGCTTCAACCCTAACATGTCTGAGCACGTTCAACTCTTGTTGTCCGATCGTATCCTCGGCATGACTCTCGTACCTGAAGGCAGAGTGTGGAATTACGGAATTGGTTTGACCCAGATGTGGACCCCCTCGTTGCCATACCAGATGGTGCTCGACACGCCGTTGTTGTTCTGGGCTGAGGAGCATAGGCCCGCTGCTTTCTTATCCGTAAGTGTATCAATGATGGTGTTCTTTCTCGTGTGATGGCTCATGGGTATCCCTGCAGTTTGCCAATTTACAGGGCGACGACAGCGCAGATGTCGAGAACAGCCTTGCGTAGAATTTTATCAACGGATGCGCCATGTATTGTACCTTATCATTAGTAGTGCTTCGCTTTGTTTTTTGTTTCTCCGACTCTTTTCAAGTGCGAATGTAATCACATTCCTGTTGCAATTCTCATCTGATCCAGTGGGTGAATTTGGTGCCCAACGTCACGTGCAGGCTATGACGGAGAGGGGTGGCATCCCGGATGGAACAGTAGACTAGGTTGTAATCCAGCCTCA
>Ga0307512_10005030_pt1 | contig 14080 bp, 16 predicted proteins | sample 14_EM_MG_FD_200267 | JGI IMG/M metagenome (GOLD analysis project Ga0307512, IMG submission 200267) | Populus trichocarpa ectomycorrhiza microbial communities from riparian zone in the Pacific Northwest, United States - 14_EM | ecosystem: Host-associated > Plants > Roots > Unclassified | place... | reverse complement strand
TCATGTAACATCTTGCAGAGGCTAGAGGCGACGACGAGTTTCAAGGACTCGTGGACTACACATTTACTCGTCCTGATGGTACCCAGCTGGGAACACAAGGTGTGCATCCTGTTAACCTCTCCACATAATGCGCAAGCACCGATGAAGGCCGAAGCGCACTGTGCTTGGTTACAGACCTGTAGGCCTTTATTCCTCGGTGATTGCGGGCACGATTCTAAATCCCGTGGTACAGATCCTACTGGTTTCCGACAACTCCTTAACTACCTTTACAAGGTAAGGGTATTTCGTTGCGTGCAGGACAAATCGCTTACCTCTACGTCGACAGAAGTACCAGACACCAATCTAGTATGCTCTGGCGTCCTGAAAACCTTTGGTCAGTGCTGAGATAGAATCTACAGCGTGACAGAAAACGGATTCGCGGTGATGAACGAGACGGAGATGCCAATTGATCAGGCCGTCAATGACACTGATCGGACCGAGTATTTCCGGGGAAACTGCGAAGCTCTGCTTGCTGCCATTATCGAGGATGGAGTAGACATCCGATCTTACTTTGCTTGGAGTGAGTTCGGCCCTCAGTTACTAGTCATCCAATATGAGGGTCGGTTTTCTGATCCCTCGTTTCTTTAGGCCTATTGGACAATTTTGAATGGTTTATTGTTTCTTTTTTCCGGCTGTTGCTCCGCGCAATTCTTACTTGACTTCCCGACTGGCAGGGCTGATGGCTACTCAACGCGGTTCGGCGTTACATATGTGGACTATGAAACCCAGAAACGGTATCCAAAAGAGTCGGGCAAGTTCGTTTCAAGGGTGAGATACCCGCTCGCTTCATCAGCGTACACCACATTGAATTTTGGGCTCGCAGTGGTTCATGGAGCACCTTTCCTCGGAGAAGGAGCCCCGAACGCCTCCTCCATCCGTCCCGCCGCTACAAAAGGTTGTCGACTTCATCGGGAAGGCCGGCGAGCGTAAGTGTCGGCTGATTTCATTCACTCCACTCGGCTGACTGGCGACAACCTTCAGCTCCCAACCAGAGCGAAAACAACTTTTTGGCCCAGTTCGCATTGTACGTGCGAAGAAAGCTTCGGGTTTGAACATCATCGTTCTATGATGGCTTTCCATCCTCCTCAGGCTGAATTCGACTTTGCTCGGTGGCCGCCATCGGCTCCGTTTTTCCGAGTTTGCTCTACATCCTAGACTTTTTTGTATGTCTCTCTGTTTCTTATCGTGTAGATTTATGCAATCCGGTATAAGTATTTTTCAATGTCGATGCGGCCCGCGCGCCGGGCGGAGCGTAACCGGGACTGTGTACACCATCAATGGTACATGCCGCCAATAGTTATGACATGGCAGCGATTATAGACAGTGTACGAGAGACGAGTATGTAACTTGGGAAAGATTTGGGATCTTTAGACTGATTGCTGAATCACTGAACGCTGGGTGAATGATTCCATCGAAGGGTACCGTAAAAACTGATGGCTGATTTCACTTGACCTCTCTCTCTTCCTCCCCAGTGCGACTCTGCATGAGTTCATAGCCAGCATTTTGCGGCCTTGCTAATTCCGCATCGTCATTCCCTCCTGCCCCTCGTAATCTCCCAAGAGCCACGGCCCTCCTTCGACTCCGAGGGCAGGAACGACGACACTAGGAACACACGCTCTCGGTCCCTTCACCATACTCGGCGCAGTTTTGCAGTGCATATTGTGGAGTGACGATGGGCTCCCATCCGAAGCAAGCCGACATCGCCATTCGGCCAGCCATTAATCCACCAGTTCAGGTCAAGACCCTCGATGATGACACCACCGCCAGTGGACGCAAGAGGAAACCTACTACCACCAAAAGAAGAAAAGTCAATCACGCCTGTCTCTATTGCAGGAGAAGCCATATGACCTGCGATGAGGGAAGGCCCTGCCAAAGATGGTCAGCACCAACGTTTTTTTCCGGTTCTCTCGAGGTTGGTACTGACTCGCGGATCTCGTTCACTAACAGCATCAAGAGGGAAATTGCACATCTCTGCCATGACGAGCAAAAACCTTCGGTTGCTGCGAAAGAGAAAACTTCATCCGACCCTGGTTCGACTACAACTTCTACACCAGAGTCTGACCCCCAAGCACAGCCCAAACCTGTGCTATCTGCACCCGAGCAACCAATCAACGCATTTCCATGTGAGTGACTCGCTTGGTCGCGTGCACAAGCCTATTCATCGTACTCCATAGCAATCGCTGTACCGTATACGTCCACGTCTCCTCGTCCCCCTCCCTTAACCTGGCAATCTGTGGGAATGCCCCAGGCGGCTTTGTTCTATCCTCCTGAGACACTCGGCAGCGAGTTCTCTGTGCTATCTGATTTCTTGGAGTCCCTCGACGAACGTTCCTTCTTCAACCCTCCACCAACCACGGTCGCCCCAGCTCTCATGTCTGCTCCAGCCCAACCTTTCCCCTCTCCACCCCAACCTACAGAACCCTCCCCTACCTCGAATATGGAACAGTATACGAACCCAGATGTGACCGTGACGGACGTTTCGCAACCAGCGGCAGCACCTGTCAAGGAGGAGACTGTACCTGTGGTTCTGCCGTCGGCAACCAAGACCGAGAAGTTTTTGATGATTGCAGCGGACCAAGAACCCGGAACAAGGAACGAACGTCTTAATAGGGTCATCCGTAGCAAGTACGAAGCTGGTCTGCTCAAACCTTACAATTACGTGAAGGGCTACGCTAGGCTGCAAAGGTGGATGGATAGCAAGTACGTTATCGCTCGTTGACGTTTGTCGGGTGCGCGGCGTTAATCAATTTTTGCCGCGTTCAGCGTCTCCCAGGAGTCGAAGCAGAAGATTTTGCAGCCACTTTCTGTTCTGCGGCCCAAGTTTAGAGTGCGTCAGATCAACAACTTCCGATTAATATTGGCTGACCGTCCTAGCAGGCAATCGCTCAGTCTCTCACCGACATTGATTTGGTGTTTATCGAGGAAGCATTTGAGCGTTTACTTCTTGATTACGACCGCGTGTTCTCTGCGATGGCCATCCCTGCTTGTTTGTGGCGCCGAACGGGAGAGATATACAAAGGTAACAGGGAGTTCGCGGAACTCGTGGGTTTGGACAGCTTCATGCTTCGTGATGTAAGTCCAGTTATCGCCCTCGGGCTGCACGATGAGATCTGACGTGCGTTCTAGGGCCGCTCTTGTATCTACGAGCTCATGGCTGAAGAGTCTGCTGTAAACTATTGGGAGGTATGTCATACTACGGCCATCCACTTGAGTCGACAGACGCTGAGCATTGTACCCTACTTTGATGATGCGTACAGAAATACGCGGATGTAGCGTTCAACGTGAACCAAAAGGCGGTCCTCACCACCTGTGTACTAAAAACCAAACCAAGGATCACGTCGGGTGGCAGTTCGGACGGCACAGACTCTCAGGACGAAGAATCTTCTATCAGCTGTTGTTTCTCTTTCACCATCCGCAGGGACGCTTGGGGAACACCGAGCATGATTGTTGGGAATTTTATCAAATGCTAATTCGTGTATTCAGACTATAGAGTCATGGAGGCTTTCGGGCTTTGGTATGGATCGACTGTACGATATGCTTCTTCTTATATTTTCACTTTACGGCTGGTACAGTATAGTTTTTCTGTTGCTCTGCCATGGTTCTGGGAACAGGCTGGCTCAAATACACGTTTGCTGAGGTGTTTTGACATGTTTGGCTTCCTGAAGTGTTTGTTGCTGTTTGCTGGCGGAATTTATCGGCGTTCGGCTTCTGCCAGTTCGCCACAGTGAATCATCTCCTGGAAGCCATCACGTTGGCGCAGACGATCCCGGACCTTCTGCTTCGCTATCTTGCGTTCTTTGCGCTCGGGGATAGATGGGGACCAACATATCTCCATCCAGCAGCGCGCTGCTCATAAGGATCTTCGGCGACTGGACAATTCTCAGAACCTGTGCGATGATCAAGGACAGGAACAAACGCACAGGCCACCGCTCGTCACTACAGCCATTTTCATCATTTATGAAACGGAATAACAACGGGGGTAGCTTATGCTTATTTTCGCTTATTCCCGATGATCCTCTTTGTAAAACATAGCAACCGCGATTCCCCAACAGGCGGAGCCGATTCGTGAAGCCGCCTGAGTCACCTGGTGCGGGTCCTGACCGTCCGGGAAACTTCGTCGAAGTGACTTGGGTGACTCTGGTGCTGTGACTCCGATGCTGTGGCTCCGTTCCCCGCTGGCATTTATAATCTGGGATGATCCTGATGCCTGGCTTTCTTCAACAACCTAGTTCCCTCTGAGCTCCTTCCCCTCACCTCATACCCCTCTAAGCATCGACACATACCCTCTCATATTAATCTACTCGCATCCCAAGACATGGCCTCCATTATGACCATCGCTTCTCTCCGCCAGCACAGCAAGCCCAGAAACGCTAGCAAGCCCCGTTTGTCGCCCAAACAGTGCCGTGAAGTCACGGAGCATTGGGTAAGTCGTCGAGACGATTGTCATCAATATGTTGGAACTAAGCCGCGCAGAAATCTTGCATAGGAACAGACCACGCGGACACCCTCGTCAGACAGTACATCAACCCGCCCCGTTTGCTCCCAGCCAAGGGAACCGCCCGCATTCACACCGAACTCCCTCATCGTGTTCAGCGAGAGTACTCACTCTCGTCTGCACACTCTAACACTAAAGGTCGTCGAAACCCTGGACGAGGCGACGGCCAGACCTGGAACGGTGACTCGTTCATCTGTCCTGGTCAGATTGACTCGGATAACTCCAACGTCGACCCGTTCATCGACAGCTGTACGATGAACGTGGGTGATTGCGACGAATACGATTACTATGACCTGGAGCTTGAGCGACCGCGGACGATTGAGATTTCCCTCGCAGACGTCCCGATGAAGGTCCGCAAGCCTAAGCAACGTGAGTGATGACCTGACTGCTATGGCTTCGCTAGCAAAGTGCTCACCTGATTCTCTTCTTGCAGGCAAGGCCCGTGGTTACGAGGCCCTCCCATCCGCCCCTCGAGTATCCTCTGTCCCACCATCCGAACTTGGAGAACCATCTTTCCACCACGACTTTGAGACCATGTCCAACTTCAGCTGGGACGCAATGACCTCTGACAATCTCAGCGACTTCAGTGAGGAGGACTGGGAGGATCTCGAATCCGCCTACACCCACGACACTCTTGATTACGAATTGGACCGAGACCTTAAACTCCTTCGGGTCGCTCGGAATGACTCAGATTCCAGCGCGTCTTCCTCCCCCTCTACGACTCCCTCCACGACTCCCCCACAGAGGACATACGCTCAAGCCCTCGTGAATAAGAGATGAACCCTTTGGGCGAACGTCAGGAATGAAAAGGCGGTTTTGTCTTTTTGGTTCGCAGCGATATATCCTCTGTATTTGTACCCGATTTTTCTGGACCGTAGTCATATGCATCTTTACTCTATGCCATACGACGTCAGTTGTTACCTGGGAGTAACCCTCTCAGGTGCAAGGTTGATTTTTTCTTTCTTCCCCACTATGCCCTTGGCCGGGTTTTCAAAACCTTTCCCTCGGGATTTTCGTCTATATGCAGTTTTGACTCGAGCGCATGATAGATAGGACTCTGGAGTTGTTTTGATTGGTGTCTAGCCGTATTTCGAGCCCTTGGATATAGATACCATTTGAAACATCGGTTGGTTCGATCACATACGTTCATCCATTCTTTGCGAACTCGTGCAGAACATTGGTCGTACCTGGGTTCTTATGAAACGGAGATTTACCTTGGGCTCATCGAATCCACCCCCGATCGGGATCGCATCATCTGGCCTTTTACTTGGAAACAAGACGTGTATCTCTATATATATAAACCTTACACAACACAATGGGATAACACGCGGATCGCTACATCATAAAGAACACAGGGAAGGTGGTAACGACGGGTTCACGATATACACGGCAGGTGACTTGATACTTTCTTCTTCAGCTCCCTTAATTTATAAAACAGACTTCCCTTCCCCGTGGATGGTTGCTTAGCAATCTCCTCCACCACAGTACCCTCCGTGTCCTCCTTGCTAGTGGTATCATTTTTCGCGTGTTCCTGCGGCCTTATTATCAACTCCTCCTTGACAACCTCCTTCTCCACAACCCTGTCCAGTAGCGGAGCAGGAACTTCGAGGAGTCAAGACGAAGCGGCGACCTTAGCCTTGATGGCATCTACGACGCCAGGATCGGCCAGGGTGCTGAGGTCACCCAACTCATCGCCCTCTCCGGAACAGATCTTGCGCATGATACGGCGCATGATCTTTCCGGATCGAGTCTTGGGGAGGTCTGGAACGAGGAAGATCTTCTTTGGAGCGGCGAAGGGCCCGATGACCTTCCTGACCTGGAGGATGAACTCCTTAGCAAGGGAAGCCTCATCTTTGGGGTCATAGGCGAATTCACTAGATAAGGAACGTTGGTTAACCCCCAACTCCGGAAAGTTGAAGAGGGAATACGCACGGCTTGAGGGTAACAAAGGCGAAGACAGCCTGGCCGGTAATATCATCAGTGACACCGACGACAGCAGTCTCGGCAACGCCTTTGTGGAGGATCAAAGCCGACTCGATCTCAGCGGTGGAGAGACGATGGCCCGAGACGTTGATTACATCTAGATTTGGTTCAGCCCGTGTTCAGTGTAATGAGGGCCACGAGAAACTGACCATCGATACGACCCTTGATCCAGATGTATCCGTGCTCATCACGGGCAGCACCGTCACCAGTGTAGAAGAATCCGGGGTATGGCTGAACGGTCAAAAATCATTAACAACATCACGTACGACGAGCGGAAACACGAACCCTCATGTAGGTATCGAGGTAACGGTTATGGTCTTTCCAGATGGTCCTGGCGATTGATGGCCAGTGATTTCTGATACTCAAAACACCCTCAACGTTATTTCCCTCGAGGATTTTTCCGGAAACAGGATCGAGAATAATCGGTTCAACGCCGAAGAAGGGCACGGTAGCGGATCCTGGCTTAGTTTCGATAGCACCAGGGAATGGGGTCACAATGATGGATCCGGTCTCAGTTTGCCAGAAAGTGTCAACGATGGCACATTGCCCCTTGCCAACGTGGTCGTTGTACCAGTGCCAAGCTTCGGGGTTGATAGGCTCGCCGACGGTACCCAACACTCGGAGAGTGCTGAGGTCGTGGGATTGGGTATGGTGCTCGCCGAGACGACGGAGGAGACGGATAGCGGTGGGAGCGGTGTAGAAGTGGGTAATCTTGTGCTTCTCGACGGTCTGCCAGTAACGGGATGGGGTAGGGTGAACGGGGGTGGATTCGAAGACGGTTGTGGCGACACCATTGAGAAGAGGACCGTATACGATGTAACTGATGAAGCATGTGAGATTGGAGGGTGTACTGGTGGAAAATGAGAAACGTACGTGTGACCAGTAATCCAGCCAACATCGGCCATGCAGGCGAACTTGTCCTCAGGGTGGACATCGAAGACGTACTTGACGGTCAGGGCGGCTCCAAGAAGGTAACCGGCAGTGGTGTGGACAATACCTTTTGGTTTACCAGTGGATCCAGATGTCTAAAGGAGTTGAGATTCGTGGTAAGAGACAACTACTGAATAAAAGAAAACTCGAGTTACTGACATAAAGAATAAACAAGGGATCTTCAGCGGCCATGACCTCGGGCGGACAATAGTTTGGGACCTTGAGGGTCTCCTCGTGCCACCATTTGTCGCGCCCCTCGGTCCAGGAGACAGCGCTCCCGGTCCTCTTGAGGACGAGAACGTGCTCGACTTCGGGACAGTCCTTAATGGCGGCATCGACAATGGCCTTGGTGGCGATGGTCTTTCCACCCCGTCGGCCCTCATCAGAGGTGATCAAAACGCGGGACTTGCAATCTTTGATGCGGTCCCGAAGTGACTCGGACGAGAAACCGGCGAAGACGACAGAATGGATGGCACCGATACGAGCGCAGGCGAGGAAAGCGGCAACGGCTTGCCAGGTCATTGGCATGTAGACGGAGACGGTGTCACCCTTCTTGATTCCCATATTCTTGAGGACATTGGCTACGCTGCAAACTTCACGAAGGAGTTGAGCATAGGTGATTTCGCAGCCTTCATTTTGCTCATCGGCCTCGTAGATGATTGCAGTCTATTGAGAGAAAATTTGGGTGAGTCGACGATCGAGCACCGCGATGGGGTTGGTCAGGACGAGAAAAGGGGGGTTTGGATGGATGATTGAATGATCTTGACAATCGCCGGGAGCAGAGATGGTAGGCGCTGGCCAACCTCACACTCCTGATGGACAAGATAACGACAAACAAAAACAGATGTTTGGTACCAACCTTATCGGGGTGGGTGTAGACCCATCGGTCGACGCAGTTATACGAGGCGTTAAGACCGCCTTCGGGGAACCAGACGATATCCCCATTCTCGAAGCTACCAGAACGAACGGTCTTGAAGGGGCGATCCCAATAGAGGGTTTCTCTGGCGATCTACGAGCGCGGCGACCATCAGATCACGCAGACATAGACGGTGGTGAAAAGACGGACCTGTGCCCACCATTCGTCTGAGCCTTCTCCAACAGTCTTTGCGTGGTGATCATGGTAAGCGGTAATATTGGGACCAACATGTGGCTTCTTGTGATGGTCCTTAACGCGGGGAGCGATGGGGTGAGGCTTGACGGACTGGCGTTGAGTATCGGCCATGGTTAGTGAGTGAGTGGAGAAGAAGGGGATGGAAATGAAGGTTGATGTTGGTCTCTTTTTATGAGAATCGATGAAATAGATTTTTTACTTATTTTTCTAACTGGGTGACACTCCGTAAGGTTATATCCGTGTATAAACGAATAGTTCAGGAAGGTTCACCACTCTGCCGGGTTGTCGACTCGGCTCCTGGGCGGGCTTGACATATATCTTGATCATATCACAACACACGTGGATCCAATTCATTCCAACCCTGCCCTCCCAAGACGGGTGGCTCGGTTATCCAGTCGGCTCTTCGAATCTCTCTGTACTTATCAGATCATTAAAAAGGCGCGGCAATCCAGAGAACTCCAAAACTTCCATTTCCACCCCGGGGTCTTGGTGACGGTCTCGTGTCTGCGTGAGGCGACGTCCATCGCACAATCAGGCGCGGATCCCGGAGTGATCCACGTATGACCGACCACCTCGCTCGACCGATTTCGCCTAGTCCGGTGGCGTTTGGCAGAACAAGCTCACTGCCCCTCACGACCGCGTCGCAGCGTGCGGAACCCTCTTGTACCCTTGAACGTTCCGAACGCTCATGATTCTGAGAAACTACGTACAATGTACATTTGTTTGCGGTCAACGCGGCTTATCTGATCATTGATCGTATAACACGAGACCGTCACCGTGCGCATCCAACTCGACTCACCGGCGGAGATTGGCTTTCGACGTCCAGACTCCTTCATAACTCAAGACTTCGCAGAACAGATCACGGTAAAATGTCTTCAAAAAAATCGAACACCTCCCCTAAAAAGATCGTTATCGTTGGCGGAGGAATCATCGGCTGCACGACTGCGTATTATCTCTCCCACCACCCTTCGTTCCGTAACAAAATCGACGAAATCACCATCCTCGAGGCATCCAGGACCGGTGTCGCCCAAGGAGCATCGGGAAAAGCTGGTGGACTCGTCGCAAAATGGGCCTACCCGCGTGAGCTCGTCAACGTCTCCTTTCCTGAACACGTTCGCCTTGCCGAGTTGCACAACGGTGCGGAACGCTGGGGATGGCGGTATGTCAACTGCGGGAATTGGAAAGGTCACGGTGAGGATAACCCCTCTCTTGCCAACACCCGTTCTGAGGTCGGCGATGGAGGTGACAAAACTAGCCTCGACAAGACCGCCGGGATGGAGGATTCCGATGTGGAACAGAAGAAAGGAAAAGGTTTCCCGGACGACCTGTGCTGGGTCAAGGAATCCCTCACTGACTCTTACTCCCCTATGGCCGGAGATGGCGAAACCGCTCAAGTTCATCCGTACCTCTTCACAACCTCCATGCTCGAGCTCGCTCAATCCAAAGGGGTAAAGCTTCGCCTTGGCGCCATCGCAGGCGCCATCGCATTCGACATGGAGAACGTGACAGGGGTCTTCTACCAGACTCTTACGACCCCGATGGAATTCGTTCCCGCGACACATGCCATTCTCTGCGCAGGGTCATGGACCCCATCCATCTTACCCTCCGTCCCAATCAAAGCAACTCACGTTCACAGCATTGTGATCCGACCCCAGCCCGACGCCCAGATCTCTCCTTACGTTCTCTTCACCAAAATCGACCTCCCAGAGGGTGAAGCATCACCGTGGATCTGCGCCCGGCCAAACAGCGAGGTCTACGCATGCGGAACCGGAGTTGGATCCCCACTTCCATACTTCGTGGACGACGTTAAGGTGGATGACGCTGCGTGCGAAACCATCTTCCAACACGTCGCGAGTATTAGCCCTGAACTCAGAGCTGGGACAGTGGTGGAGAAACAAGCTAGTTTCCTCCCGACTGTCAAGAAAGGCAAACTCGGAGGTCCAATAGTCGGTCCTGCCCCTCGTATGGCTAAAGGCTATTACATCGCTGCCGGACATACCTACTGGGTGAGCATCACTCAATCGGACCATCCGAGCTTAATCTTATCGTGATCTTATCTCGAAAATCAATCGGAACAACCATTTCATGAATGGTGACTTGGAAAACGTCGGGCCTGCGTAACATGGTTTGATGGTTTACGACAACCGCTTTTGAATTCCGAAGGGTATCTGTAACGCTACGGGGACCGCAAAGGTACTCGCAGAACTCGTGTATGAGGGAAAAATCTCTAGCGCGAACCTCTCCGACTTGGCACCATCCAAATATGCATCGACCCTTTAAGGTATCTGTTCGGTCAGTGATGCTCGGTCAGTGACTCACCATATCCCCCTTGCCCAAGTCTTCTTTCACCTGCTCAACGACCCCACGCGGTTCCAGCGCGGCCACTCGCGACGGCGTATTAACGGACATGATGGTGATACTTCCAGATTATCGGTGACGTGAAGTGCCAGACTCGGGAATTTCTTGGACGTGCACACCGTTCTCCTATTCATCCTTGGACCTTCTCTGTTCCACGGGCACTTTTCCCAGTCCGTCTCGAATCTAACGATATATATGCAGTCAGAACCGAACTCGAGTTCCTGCTTCGAATGAAGAATAGCACATTACAGTTTTTTGTACGAGTATGCCTGTACTGTACCTACATTCAATCAAGCATTAAACTACTTGAAATCTGGGGCGATGTAACAAGGGGAGAGCAAGGGTGGCGGTACGAGAAGATGTAGGTAATTAAGTAGGTAATGCAGGATGATATACAAGGAGGGAGACGGGGCTCTGCAGAGCTTGGTATAAGTCTAGAGGACCAAAACAATTGATCCATGCCGAAAGGGCAACACCGGACGTGACGATGGAAATGCACAACCACACGTGCATCTACCGAACAACGGGGGAAGGGTTGATGAGGCGGGGAATTGAGGAAGGTTCAGGGATTCAATCGCGGAAACCCTTCCCCAAAGGCGAATTCATCCCAAAACTGTCTCTGCTTAATTGTCTCGGAGCGAACTGTTGCGGTTCCATCACCACGATTTAACCACACCCATTTGTATTGCCTTGCGATCGTGACGAAGGGTCCCCATCTGGGTCGCTCCGAATTCAATGGGTCGTCCCAAACGATATCGTTGTCGGGTTGGCAGTTACTGTGAGCGGAATGATAAGCATCCTCGGGCAGTCATAAAAGTTACGTAAGCGGTGACGCACAAATGTAAGAGGGCGGGGTATAGTTGATACCACCTATCGTAAACCTTGCCCTCTCTCATGAAAATCTGTTTGGAGATCTGCTCCGTTTCGTCCATGCCATCGTCACCATCGGCCAATGAAAGGCCATAACTACACGGACACCGTGAGCGATGAGTACCACAGAGGACGGAGGGCGGGACCCACGAATAACGGCAGTGTGTCATGTCCCACGAGATGCTCAAATCTCTAAACATTCTTCGCCCGTATCGTGTCCAAATCGCAAAATAAAAGCCCTGATCACCAAATTCAGGATCCTCAGGGTCGATTTCTTGACGTAATAAGGAAGACCGTTGAATAAAATACGAGGTACAACACGGAAAGCCGAACATACCGGCTCTTGCCCAGGTTTCGTTATTCCCGAGGGTTACGGTGCTAGCTGGGAAACTCGTCGAGGGCATAAAGAAATGTTTCCTCATATTTTCAAGGTCCAACAACCTGTCGGAATCCTGTTAGTCGAGCGACACCAAATGATGAAGACCAAATACGCTTACATGATGCACGTACAAACGACATCGGATGTGCTGCGCTCACCAAGAGTCGGGAATGCGACCATAAAGTCTCGGCTCTGGTCCCAATAGCGCTCAAAGTCCCTCCAGAGGAGATAAGGATCGACCAGGAATAGCATGTCCGTGTCTAAATATATCACACGCTTAACGTCGTGTAAAACTTCGTGGAGGAACGTCTTGACGAGGCCGCCGTAGCCGGCGTTGTGCTTTGAGGCGACTCCGGCCCGACGAGCTCGATCACGGATCGAGCTTTCGGAGGTTGGATAGTACCTGACGGAGACCGAGTACGCAGGCCTGTCATCCCAGCAAAGGGATATAAGTATGATGCGCATGTGTCATAGGGGGAGTTAAGGTGGGGGAAGTAAAATAGAGTAAGATCGACGAAGGTGACATTTGTATCAAGTCCGCGATGAGCGGATCTGAAGCGCTTGGGGAGCGGAAACGAATAGAATTGTGCGGAAAATAAGGAGGTGTGGAGATTTGCCAACTCACCGCGAAAAAAGGTTGAGCTTGTCCTGAATTATCGGGATAGCGTCTGGAGAGCAGATGATGTGGAACTCGGCCGGTCGAGAAATATGCATCAAGACGGTCTTGAGCGCCAGCAGTCCTTCTTTAGCAGACGACTCTCCGTACATGACCATCGTGAAAGAGACGGGTTCGGTGGGTTGTTGGGCTAGTTGCGCTGTCCATGCCGGATGCGTATGTGCCCCTGTGTGTGAATTATATTGGCTGGATACCGAACCCGGGAAACGAGGAAGACGAAGAGTGCCTGAGTAGACGAGGAATGCAATGTTGAGAAGGAGGTTGAGAAAGAAGGTGAGGGGGAGTATTTTTCGAGATGCGAGACTCATGAGAAAAGAGGGGGATGGTGGGAGGTTACCACTATGGACGTCCGGTTAGTGGATACAAGCAAAGGATGGGCAGGGATCTAACCCGTGATTGGCCCGCGCCCCCGCTCATCTTATCCGTGACGTCGAGTGTCCCCATTGGCCGGAGCCCAGAGGGGCCGACCGAAAGCGGCAGCTCGCCTCCTGAGTGACGCCAATTGTGACCGACTCGAGATAACGCTCGATCACGTGTTGTATTGCTCAACGTGATGTCAACGGCTTGGGCCCCTGTTTCTGTGGTCGAGGGCGCGTAAACAACACGTACTCGACTTGAGATGGGGGGAAAAGCTGTGTCTGACCACGCTGGATGTGAGTTGGGTGGGTGTCGAAAAAGGCGGGCGCAAAAATATAAGAGTGATCGAAAAAAATAATGGAAAAACCCGCCGCGCCAACCTACCTGAAAACCGCCATAAACTTCTTCTGCGTCGTTTTAAAACAAGCAGGATCCCTTGCGGCTTCTACTCAGGCGCTTAAGACAGATTATGTTCAAAAACTGCCAATCTATCGCCCCGAATCATCGCCAGTCACCGTGGATCGGAAAACTTTTTATTGGGATTCAATCTGCGAACAGATGATGGACAGGGTAGTGATATACAGTAAACAACCTATCAGGTAACCCCCGTTGTCCTTCAAAATGCTCCATGGGGATCGTTATCTTTGGAGAAATACCCTCAGGGGTAACCGCCACATAATACCTAGCTGCGTTTGAGGGGAAGTTCAGGGTGTTGATTTTACGCAAACCTATTGGGTTCACGTCGTGTTCGGCTTTGTTCCGTGTGATCTGGAACATGAGGAGGACGGGTGGTGACCTACCAGGGGGGCGAATAAGGAGGAGCGAGTCGATTGTAGGGAAGCTAGTGGAATCGGGACGATAGTAGCGGCCTGTCTGAAGTTC
>Ga0307512_10005029_pt1 | contig 14085 bp, 8 predicted proteins | sample 14_EM_MG_FD_200267 | JGI IMG/M metagenome (GOLD analysis project Ga0307512, IMG submission 200267) | Populus trichocarpa ectomycorrhiza microbial communities from riparian zone in the Pacific Northwest, United States - 14_EM | ecosystem: Host-associated > Plants > Roots > Unclassified | place... | reverse complement strand
AGTAGAGGTCGACGTGGTCGGTGCCGAGCCGCCGCAGGCTGCCGTCCAGCGCCTTTCGCAGGGTGTCGGCGCCCGCCCCGGCGAACGTCCGGTTGGCGAGCTCCCAGTTCGGCGTGCCGTCGTCGTTCCAGAGCTCGCTGGAGTAGGCCGGCATGGCGCTGCCCTTGGTGGCCAGGAAGATGCCGTCGCGGTGCCGGCCGGCCCGCATCCAGCGGCCGAGCAGCTCCTCGCTCTCGCCGCCGAGGCTGCCCTTGGCGCCCCACCACTCGTAGCAGTCGGCCGTGTCGATGAACGAGCCGCCCACGTCGAGATAGCGGTCGAGGATGCGGATCGAATCCGGCTCGCTGGTCGCGTTGCCCATCTGCATCGCGCCGAGCGCTAGCTGGCTGACCTGGACACCGGTGGTTCCCAATTCTGTCGTCTGCACGCATCCCACGCTAGGAGCTGGAGTGCACTCCAGGTCAAGCTCCTAGCGTCGGGGACGTTTTGCCCCGTTACGGGCGGGGCATCAGGGGGTGGCACAACCAAGGGGGATGATCATGAAGTTCGGCTACCAGCTCGCCGCCGAGCGGTTCGGCCCGCAGGAGCTGATCCGGCAGGCGGTCCGCGCGGAGCGGGCCGGGTTCGACTTCGTCGTGCTGAACGACGCGTACCACCCGTGGCTGGACGTGCAGCGGCACGCGCCGTTCGCCTGGACCGTGCTGGGCGCGATCGCGGCGAGCACCCGTACGCTGCGCCTGGCGACCGGCGTGACCTGCGCGTCGATGCGCTACCACCCGGCGATCGTGGCGCAGGCCGCCGCGACCCTCGGGATCGTCTCGGACCACCGGTTCACCCTCGGCGTCGGCGCGGGGGAGCGGCTCAACGAGCACGTCGTCGGGCGGGGCTTCCCGAACGCGCGCGGCCGGCACGAGCGGCTGCGCGAGGCCCTGGAGATCATCAACCTGCTCTGGCGCGGCGGCTACCGGTCGTACGAGGGCAAACACCTGCGGCTGGACGACGCCCGGGTGTTCGACCTGCCCGACCCGCTGCCGGTGATCGCCGTCGCGGCGGGCGGCCCGCGCGCCGCCGCCCTCGCCGCGGAGCTGGGCGGCGGGCTGTTCGCCACCGAGCCGCGCGCGGACCTGGTCGAGGCCTACCGGGCCCAGGGCGGGGCGGGGCCGGCGTACGCCACGGCGCTGATGGCCTGGGCGACCACCGAGGAGGCCGGCGTACGGGAAATGCTGACCTCCGCCGCGTGGACGGTGATCGGCTGGAAGATCATGAGCGAGCTGCCCAACCCGGTCACCTTCGAGGCCGCGGCGCGGACGGTGACCGCCGCCGACGTCCGTGGCCGGTTCGCCGTCGGCCCGAAGCCGGAGCCCTATCTCGCGGCGCTCCGCCGGTGTGCCGACGCGGGCTTCGACCACCTGGTGCTGCAGAACGCGGGCCCCGACCCGGACGGCTTCCTCGACTTCTTCGCCGCGGAACTGCGCGGCGAGCTGACCCGGGGACTGCGGGCGAACCGGCTCGACGCCGTGGTGCACAACGGCGAGATCCCCCGGGACGCCCGGCTGGCGCTGCGGCCCGGCGCTTCGGGGTAGGAGCGCCGGGCCGATAAGGGAAACTGTCCTGATGGATCCTTCCTTTCCCCGCCTGCTCGCCCAGACGCACACGTTCACACTCGGCCAGCCGACCCGGTTCACCATCAGCCCGGACGGGCGGCGGGTGCTGTTCCTGCGGACCCGCGGCGGGACGGATCCGGTGCAGTGCCTGTGGGCGTTCGACGTGGGCTCGGGGGAGGAGACCCTGCTGGCCGACCCGATCAGCCTGGGCGGCGACCCGGCGGAGATGTCGGAGCACGAGCGGGTCCGCCGGGAACGCGAGCGGGACAAGTCGGCCGGCATCGCGGCGTACGCGACCGACTCGGCGGTCCGCACGGCCGCGTTCGCCTGGCAGGGCCGGCTGTTCGTGGTCGACACGCAGACCGGGATGCCCGCGGAACTTCCGGCCGTCACCCCGGTCGAGGATCCGCGCCCGGCGCCGAACGGCGACACCGTCGCGTACGTCTCGGGTGGGGCCCTGCGGGTGATCGGCGTGGACGGCAAGGACGACCGGGCGCTCGCCGAGCCGGACGGCCCCGAGGTCAGCTGGGGGCTGCCGGAGCACGAGGCCGCCGAGTCGATGGACCGGCACCGCGGCTACTGGTGGTCGCCGGCCGGGGACCGGATCGTCGCGGCCCGGGTCGACAACTCGCCGGTGCAGGTCTGGTATCTCGCCGACCCGGCCCACCCGGAGCGGGCGCCGCGGGCGCTGCGGTATCCGTACGCGGGCACCCCGAACGCGCAGGTCACGCTCTGGCTGCTCGGCCTGGGCGGCGGCCGCACCCGGGTCGAGGTGGCCGACGAGTACGTCACGACGGTCGGCTGGGACGACACCGCGCTGCTGGCGGTGACCCAGAACCGGCCGCAGACCGTGCTGCGGATCCACGAGATCGATCCGGCGACCGGCCGTAGCAGCGTGGTCCGCGAGGACACCGACGCGGCCTGGACCACGATCGTGCCCGGCCTGCCCGCGCACACCGCCGACGGCGCCCTGGTCTGGAGCGTCGACGACGGCGACACCCGCCGGCTGACCGTCGGCGGCACCCCGGTGACCCCGCACGGGCTGCAGTTTTTCGAGCTGCTCGGAGTGGACGGCGACACTGTGCTGTTCACCGCGTCGGAGGAGCCCACCGAGTGGCACCTCTGGACCTGGTCGCCCACCGGTGGCCTGGTGCGGCACTCGACGGCCCCCGGCCTGTACGGCGGTCGCCGCGCCGGCGGCACCACCCTCGTGCGGGCGGTCACCTGGGACAGCACCGCCGTTACCGTGGGCGGGCGGAGCATCGGCAGCCACGCCACGGCGTCCCCGCTCACCCCGAAGGTGGATCTCTTCCCGGCCGGCCGGTTCGGCCTGCGGACCGCGGTGCTGTTCCCGACCGGCCACGTGCCGGGCTCGGGCAAGCTGCCCGTGCTGATGGACCCGTACGGCGGCCCCGCCGGGCAGCGCGTGCTGGCCGCCGCGCGCGCCTACTACGGCTCGCAGTGGTACGCCGACCAGGGCTTCGCCGTGGTGGTCGCCGACGGCCGGGGCACCCCCGGGCGCGGCCCGGCCTGGGAGCGCACGATCCGCGGCAACCGCAGCGACGTGCTGTTGCAGGACCAGGTGGACGCGCTGCACGCCGCCGCCGAGCGGCACGGCGACCTCGACCTGTCCCGGGTCGCCATCCGGGGCTGGTCGGCCGGCGGCACCCTGGCCGCGCTCGCCGTGCTGCGCCGCCCGGACGTCTTCCACGCCGCCGCGGCCGGTGCCCCGGTCACCGACTATCTGCTCTACAGCTCGCACTGGCAGGAGCGTTACCTCGGCCTCCCGGGCGCCGACCCGGAGGCGTACGAGCACTCCTCGCTGATCGCCGACGCGCCGAACCTGCGCCGCCCGCTGCTGCTGATCCACGGCCTGGCCGACGACAACGTCTACCCCGTGCACACCATGCGTCTCTCGGCCGCCCTGTTCGCCGCGGGCCGGCCGCACTCGGTGCTCCCGCTGCCGGGCGACAGCCACATGACCTCGGGCACGGTCGCCGCCAACCTGATGATCCTGCAGGCCCGCTACCTGCTCGACGCCCTGAACCCGGTGCGTGACCTGGGCTGAAAGGCTTGATTCGGCCCCGTCGCCGCCGATGAAGACAGTGTTGAGCTGTCGAGGAGACACGGGAGTCGGCCGGCCATGCTCGTCGCACCACGTTTCCGCCGTCCGGCGTCACCGGCCATCGTCATGCTGGTCACGGTGGTGCTGGCCGGGCAGGTGCTGGCGGCCATCGACGGCGGGCTGCGCGGCTACGTCTTCGGCCTGTCGGTCCTGCTGCTCGACGGGCTGGGTGCCGGGCTCAGCCTGCGCGCGGGCCGGCGCAGCCGGAACTCGGGGTGGTACCTGATCGCCGCGGGGCGCCTGGTTTCGCTGATCTCCACCGTGACCCTGACGGTGGCGGTGACCATGGCCCACAACAGCGGCGTCTGGTGGTGGGTCGGCACGCTCACCCGGCTGGCGATGTTCGCCTTCCTGTCGCTCGGCGTCATGATCGGCCCGGCCCGGGAACTTGCCGGGCGCCGCCGCCGCGCCTTCCTCGCCGAGGCCTTCACCGTGCTCGGCTGCGGCTTCATGGTGGTCTGGTACTTCGTGATCGACCCGTCGATCGACGGCCACCCGGCGACCTTCCGCTGGGTGGCGACCATCGGCTTCCCGATCGGCGACCTGCTGCTGCTGATGGCCGTCGCGATGGTCGTGCTGGCCGGCGGCCTCCAGCGGCTCAGCCACCCGCTCACCGTCTTCGTCGGCGGGCTGACCTGCTTTCTGGTCGGTGACGCCAGCTACACCGCGATGAGCTTGCACGGCGATCCCAACATCGTGTCGCCGTTCGGCAGCACCGCGCTGGTGATCGCCTCGATGATGTTGACCGTCGCGCCGATGCTGATGCGGGCGGGCACGCCTGGCGACCGGCACGGCTGGCACGAGCGGGTGAGCCCGGCGTGGTCGTCGCACCTGCCGGTGGCCGCGCTCGGCGTCGGCTGCGCCATGCTGGTGGTGGTCACCGTCGACGAGCACGAGCTGGTGCCGTGGGGCGGGCTGGTCTTCGGCCTGATCGTGATGACCGGCGCGGTCGCCGTACGGCAGCTGATCTCGCTGCGGGACAGCCGCGACCTGATCGTCTCGGACGCGCTGACCGGCCTGGCCAACCGGACCGGCCTGGACAACGCGGTGAACCTGGCGGTCCGGCAGCACGAGCAGATGGCGCTGCTGCTGATCGACCTGGACGGCTTCAAACTGATCAACGACGGCTACGGGCACGCGGCCGGCGACACGGTGCTGGTCGAGTTCGCCCACCTGCTGCGCTCGACCGTACGCACCGACGACGTGGCGGCCCGGATCGGCGGCGACGAGTTCGTGGTGCTGCTCACCGATGTCGCCACGCCGGAGCAGGCCACCATCGCCGCCGACCGGATCCTCGCCGCGGCCGCGGCCAGCCCCGTCCGGCTGGGCGACGACACCGTCCCGATCCGGGCCAGCATCGGCATCGCCCCGGGCCGGGCGCAGGACAGCACCAAGGAGCTGATCCGCCGCGCGGACGTCGCGATGTACCAGTCGAAACGGATCGGCGCGCACGGCTGGACGATGCACGACCAGTCGATGACGGACCGCCGGGTCGAGGACGCGGCGCTGTCGGACGACCTCGAGGGCGCCGTCGACCGGGGCGAGATGTACGTGCTCTACCAGCCGCTGGTCGACCTGACCACCGGCCACCCGATCGCGGTCGAGGCGCTGGTCCGGTGGCAGCACCCGACCCGCGGACTCGTGCCGCCGGTCCGCTTCATCCCGATCGCGGAGCGGTCCGGGGCGATCACCGGGATCGGCCTGTTCGTGCTCGAGCAGGCGTGCGCGCAACTGGCGGCGTGGCGCTCCCGGGTGCCGGCCGACCAGCGGATGCACGTCTCGGTGAACCTGTCCCCGCGCCAGCTGCAGGAGCCGTCGCTGGTGCGCGACGTGCTCGGGGTGCTGGAGCGGACCGGGCTGGCAAGCGAACATCTGGTGCTCGAGGTGACCGAGACGGCCATCGTGGACGAGAAGACGGGCATCGCGGCGCTGCGTACGCTGCGCTCGCACGGCATCCGGATCGCGATCGACGACTTCGGCACGGGCTACTCCTCGCTGCACTACCTGACCCGGTTGCCGGTGGACATCCTGAAGATCGACCGCTCGTTCGTGGCGGAACTGAACGGCACCCCGGAGGGCTCGGCGATCACCGAGGCGGTGATCCGGCTGTCCCAGGTGCTGCATCTGGGCACGGTCGCGGAGGGCATCGAGACGACCGCCCAGGCGGAGGAGCTGCTCGCGCTGGGCTGCGACACAGGGCAGGGCTATCTGTACGCGAAACCGATGCCCCCCGCCGACCTGGACGACCGCATGACCGCGACCCGGGTCCGGGCCGCCTGATCGGTCCGAGCGGTCTACAGGTGGCGGATTTCGTCCACCCGGTCCAGGCCTTCGGTGCGGTGGGTGAGCACTAGCACGGTGCGCCCGGCGGTCGCGGCCAGCAGGTCGGCCATCAGTGCCTCGGCGCTAGGAGTGTCCAGGCCTTCGGTCGGCTCGTCGAGGATCAGCAGGTCCGGGTCGGCGAGCAGGGCCCGGGCGGTGGCCAGCCGTTTGCGCTGCCCGCCAGAGATGGTGCTGCCGCCGGTGCCGAGCCAGACATCAAGCCCAAGACCCAAACCCACCCGTTCCAGTACGGCGTGCAGCTCGGCGTCGGTCGCGCCGGCTCGGGCGAGGCGCAGATTCTCCCGGACGGTCGACGCGAAGATGTGGTCCACGTCGTCGCTGACCAGTCCGATCCGCCGCCGGACGGTGTCGTCGTCGAGTGCCCGCAGATCTACGCCGTCCAGCGTGACCGTGCCGGCGCGCGGGTCGAGCAGCCGGGCCAGCACGGCGGCGAGTGTGGATTTGCCGCCGCCCGACGGGCCGAGTACCGCGACCCGCGCGCCGGCCGGCAGGTCCAGGTCGAGGCCCCGCAGTACTGGTGGTCTCTCCGGGTCCCACCCCGCAACCAGCCCACGAACCGCGACGGCTCCGCCCTTGGACCAAAAAGCCCCGTTTGTGCCTCGTGTGGTGTCGCCTGCGGCCTGTGCCGTGACCTTGCTGGAATGTGCGGCGCTTGCGGGCTGTGAGTTTGTGTTGCTGGGTTGGGCGGTGGGGGTGGTGGGTTGCGGGTTTGCGTTGCCGGGTTGGGCGGTGGGGGTGATGGGTTGCGGGTTTGCGTTGCCGGGTTGCGCGGTGATGTTGGTGGATTGTGTGGCCGCGTTTTCGGGTCGGGTTGATTTCTTTGTGGGGGTCGTGGCTTTGATCTTGGGTGGCTGGGCTGCGTGCCTGGGGTGTTGCGTTTCGGCGGCGGGTGTTGCGGATGGCCGCTGGGTGGTCAGCTGCGCGAGCCGGACCTGCGCGGCTGCCGAGCGCCGCAGTGCCACGGCAGCGTCCGGCAGGGTGCCGACCGGCTCGCCGAGCGCCACGACCCCGAGCAGCAGCACGGCGGCCCATTCCGGGGCCAGGCCGCCGAGCGCCAGCGCGGTCCCGACCACCGCGACGCCCCAGCCGAGGTGCCCGAGCGCCGCCGCCAGCCCGGCCGACCGGGCGGCCCGAGCCTCCTCGCGGGCCAGGGCGTGGCTGCGCAATTCCGGCACGGACAGCGCTGCGGGACCCATGGCGGCGAGGTCTTCCAAGCCGTCGATCGTCTCGACCAGCGCGTCGTTCAATTCCGCACGGGCTTGCGCGGTGGCCGCCTCGCGCCGGCTGGCCTGGTGCGCGGCCACGGCCGGGGCCAGCAGCGCGGCCAGCACCAGCCCGGCCGCGATCGTCCAGCCCGCGGCGGGTTGCACGACGACGGCCACGACGGCAGCGATGCCGAGCGCAAGCCCGGCCGCGGCGGCGGGGAGCCTCCCGCGCAGCAGGCCGTCGACCATCGCGTCCACGTCGTCCACGACCCGGGTCAGCAACTCGCCGCGCCGTGTCTGCCGAGGGCCGGGCACGCGCGGGATCAGATCGGCGTAGACCCGCGCCCGCCGAGCCCCGAGCCGGGCGAACGCCACCTCATGCCCGACGAGCCGCTCGAGGTAGCGCAGCAACGGACGGGCGACCGCGCTGGCCCGCACCAGGACGACAGCGGTCGACAGCGTCAGCACCGCCGGCAAGGTGGAAGCCCGCACCAGCAGCCACGCCGCGGCGCCGGTCAGCACGACCCCGGCCAGCCACGACGCCGCCCCAAGCGCGACCGCGGTCGCGGGCCGCCGCAGGACCGCCCCGAGCAGCCGGGAGAACGGGGCTCCGCCGCCGGCTCCCGCCGTCCGGGGTTCAATGGGGGCCTCCGCCGGCTCGTGTTCCTTTTGCCTTGCGGTGGTGGGCGCGGCCGACCCGGGTTCGGCGCGTTGCCCGGCGGCGGGTTCCGGGGCCGGGGCGGGCGCGGCCCACGCCATCGCCGGCTCCAGGACGCGGTCGACCACGCCATGGGCTGCGGTGCCAGTAGCCCGGCTGGTCGGTGGGGCGCTGGCCCGGCCGGGTGCTGCGACGTCGACCACGCGGTCGGCGGCAGCCAGCAGCGCCGGGCGGTGGGCCACGACGAGGACAGCGCATCCGCCGTCCGCCGCCGCGCGGAGTTGGGCGATCACGCCAAGCTCTGCGGCCCGGTCGAGGTGGGCGGTGGGCTCGTCGAGCAGCAACAGGGCCGGTTCGCGCCGAGCGGCGCCGAGGACGGCCGCCAGGGCGAGGCGTTGCCGTTGCCCGGCGGAGACTCCCTGGCCACGCTCGCCGAGCGGGGTCGACGCCGAGAGCTCACCGTCCAGACCCACCGCGCGCAGGGCGTCCTCGACCTCGCGAGACGATGCGACACCGGGACCGGAGGCTGTGGGACCGGAGGCTGTGGGACCGGAGGCGGAGGGTTCGAAGACGTCCGCGACCGTGCGGGCGTGGGCGAGCGCCGGCCGCTGTGACAGGAACAGCGGGCGGGGTCCGGACAGCTCCACCCGTCCGGATCGGAGCGGCTGTAGCCCTGCGATGGCGCGCAGGGCGGTCGTCTTGCCGGCGCCGGACGGACCGCGGAGCGCGACGATCTCTCCAGCCCGGACCGTGAGCTCATCGAGCGCGAGGGCGTCCACACCGGCCTCCGCGTGCCGGACCCGCAGCCCGCTCGCGGTCAGCGCCGGCCGTCCCGGTCTTGGAAGCCGGGTGTCGTCGGCCGGCGGGTCGGCCAGGACCTCGTCCACGTCGGCGATCACGGCTGTGGCGTCCGCGCTTGCGTGGAAGCGGGCCGCGACCTCGCGCAGCGGCCGGTAGGCCTCCGGCGCCAGCAGGATGACCAGCAGCGCCGGGGCGAGGCCGAGCGAGCCGCCGGCCACCCGCAGGCCCGCCTCGACCGCGATCAGGCCTACCGACAGCGTGCCGACCAGGTCGAGCGCCGTCGACGACAGGAACGCCACCCGCAGCACCCGCATCGTTGCGGCACGGTGCCGGTCGGTCATTTCGGCGACCACGTCGATCTGGCGTGCGGCGCGGCCGAACACGCGCAGCGTCGGCAGGCCCCGCACTACGTCGAGGAAGTGCCCGGCCAGTCGGGCGTCGGCCGCCCAGCGTTGCCGGGCCTTCGCCTGCGTCGCCCAGCCGATCAGCGCTCCCAGCACGGGAATCAGCGGCAAGGTGAGCAGCGCGATCGCTGCGGACGCCGGGTCGACGACGGCCATCGCGACGATGACCAGTGGCGGCAGGGCGACACCGAGGACGAGCGCGGGCAGATATCCGGAGAACCACGGGCGCAGCGTGTCGAGCCCACTGGACAGGACGGCGGCCAGCCGGCCGGCTCCGTAGCGGGCGACCCAGGCGGGCCCCCGGCGCAGCGCGGCCGCGAGGGTGGCCCGGCGCAACTCGTCGGCGGCTCGGGCGGCGGTGCACTGCGCGACTACCTGTTCGCCCCAAGACAGGGCGGCCCGGGTGAGGTAGGCGCCCGCGAGCAGGGCGACGGCGTGCGTGCCCGACCCGGCGACGATCATCGTCAGCGCGACGGCGAGCAGCAGCGTCGCCCCCGCCTGCCCGGCCCCGAGCAGAGCCAACCCGGCCACCCCGGAACGGCTCGACCGCGCGTGCCGCAACAACCGCGGATCGACCGGCCCCCGACCCGAGACCGCCCGCCGCGGGCGGCGCGGGATCACGGTGAAGACCCCGGCCAACCTCAAACCACCCGCGCTGCCCGCGCTGCCGGTGTTGGCGGCGCTGCCCGCGCTGGTCGCGCTGCCCGTGTTGCTGGTGGTGGCCGCGCTGCCCGCGCTGGTCGTGTCGCCCGCGCTGGTCGTGGCGGCCGTGTTGACCGTGGCGGCCGTGTTGGCTGTGCCGCCCGCGCCGCTGTCCGAGCCGCCAGCGGCAGCTGCGCCACCGGCCAAGGCCGGCAGACCGCCCCCAGCCTCCGCGCGAGATGTCGCCGTCAAGGAACCCCCGCCGCTCATGACGGGATCCGTTCGCTGGCTACCCGGCGGCGGAAAATCCAGTATGAGAATCCCTGGTAGACCAGCACCCCGGGCAGCACGATCACCCCCACGACCGTCAGCAGCCGCAGCGCCGACGCCGAGGACGCCGCCCCCGTCATCGTCAGCGACCATGCCGGGTCGAGCGTGCTGCGCAACACCACCGCCCCGTGTGCCGTGAACACCGCGATCACCGCGCCCGCCACCCCCAGCGCCGCGCCGGCGAACGCCACCGCCTCCCGCCCGTAGCGGGCCAGCATGCCGATCCCCACGCTCAGCGCCGCGCCGGCGAGCAGCACCCGCGAGCCGGTTCCCACTGCGACCGCCAGCAACCCCACAGCACCGCCCGTGCCCAGTGCAGCGGCGAGGCGCTGGGCGCGGCGGCGGACCGGTCCCGTCGTACGCAAGCTGAGGAATGTCGCTCCTAAAAGCACCGCCGCGAGCAGTGCTGTGAGCGCGCCCAGCCCGGCCGCCGGCGTGCCGAGGGGGCCCAGGCTGCGCGCCAGGCCCGCGCCGGTGACCTGGCCGTCCGCGCCCAGGGCCAGACCGTGCGTCAGCGCGGCCAGCACTGCGCCCCAGAGCAGCACGATCCCGGCCGAACTGACCGCCAGCGCCGCGTCCCAGCCGCGGCGCCAGCGTGCGCCGTCCGCCTTGCCGCGGAACTCCAGCGCCACCCCGCGCACCGCGAGCAGCAGCAACACCGCCACCATCGGCAGGTACAGGCCGGACAGCAGGGCCGCGTACCAGTCCGGGAACGCCGCGAACGTCACGCCGATCGCGGCCACCAGCCAGACCTCGTTGCCGTCCCAGAACGGGCCTACCGTACGGATGATTGCTCCTCGCTCGTGATCGTCGCGGCCGAGCAGCGGGGCCAGCAGGCCGACGCCGAAGTCGAAGCCCTCGAGCACGAAGAACAGGACCCAGCAGAGTACGACGAGAGCGAACCAGTAAGTGATCATCAGTACGCCGGTGCGAGTTCGGTGGCCGGTGCGGCCGCTGGTAGCGGGGCCAGTGGCTGGCGGGAGATGTGCCGGACCAGGCGCAGCCAGACCACCGCCAGCACGCCATAGATCACTGCGAAGCCGAGCAACGAGGCCAGCACCTCACTCGCGGTCAGGCCGGGGGAGAGGCCGTCGGCCACCTTGGTCAGCCCGAACGCGAGCCACGGCTGCCGGGCGGTCTCGGTGAAGATCCAGCCCAACGTGTTCGCGGCGGCCGGCAACAGCGGGATCAATGGCAGCCACCGCATCAGCCACCGGTGCGGCTTGCGGCCCTTGCGGGTCGACCACAAGTAGTACGCCGCCGCCAGCATGGCCAGCATGCCGATGCCGATCATCAACCGGAACGTCCAGAACGCCACCGGCACCATCGGGATGTAGCTGCCCGGCCCGTACTGGGCCACGTACTGTGCCTGCAGGTCGTCGATGCCCTGGACGGTGGCCGTCGGCGAGCCCTTGGCCAGGATGGACAGCAGCCAGGGCAGCTCGATGCTGAAGAACGGCTTGCCGCCGGAGACGTCGCCGAGCGCGAACACCGAGAACGGCGCGCCCGTGGTGGTCGTGTAGAGCGCCTCGGCCGCGGCCATCTTCATCGGCTGCACCTGCGTGATCACCTTGCCCAGGTGGTCGCCGGTGATCGCGGTGCACGCCCCGCCGGCCACGGTCAGCCAGGCGCCCAGCTTGGCCAGGGTGCCGAAGCCGGGCTCCGCCTTGAGCCGCCACGCGCCGATGGCCAGCAACAGGGCTCCGCCGACCATGACCGCGCCGCTCAGCGTGTGCGGGAACGCGGCCAGGTTCACCTTGTTCAGCAGCAGGTCGGTGAAGCTCGTCAGCCGGGCCCGGCCGGTCGCCGGGTCCAGCGCGTACGCCACCGGGTTCTGCATGAAGGAGTTGGCGGCCAGGATGATGAACGCGGACAGCACCGTGCCGACCGCCACGATCACGATCGTGGCCGCGTGCAGCAGCCGGGGCAGCCGTTCCCAGCCGAAATACCACAGCGCCAGGAACGTGGCCTCGAGGAAGAACGCGAGCATCCCCTCGATGGCCAGCGTCGGGCCGAAGACGTCGCCGTAGAAGGTGGCGAACCTGCTCCAGCCGAGCCCGAACTGGAACTCCTGCACCAGCCCGGTCACCACGCCGACGGCGAACGTGATCATCAACAGCTTCCCGACGAACTTGGTCAGGTGCAGAAACCTTTCCTGCCGCGTACGCAGCCAGGCGATCTCCAGCCCGGCGGTGACCGCCGCGAGGCTGATCGACAGCGGCACGAAGAAGTAGTGATAGATCGTCACCACCGCGAACTGCAGCCGGGTCAGATCGAGTACGTCCATGAAGGCCCCCTCTACGACGTTCCGTAGTAGATACTACGAGACGTAGTACGACAACGTGCAGTAGGATGGCTCACATGGCCCTGGGAGATCTCGAGCGCGAGGTCATGTCGCAGCTGTGGGAGGCCGCCGAGGCGCTCACCGTGCGGCAGGTGTACGAGCGGCTGAGCGCCGACCGCGGCCTGGCCTACACGACGGTGATGACGGTCCTCGACCGCCTCGCGAAGAAGGGCGTGGTCACCCAGGAGCGGGCCGACCGCGCCTACAAGTACGCGCCGGCGCAGAGCCGCGAGGAGATGACGGCGTCGCTGATGCTGGACGCCCTCGGCACGGCGCCCGACGGCGTCCGGGACGCGGCCCTGGCCCACTTCGTCGGGCGGCTCGGCCCCGAGGCCCTGGCCGCGGCCATCGAAGCGGCGAAGAAGAAGTCTTGACCGCCCTGCTCCTCGGCGTGCTCGGGCTGACCCTCTCGCTCGTCGTGCCGGGCCCGCTCGCCCGCGCGCGCTGGCCCGACCGGGCGCCCGCGGCCGGCGTCGTGGCCTGGCAGGCGATCACCCTCGCGGCCGTGCTCTCCGCCCTCGGCGTGGTGCTCGCCGCCCCCGAGGAGCTGGTCCGGGCCGCGGGCTCCGGCCGGCCGGTCGCCGCGGCCGCGCTGATCGGGGCGCTCGCCGTGGCCGCCGTGATCGTGCTCCGGCTGCTCGTCGCGCTGGTCGGGGTCAGCGTCCGGTCCCGGGCCCGGCGCGCCCGCCACCGGATGCTGGCCGACCTGCTCGACCGCGCCGAGCGGCACCAGCGGATCGACGTCGAGGGCCTGCGGGTGCTCGACGGCGCAGTGCCGCTGGCCTACTGCGTGCCGGGGCGGTCACCGCGGGTGGTGCTCACCGACGGCGCGCTGCAACTGCTCGACGAGCCGCAGGTCGACGCGGTGCTGCGGCACGAGCAGGCGCACCTGCGACACCGGCACGACCTGGTGCTGGAGTCGTTCACCGCGTTCTACCAGGCCGTGCCGGCACCGCTGCGCAGCCGGGCGCCGCTGGACGCCGTACACCTGCTGCTGGAGATGGTGGCCGACGACGCCGCGCGGGGCCGCAGCGGGCCGGAGCCGCTGCGGGCCGCGCTGGAGTTGCTGAGCGACGCGGTCGAGGGCACCGCCGAGGACCGCCGCCGGCGCCTCGACCGGCTGGGACCGGCCGATCGCCGGTCCACCGCATTGACTGTGCTTGTCGTCACCCTGGCCGCCGGCCTGCTGGTATTGCCCACCGTCATCCTGGTTGTGCCGTGGCTGGACCAGGCGCTCGAGGCCTGGCCGCTTTAATTTGCCCTTAATTACCCTGCGTCAGTGGCGATATGCGGTGAGTTTTCCCATAGTGCCCGCTTCAGTTCCCCCGATGATCCGGAGTAGTCTCGTCCCGGCTCGGCAAGTCCCCCATCGTCCAATCCGGGCGATCTTGCGGGCCACCGCCTAATCGTGCACAACGAGCCGGGGAACCACTCCCCTGGGGTGAAGCCGTGCAACCCGCGGCCGGGCGCTCTTCCCGCCCGAACCCGTCAGCTAACCCGGTCGGCGGCCCGAGGGAAGAAAGGACAACGCACCTACGTGAAACGGATTGAGGCGCGCCGCGTCGCAATTCTGCGCAGCCTGCTCTGCGCCGTCGCCGCGGTGGGCATCGTTCTTACGGGCCCGTCCGT
>Ga0307512_10005028_pt1 | contig 14087 bp, 13 predicted proteins | sample 14_EM_MG_FD_200267 | JGI IMG/M metagenome (GOLD analysis project Ga0307512, IMG submission 200267) | Populus trichocarpa ectomycorrhiza microbial communities from riparian zone in the Pacific Northwest, United States - 14_EM | ecosystem: Host-associated > Plants > Roots > Unclassified | place... | reverse complement strand
GAGCATCGGGCCAGGTCTGAAACACCCTTTTTTTAAGACTTGGGATTTTCATCACATATTTGATTTCATGCATCAAATATTGGCAAAAGTTGGGTATCAATGAAAAGAAAACCAAAAACAAATAGGAAGGGGGGGGGGGGGTTGAGAACAGCAGCTACTCACAAGATCCTGCATTTTAGAACGGTAAAACTCAATCTTCTCCTTGAAGTCCAAAATCAGCTTCTCTGCTTCATCAATCTGCACCAAATATTAACATATTCATTGAACTTTCATAATGAATCTCAAAAATATATGTGTCTCCTCAGGTGCAAAGAAAAATATGACGAGCAAAATAACATCGGAAAAAGAGATGACAACTAAACAGATGGAATTAGATGAAAAACTATGACCAAACAATTAGCAAATTGGATTAAAAGCAATGGAAAATTTATTTTTCTGGACCAAATCAAAGTGGTATTCTTTTAGGTCTTGACATCCAAATGTTACAGTTCAGACTAAGATAGAAATTCCTTCTGCTGTGGTTAGGGAAGTTAAAAGGGTTCGAGCAAAATCCAAAAGAAAAAAAGTATCCAATTCAAACAATATTTTGGTGTGTGAATCAAAAGAGCAGAGCATGATGCCTTTTTCTCTGAGGCTGTTCCATCTTGAGTCATTGAGTTTGCTGAATTCTGCTCTCCACCTTCATGTTGGTTCAAAAAGGAATCCTCCAAGACTGGCACTCCTGACATCTGCTGATTGTTGGCCATTGCAGCATCAGGCTGGGGGGCATTTACTGGAACTGGTGGCCTCATACCAAGGATAGGAGCCATAGGTCGGGCACCCATCCCCAGCTGCTGTGCAAAACCTAATCGTAAGAAGAATGGGAACATCAAGAAAATCTCATCCACAAGAAAGGAAAGAATGAGAAATAAAAGACCTTTTTGAAGAAATTGTAACCCATACCAGGACTGGGACCCCACGCAGCATTTCCATAAGCAACTTTGGGTTGACCTGTCATTGACAACAAGGTCTCATCATACAAAACATTATTTGGAAGAGCTGCTGGAAGAGGACGGCCTTCCCTGTACCTCTCCATCAAATAAAGGGCAAAGCAGAATTCCCTCAAAGAAAGCATGCTATCACTATCTTGATCAGATAAATCCCAGACCTGCTTTAAAATCTCTGCAAGAGGAAGATAAAGACTTAATAAGCATAAACAATCAGAAAAGAAAAGGAGATCTGCACAAGGTTCTTATGCAGCAATACACATATAACACTAAAGATTCATCTCAATCATATCCAAAATCAATTGTACAGCCTGGAGAAACTATCATCCCAAATCAATGTCAGACAAGGTTCTCAGGCAATAGCTTACAAAGCATTACACTGCACCAATGAAACTATACAGTCTAAAAACCTAAATCAAATTAAAAAGTCTAGAAAAAACATATCCTAAAATAATGTCCCATTAGCAATTTGACTCCCCCCATTGGAAGGATCCTAAACAATATGGTTAATTTGCAATGAACACTTTATAATGCTTAATCCACAGAGAGTCCATTGCCATGTGGAAAATGAAAATCCATTACCTCTTGGTAACCTCCAGCTCAGAAAAAGATTCCGTGCCTGCTCACCAGTGATTCTTCCATCTCTGTCAGTATCTACTTCCATAAAAACTTTAGTATAATTTTGAATGTCTGCTGGTTTCATCTTTGGCCATGAAAGCTGTGAGTTATCAGAAGAATTTCCAGCTCCAGCTGAAATGCCAGGTGACACAATTGAGGCAGAACTTGAAGCTGAAACATGTGGGCCGGAGCTCAGTAATGATTGGGTCCGCTGAGGCTGGCCGCCTAGAGGTTGCATTGCAAAAGCACTCTGAAGCGAATCAAGTGAGCTGGACTTAACTGGGCCCTGGGCCCAGGTGCCGCTAGAAACTGGGACACTGGAAGATGAGGATGGTGTGCTAACAGCTTTCAACAGTGAATCAAGTGAGCCGGACTTAACCGGAGGTTGTGCACCACCAGTAGCAGACAGCAGAGAGGGTTCCTGTTTTGTTGCAGCAGCGGTTGCAGAAAATACATCACTACCAAAAAACAAATTAGAGGCAAACCCATTTCCAGAAACAACCGGGACTTTAGAATCATTAGCAGTGGGCTGGGAGGAAACCGTGCTTAGAGGTCGTGGCTGAGTAGTGGTCAATGTAGATGGCCGGACACCTCCAGGGCCAGGTGGAGCTCCACTAGTCCTTCCACCAAGCCAATCATTTGAGATGTTCGGGTTTGATACACTGGGAGTGGAGCCAACAGTACCACCAGACATGAATTGAGGTGGACGAGAAGCAGTTCCAGTAGGCATTACTGATGATGGACCCCCAAGATTACTGGAAAGCATACCCTGAGGTGGACGGGAAGCAGTTCCAGCAGGGACACCCTGAAGTGGTCTCATTGTCTGACTTTGCTGTGGAAAGTATTGTGGGTTCATACTAGCATTTGGAACTCCTGGTCCTCTAAATCCAGGACTTTGCAACGCTGTCGGAGCAAAAGCACCCATCTGTGGGGCAGATGAAGCAACCATTTGAGGCACAGCCGTTTGAACTCCTGGTCCTCTAAAGCCAAAACCTTGAGACGCTGTTGGGGCAACAGCACTCATCTGTGGGCCAGAAGAAGCAACCATTTGAGGCACAGCCGTTTGAACTCCTGGTCCTCTAAAGCCAAAACCTTGAGATGCTGTTGGGGTACCAGCACCCATCTGCAGGGCAGTTGAAGCCGATGCCATTTGAGGCCCCGCTGTGGCATGAAGATTAATTTGCGGTGGTGGGATTTTAGCTGCAGCTAGCCCATATAATGCCGCCTTGACAATATCCGGTGTCAAATCTCGCTTACTCTGTGCAACAGTTACAAGTCTAAGAGCATTAAAAAATTCCGGCCGGCCAAGGAAGCCACTGCGACTCTGATCAGCATGCATCCATATCTGCACCCACATCAAAAAAAGAAAAAAAAAACAATAATCTCCAATTAAATATAACAAATTCTCACATATAATATTCCCAAAAAAAAGCTTTGACCCAATTTAATCAAATTTTTATAAAGAAATAAACTTTTTCACTATCAGGCATCTAATTAACAAATAACCTAAACATAATTTCGATTCAACAGAACATAAGGCATTCACTAATAACAATTCAAATTCTGAAGTTTAAACAAAAATCAACAGAATATAGAGGGAGAGAGGGAGGGAGAGATGACCTGAGCAAGGACTTGTTTGGGCAAATTGGATCCTTGAAAGAAAGAAAAACCTTCAGCTCCACTAATTCTTCCATCTCCATCTAAATCAGCTCTCTTGAAGTAAGCTTCGAATACATCCATGTTTGGCAGCGCCATTTCTATTTCCTCCTCCGATTTAGTAGATCACATGAATTGAATTGAAGAAGAAAGGAGGTAAAGTAAAAAAAAAAAAAAAAATTATAAATCCTGGTGGTTGTATCGGGGAGAGCAATTGGGAGTTTATTGGAGTTTGGAATTGAATTGGGGAATTTAGTTAATTAAAAGGAAGAGGAGAGCTTTTTTTGCAAACTTTATGTTCCCAAATCGACAAGAAAAGAAAGCAAGCAAAAGGATGAGTTTGGTGTTGGAAGAAAAACAAAGAGAAATTGCTTTGTTTTATGAATTCGCCCCGCTTTTCTTCTTAAAATCCAAAAATGTACCGTATTCAGGAATTGGTGTTTTCAATTTAGCCCAATTTGTGGCCGGTTTTCTGGTCAGGTGATTTCCGGGTTTTTGCTCTAATAATCAATGTAAACGTCTAAAATCCATAATTGTCAGACACAATTTGGTGTCTAATCTAGAAAATGATTTGGATTATAGAGTCAATGAAGTTATTTTAATTTTTTTAATTTATTAATTTTAACCCAACTGATTTTGAATTAAATTTGATTAAATAAACTAGATCGTGAGTCACTTAAATTTAACAGAATTAATATAAAAAATAATTTAAATTAAAACATTTAAATCAAGTTTAGTATGACAGTTTTTTCAAACCCTATTTGATATTTAATAACAATGCTAAAATCCTATTTTTGTAAAAAACTTTTAATCTTTGATAAGGAAAAGAAAAGGTTTTTTGTCTCCCTACAAAACTACTTCCTGAATTAGTTATTGTATTGTAAAATAATTTAATTCGTTTGTCTTTTGTAGATATTGTATTGGAGAAAAAATTAAATATTTAATTATCTCTTTTTTTATTAACCAAGGATGAGCGAGTTTTACTTTTATTTGTAATTTTTTTTTAATTTTCATTTAAAGAAATCAAAGACCGAAAAATAACCCAATATATTTGAGTTTAACTACATATTGAGCCTAAATATATAAGAATCTGGTAAACTGATAGATCTAATATACTTGGGCTCAGTTAAGAGCTGAGTCTATATATTTTTTATTTGACAAGTCGGGAACAGCTCTAGATCTGATCTTGGTGACCATACCAGCCCCATCTTGAGAGTTAAATGCTATCAGAATAAGAAGAATGAGTTATAAAGACTCATTAGATTCTCGAAAGAAAGGGTTTTAAATCTATATTTTTATGGTATATTTATTTTCAAAGGTTTTTTAAAAAAATTTATTGCATTTTTAAAAAAAAATATTTATTTAAACATTGAAAAGTCTCCAAAACTATAATAAAAAAAAAATTGGAGGTGTTATGCATCAATCTTTGTCCATCTTGGTAAGAAAAAATAAACTAAATTACTAAAATCATGATTAATTTATTATCTGTGCGCATGAGTTGTATTAATTCTAGATTGATTCGTATTTGTATATATATAGGAATCCTAGATTGATTCGTAGTTGTATACATATAGGAACAAATAACTTTCCTGCTTATCTACTCTATATTTTTCCTATTCTGTCTCTGAAGTGTAACTATATATATTGCCTCATGTGGAGAAGAATAAATATAGCGAAGTAATATTACAGAAACCCTATTGTTTACATGGTATCAGAGCAGACTCAATTCCAAAGACATCTGCAGTAAACCAAACCGAATACGAACCTCGAATCCCTTCTCCTACGAAAAAAAAATAATCTGTATCAAGCTGTTGTTCTTATTCTACGAAACAGAATCCTCTATATTTCTGAAACGTAACTCACAAGTTATTTGATTTCTTCTTTATCTGGTATTTTTTTTCTTCTATGGCTGCAGACATGTCAACTTCAATTGTTCCAACACCAACACAACAGATTATTGTACATCAAGATAACTCTACCTTCCCAACCGGAGTCATCCTTGATGAGACCAACTATTCATTATGGTCTCAACTCATGGAGATGCGTATAGGGGCTCGCAACAAAGCTGGATATCTCACGGGAGAAACAACAAAACCAGAAGTTGGAGATCCCAATCTTGGAGCATGGATTACTGAAAATCACAGAGTAAAAAGTTGGCTCATTGACGCAATGAGTCCAGCATTAATGCAACGATTTATTCGCCTGTCTACAGCCAAAGAAATATGGGAGGCCGTATCAAAAACATTTTATGATGGATCAGATGAAACCTGTATCTTTGAATTGAACCAAAGATCTTTCTCTACCAAACAGAATGGTCGCCCCTTATCAACTTACTATAATGAACTTGTTGCTATCTTTCAAGAAATTGATCACAGGACGAAATCTCAGGAAGGAACAGTTGAAGGGGTACTTTAGTTACACTCCGCAATGGCTAGGCTTAGAGTTCATATTTTTCTGAGTGGACTTGATTCTGAATTTAATCAGGTTTGTGGCGAAATCTTGCGCAAAGATCCAAAACTTGATTTGGAGAACACATACGCATATGTCAGGAGAGAATACCAGCAAAGACAAACCATGGGAAGTTATCATCCAAGCTCTGAGAATTTAGCTATGCTAACCAACACTCCTCGACAAGGATCATCATATGAATCAGCCAGCAAACGAAACACTCAATTATCCAGAAAGGTTAACAACCTGGTCTGCGCTCATTGTGGGGAAAAAGGTCATTCACAACAGCGGTGTTATGAGATTATTGGCTATCCCGAGTGGTGGGATTTCTCAAAGAAACCTCGAAAAAAGATCTCTGCAAGAGCTATGACAACATCAACAGAAGATCACCAGCAGCCTACAACAAATATTGCTCATCCTAGTAAAGTTGGTAAAGTATCTGTATTCCCTGCACATTATAAGGATAAAACTTGGATTATTGATACAGGTGCATCTGAACATATGACGAGAGACGTTAGACAATTACAATCCATACTCCCTTCTTCTCAATCAATTATTTCCACAGCCAATGGTAATACCTCCCCTGTTATTGGGGAAGGATCTGTTATTTTTTCAAATACACTCACACTCAATATTGTCCTTGTTGTTCCCTCTCTTGAATATAATCTGTTATCTGTTAGCTAAATTACATCCACTCTTCATTGTACTGTAACGTTTTGGCCCTCCTTTTGTGTCTTTCAGGACATTCTAACACGGAGGATTCTTGGCTATGGTGTTAGACGGGGCAAACTCTACTACTTGGAATTAACAGATAATAGAGAATCAAAAATCAGTCAGGCAAATCATGTTAGTAGCAGAGACAAGGCTCAGACAGTTATGTGGTTATGGCATCGTAGATTAGGACATCTTTCTTTTGGTTATCTAAAGAAACTACAACCAATACTCTTTTCTGGTATTAATGAATTGGATTTTCATTGTGATACATGTGAACTGGCTAAAAGTCACCGTATCTCTTATTCTCCAAGTTTGAATAAAAGTTCAGAACCATTTGAGGTCATTCACACTGATGTTTGGGGTCCTACAAAGGTTCCTGCAATTTCTAGCTCTCGTTATTTTGTGACTTTTATTGATGAATGCACGAGAATGACTTGGGTATCCTTACTTATACATAAGAATGATGTGTGTCTAGCTTTCCAGACATTCCATAGAATGATACAAACTCAGTATCAAAAACAAATTCGTGTGGTGCAGTCTGATAATGGCACCGAGTTTGTAGCTGTGTCTCTTGGGAACTTTCTACGCAGCCATGGAATTCGCCATCAGACCTCATGCACCTATACTCCACAACAAAATGGATTAGCTGAGCGGAAAAATCGACAACTATTAGAGGTAGTACGTGCTTCCCTCTTTGGTATGAACATGCCAAAATTTTATTGGGGTGAGGCTGTGAAATCTGCTGCTTATATCATCAACAGAACACCCTCCCGAGTCCTAGATTTTCAAACACCCTTACAAAAGTTACAATCCTTACTCCCCAGTTCCCCATTTTCCCAACCTTAAACCCCAAATTTTTGGTTGTACCGTGTTTGTTCACATCCCAAAAATCTTACGGAACAAACTTGATCCATGTGCAAAACGTTGTGTATTTGTTGGCTACTCTGATCTTCAGAAAGGATATAGGTGTTATGATCCCTACACCCGCAAAGTCCATGTGACATTGGATGCCTCCTTTCGTGAGCTCATACCTTATTACTCTAGGGGAGTCTTGAGCCATTCTCTTCAGGGGGAGAACTTCAGTAATGAGAATGAGGATCTGATGGATAAAGGAAGTGAGGAGTTTACCCAGTTAGAGGCTCTGATGGATAAAGTAAGTGAGGAGTCTATCCAGTTAGAAGAGAATGAACAATTGAATCCACAAGGCTGTGATCATAGCACTAATGCCGAGAATAATTCCACACATGAGGCTCTATTTTTTCCTAATGAATCTGCATCACCATTTGAGTTGCCCCTATCTACACCATTACCTGCAGAATCATCCACGAATGTTCCTCCTCAAGTAAGTCATGGGATTAGAGAGTCTAATGAAACATATTGTCCTACAGAAAACCCCACTTCTAGATATCCACAAAGGATGAATAAAGGAATTCCGAAAAAACAATATGAACCTGATCTTACAGTCAAAACCAAATATCCAATTAATAACTATGTGTCCTCTCATAGGTTGACTCGTTCATATGCACTTACTGTTAATCAACTTTCCACAGTTTCTATTCCTAGTAATATGCAGGATGCATTGGCTAATCAAAGATAGAGAAAGGCAATGAATGAAGAGATGGAGGCTCTACAGAAAAATGCTACGTGGGAACTAGTTCCGCTGCCCAAAGGAATGAAGACAGTTGGATGCAGATGGGTGTTCACTGTGAAACTCAACCCAGATGGTAGTATTGACAGGTATAAAGCTCGACTAGTCGCAAAAGGATATACACAAAGGTATGGGGTAGACTATCAGGATACTTTTGCACCAGTAGCCAAGATCAATACTATTCGTATTCTTATATCTATAGCAGCAAATCGAGACTGGCCTCTGCAACAGTTTGATGTTAAGAATGCATTTCTTAATGGTGATCTAGAAGAAGAAGTTTACATGGAACTACCACCTGGAGTTAACAGTAACTTAGGCAAAGGTGAAGTCTGCAGACTGAAGAAGTCATTGTATGGACTAAAACAGTCACCTAGAGCATGGTTTGGGAGATTCTCTGCTACAATGAAGGAGTTTGGCTATAAACAAAGTAACTCCGATCATACTTTGTTTATAAAACATAATGAAGGAAGAGTAACCGCTTTAATTGTATATGTGGATTATATGGTCATGACAGGAGATGATCCACGTGAAATGAAAGCATTACAGAGATATCTAGCTACTAAATTTGAAATGAAGGATCTTGGACACCTTAAATATTTTTTGGGAATTGAGGTGGCAAGGTCAAGGCAGGGAATATCTCTTTCACAACAAAAATATGTGATAGACCTGCTAACTGAAACTGGAATGCTTAGTTGCAAACCAGTAGAAACGCCCATGGAGATGAATCATAAGCTAGGAATTTTTCCAGATCAGGATCCAACAGACAAGGATCGTTACCAGCGATTAGTTGGAAGGCTAATCTACTTATCCCATACCAGACCTGATATTGCATATGCAGTAAGCGTGGTGAGTCAATTCATGCATGCACCAAGTAAAGAACATATGGAAGTAGTATATCGAATCTTACGGTACTTAAAAGGTTCTCCAGGAAGAGGATTGTTGTTCACAAAAAACAGTATTTCTAACATTGAAGGATATACAGACTCTGATTGGGCAGGAGATCAGACGACCAGAAAATCTACTTCTGGTTATTTTACGTTTGTAGAAGGTAATCTTGTCACTTGGAAAAGCAAGAAACAAAAAGTAGTAGCAAGATTAAGTGCTGAAGCTGAATTTCGAGGGATGGCTCATGGTGTATGTGAATTGATGTGGATAAGGAATATATTAAGGGATTTGGGGATTGAATATACTGAACCTATGAATCTCTTCTGTGATAATAAGGCAGCTATAGCAATCGCACAGAACCCTGTTCAACATGATCGCACCAAACATGTTGAGGTTGATCGTCATTTCATCAAGGAGAATCTCGATGGAAGAATCATACAGTTTCCATTTATACAGTCTAAGAGTCAACTGGCTGATGTACTCACGAAGGCAGTTTCAGGAAAGGCATTTCATGATATAATTGACAAGTTGGGCATGATAAACATCTATGCACCAGTTTGAGGGGGAGTGTGCGCATGAGCTGTATTAATCCTAGATTGATTCGTATTTGTATATATATAGGAATCCTAGATTGATTCGTAGTTGTATATATATAAGAACAAATAACTTTCCTGCTTATCTACTCTATATTTTTCTTATTCTGTCTCTGAAGTGTAACTATATATATTGCTTCATGTGGAGAAGAATAAATATAGCGAAGTAATATTACAGAAACCCTATTGTTTACATTATCCAATAAGCATTGCTCGCAGGCTACTTCTCCAATTATTATTACAAAATATATGGCAACTTGGCAATTTAAAGAAGTTTTAGCACCCCATGACAGGAATGTAAGTGCCAAGAGCTGTATCTGAGGACGAGTTATAGCAAGAACTCCCACCATTTCAGAGTCCATAGAAGTAGCAGATTGTGACTAAACAGATTCCGCTGAAACGAGAAGCTTTTACAGCTTCTGTATAGTTTCCTTTTCATACAGTATGACAAGAAATCTATTTGATCAATTAGCCTGGATAATGCTATGCGTGAAGGATCAAGATCCTTTTTTAGGAATGCCAAGGTCTTCTGTTTATCTTCACGTGTTTTGCTTTTAATAAAGTAATTCTGTCTTCTTTCCATGGTCTAATCAACAGATGTTATGGCCTCTGCCTCAACTTATTTGCAGGAGAAGGTTGGCAAGAATATGGCGGATCTCTTCCAATCTCTCTTTTGTTTCTTCTGACCGGACCGGATGTTTTAATTTTTTCATTTCTCTTGCCGAATTCGGATGCCAACAAGGAGAAAAGTCTCTCCCCAAAGGATCAAATCAAAGGGCACCCAAGAAACAAAAGTCCGAAATTGAGAAAGTTTGATCAGTATGGCGAGAAAACAGTCTCTTTGACAAAGTGTGAAGCTGCTGCTACAAAACTGAAGTCCCAAGATCAAGTTGAAGTACAAGCTTCCATGGTAAGTTGTTAAGAAATCATTGACCTGGAATGTGATTCTTATATAGGTTCAAGGTAAATGACGACCTGCTATTTCGTAATGTTGTTATCTTTGCTAGTAATTTGACTTGCTACCAGTATGCATTATGGCCTCATGTGCAACTAAAAGAAAACATTGATATCACTAAAAACATGATAGGTGTTTTTATGTTCATTGTTCTCTCTTAGCGGTTGAATAATGTTTCTTAACATGGTTGCAGGATTTGTTGCCAGTTACCTGCTCAGGCATGGATAAAACTGCAATCTCGAGTTCCCTTGATAGATTCATATATTCCCCCACAACAGAATCATGGAGGCTGGAGGACTACAAAGTCAAAGGTGTGTGATTTAGAAATGCTTCGAGCTTTGGGCACATGGTCCTTTATCTGTGGAAAACTTTCATATATGAATCTCATTTCTGTTGTCTGCTGTTCAGACTACAGAAAGGAGGCATGCTTTCTAATACGAAAGGTTAATGTTGACCTGTTATTGGACATTCTAAGCTCCTCCTTGAACATACAATCTATCACATGGCTCTACATGCCATGAAAATCTTTAAGGGTCTAGTGCGGGATCTATCCTCTCCCAGAAATGTGTATCTCGGGGTTATAATATGGATCATCATTAATTAAGTGCATGGTGACGATAACCGGATTCTGAGTTTGACTTCCCAGCGGCTGCATCGATCATGTAACTCAACTGTTAACTTCATGACCGTCAGCATCCAGTCTACCGAAGATGTCGACCTTGGAATCCAAAATAATTGATTTTGCAGGGGAGGACACTTTGTTATTTTGGTTATAGAAAGTTTATCCAGTGTGGATTGATAACTCGTGATCAGCATTTGTATATTTTTGGTGAAGACTGGATACACAACAGGTTGTGGGGGGGCTGAAAATATTTATGCTGGCTTGGTCTTTGTAGCTTTTAGCAATGAAAAAGACGAAGCTGATCACTTTGTAAAACTTCGCATCCCTGCATGTCACTTTCGAGTGATACAAGTCACAGATTCCCTCAGCAAGAGTTCATCGTAGACATGCTATAGCTGAGAAATGCTTTGTACATATGACAGCCTAGAATCATATCCGCTATTGGAACCAAGGTAACAACTAATAGTAAGTAATCTCCTCCCAATAGCCTTGCTAGATATAGAAGATACATGTCATTTAGATTTATAATAGCAGCTATCATAAGCCTCAGATCCTATTAGATCAGTCGATTTTTGCACAAGATGCATATAGTCTGGGCACTATAGAATCATAATGACCCAATCAAGTAAAATGTATGCCACAACAATAGACCTAGCCCTTAATAACCATTGCGAATATAAGTTTTTCGCGTACCAAACTGCTCACCATGTTATGTCTGACTGTATAAACGTTTTCTCTTATATTGTCATCAATCATCATCCTTAAACTCGACAAGCTTCTACTAGAGCATCTCTGCAATTCTGGAGGAGACATCATCCAAACAAGTCATATTGCTCCAGCTGCCAGTAAGGAATACAGCTCCCCGGGGATTCCATTTTCCCAACCAGCTGGTCTATTCCTGCATTCATAAACCAATAGCTTAAGAAAATTGGATTGTTCGAAAATCGCAGTGCATGCTTATCAAAGCTGGTTACGGACATAAGGCTGTCCGAAATAGCTCAAGTGTTGAATAGAACTCTCAATGCATGAATATTACAGAAAATTAAGGACAAAAACTTTCATTACCTATGTCTGGGCTATGCAAGTACATGTGGTCGGACACTGGGGTGGCGTCTTCATCAGGTTGGTTGTCTTCTGGCTTGGTCTTCTTCTCTTTAAAAGGCTCAATTTCTGTCTCTACTTCAGATTCTCCACTGTTTGGTAGTAAAGCTGATTGCTTTCTTTTTGAACGAGCTCTCCTATTTTGGAACCAATTATAGACATTTGTTTCAGAAATCTGGCCATGTTGTGCAAGTTCCTTGGTTATATCTTTGATCTTCTGCCTGCCTGGAGTCGCATTGCATTGTTTGAAAATCTGCTCAAGGATTTCAAGTTGCGCTGGTTTTGGAGTCCACCGCTGCCTCGACCCTATCTTGTGGACAGAAGATGACAGTAATGGATCGCAAAAGTATGGATTCCCAAGTCGCATGCCTAAATGAGAAGCAAAACATCGAAGATTTACCTCAACAAAACTAAGTAAAACACATGCTTATTAAGAAATTAATAGGACGATTAGTCAAGAACAAATTACATAGACAATAAATGGCTAGGCAAAGAATTATCTCAGCATAACTTTCCCCCATGATAAAGATAGAACAAGACAGCTTCAATTAGAGAACATTCAGCAATACAAGTGCCATCAAACCAATACTGTTTAGGGTTCTTTAGCTGGTGGAAGTGATCATCAATTGGCAAGTGAAATTTTGAGAGACAGAAATGGCCAACAGTGCTATAAAGAGGGCAAATTGAATAAGAGTAATCCAAAAGGTAAAGTAACATAGCTCTCCATATCCAATAACTTTCAAACTCCACTGAATTCCCCCATTGATTCAGTTCATAGATACACAAAACAAAAGATTATAACATGCACAACAAACCCTTTAAAGGAGAGAAGAAACAAACCAGCAAAATCCTGGTGGACAGAGAGAGCCTTGTGCATCTCAACAAGCTGCTCACAGATAGTGGCATAAACAGAAATTTGTTTCCTCAGCATCTCCATTTGCTCATCAGTCATCACTTTAACACCTAACCCACCTCCATTTTGAAACTTTCCATCCTCCATGAATCTCTCTCTAGCTAACAAGAACTATTTATATATGCTACAGCTCTCTCTTTTCCTAATAATGTTTCACTTTCTGGCTGCGACGTGAAAAGGAGTTGAGAAGAAGAAGAAGAAGAAGAAGAATTGAAGTAATCACAAGACAAGAAGAGGGACTCTGCTCTGCAGCATAAAGGGTAGAAAAGGGCAGGAATGGTTGACGAGGTGCGCATTTTAGCATGATTGAGCGGGTTTCGCGCGTCAAGATCTCCCTTACGCCCCGAATCTTGGTCTTCATATGAATCATAGATTTTGCAAGTAACGGTAAATTCCATATTTATCTCCTTTTTATTTTATTTTATTTTTTGAAAGTTGGTTTGGATTTAACATAATTAATCACCTTTAAAAAGAAAAATAAAACTTCAAATATTTAACTTAATTAACTTTAAGAGGGTGTGTATGTCTTTAAGATTTTATTTTTAAAAAAATAGCTTTTGTAGATTATGAATACCTCAATTCAAATAATTCTAAATTTTGATAGTAAAACATAGAGTTTATTCTATTTGGAAAATCGAATTCTTTTTTTTTTTTTAGTTTATATAGTTGAAAACATGCATGGGAGTTAAATCCAGAAAAAAAATCAATGTTTTTTAAAAAATAATGCCGGTTTTCATTAGTCATGGAATCCGGCATTTCATGCGTGACTCAATGGTCCAAACATTTGCTTGAGTAAGAAAATGGCGGAGAATGTTACGAGCTCTCCTTGTCCTAGTGCCTAGCCTAATTTTTTATTAGCGGTAATTCAATCAAGTCTTAGTCTCATCCTGTTTCAAACTAAATTATTTAGTATAATCAACTTCCTTCAAACCCAAAGTTATTGAATCT
>Ga0307512_10005027_pt1 | contig 14088 bp, 14 predicted proteins | sample 14_EM_MG_FD_200267 | JGI IMG/M metagenome (GOLD analysis project Ga0307512, IMG submission 200267) | Populus trichocarpa ectomycorrhiza microbial communities from riparian zone in the Pacific Northwest, United States - 14_EM | ecosystem: Host-associated > Plants > Roots > Unclassified | place... | reverse complement strand
TGGGGTGCAGGGGTACACTCCGCGAAAGAACCAGTCCAGTCACGGAGGGTGGGACTCCGTGAATGGACCGGTCTCTCCGCGGAGGGACATCCTCCGTGACTGGACTAGAACACTCTACACGCATATATGCCCACGCATGTATGCGAACTCAGCTGGCCATATCCAGCTGAATCAATCAACGCAACTAATGGCATTCAGCCCAGCGCAACTACGTGCATTCAGCCCAGTGCAACTATGCACCTTCAGCCCAGCGAAATGATGGAGTTCAATGCACAAACAATGGTGTTTCTGCAGTGCCATCTGGTATTTTCAATCTGAAACTGAAGACAACACCACCTGGACCCCGTCACAATCAACAGCGACTTCGAGCAAATACAAAGGGAGAGGCAACAGCGCAGACATACTCCACTTCTGTTGATGTCAACAAGAGCGTAGTGGAAAACGACGAAAGTGATGTGACAGAACTGGATATTGAGGAAGGAGAGGGTCTCGAGGAGTACAAGGATGTGGACAAGGAGGAGGAGGAGGAGGAGGAGGAGGAAGAGGACGATGTAGAGGAAGAGGCCAACGTGGAAGAAGAGCTGGTTTCAAGTCAGGATATGGAGCACAGTGTAATTGTAGTTGCACCATGACGTTGAGTGGAATTAGCACTTGTATGTATGCTCCGCGAATAAACCAGTCCAGTCACGGAGGTGGGGTGCAGGGGTACCCTCCATGAATGGACCGGTCTCTCCGCGGAGGGACATCCTCCGTGACTGGACTAGAACAATGAGTGTAGATGGACATATTCCAACATTTTCCGGAGTAACCAATTATATATATCCTTCACCTCGACCAGTCACCGATACCCTAATATTATCATGCGATGTCATTCTCGAACAACTTCAACATCCCAATTACTAAAGACACAGGTCGGTCTAATCCATCGCATCTCAGGGCACTCCGCGTCTGCTGCCATTGCGAAAAGAATAACCAGGGAGCTGCTGGTAAATGCGGAAAGTGAGCGCACAGAAGGTATTAAGGCTCCTGTTTGCGGGAGTGGTATACAGCTGGGACTTGCATTGTTATATGGAAAGTAAACAATCCAACCGTATCCCCAATAACAAGGCAAGATGTACAGGGCTTTGCAGTTTCTGGGTTGACACACTCCAACCTGCGCTCTCTTCTCCCTCGTATTGAACTCCCCCTCTCGTCATCTTCGTCAATACCACACTCGGAGCTTCCTTTGCCTGTTTATAAGGGAGTTAGTGTGGGTATGAAATCAACAGTCAATCTGGATACGCTTGCTTTATCGCACTTGAGCTTCTCGTTTGCCGTAACGTACGCTTCCCAGCTTCTCTTTATCTTTCATTCTGGGCATTTGCTTTTCTCCAATTCTAGTCGGAACTTGTGTTGCAACGTATTGATTTTCTTCAGGCTGTAGGTCCTTTTCTTCTGCTAGCTATGGAGAGACGTTAATCGATGCCCTGAGACAAACAGAATGGGATCAAAGGTATTCAATTATCAGTGGGGATGATAGGAAGCGCAAGTGGTGAAACGATGGTGTGATTGCGCGCGGGATATCGTGGAAGGTTGTCTTTGGCCCGCCGAAGTCAAAATGTATTTGGTCCGTAGATGTCTAAGAGTAGGGTAAAGTAGATGAGTCTTCGGTCTACAAGAGCAACGACGTGTTCTGTAATAGAAATCGATCGCAATTATCGACCCACAATGTTATTAAGACAGCGCGTGATAATTTTGGCTGGATTGTAAAATCGTTGCCGAGCGTGCAATTTTTTTTTGAAGATGGAGAGGATATTGTGCTGTTAGTAACATAGATAGCGCAGGAGTTCTTGACAAACCTCAGTTATGTCAATAGCATAACCAGTCCCTGTGGCTCAGTTGGACGAGCTCTTGCTGTTGTAAGGGTCTATATTTGGTGACGAGTGGTTGCAGTTGGTTGCACACCACAGCAAGATACCAGTGGGTTCGAATCCCACCGGGGACATAACTTTTTGCATTCGTCTTTCAACCTGTGGCCCTTACACCTCGTCCGCAGCAGCTGCCCGGATTGCTCAGTGGTCCAACTGCATCAATGTGGAATATTGCAACCGTCTTTGGTTTGACTTGGGCTTTCGAAAGTGATCGCCCCTTATCTCACTGGCCTGGTGGGCAGCTTTACTTTTTATTGTGAGAAGTGCCGTTTTTAGAGCGACGAGAAAATGCAGGTGTTGACTGCTTGCATTGCCACTATGATTCAATGTAATTCTTCTGTTGATGTCCCTCGTTTACGGGTCGAACACGCCACAACGCTACACTTCCTCTTTTCTCACCCTCCATTTCACCCACTCTCCCCCCACTCTAACACTTCACACCTCACCACTCAAGATCAACGCAATGTTCGACACTCCCCGCATCCCGACGATCGCAGACACAACTCCGTCGGTATCCCTCCATGGTCGTGTCCCTTGGTGCACAATTCACCCCGTCCGCCTCCGCCTCACCCCATGCCGCACCCTCCACATCCGCTTCCTAAACTGCTCCTCTTATCCTTTTCTTATCCCTCTCGCCTCTCCAGGCGCCACAATCACCACTCCTCTAACCGCCCTCCGCACCTCACCTCCACCATACCTAATCTCACACACCCACTACGCCACCCACACCGACAGCACAACATACATCGCTACCCTTCCACGCGGCAGCTCCCTCGGCCCGCTCCGCTCGTTCAGCTTAGATCGTACAACCCTCCGTCGCCATCGGCGGGAAGCAATCTTCGACGCCCTCATCATTAAACTCGAGATCCATCTCGGTTACCTACAGCAAATCGTGGACCAGATCCTCCCCCACTCCCCACCAGATTTTGACGAGGCCGTGTTGTATGGGGATACGATAATAGCCGCGGGGGCAATGGGAGGGTTGCGAGAGTTTTTGGTGGATGTGGAACAGGAGATGGGGAAGGTGAAGGAGTTTAGGGAGGTGGGAATTGAGGTACGGGGGTTGGTTGTCGCTGTTGAAAGGGCATTGGAGATGGAGGGGCAGGAGAGGTTGGGCGAACTGGAGGCGAGGGGGAAGTGGGAGATGTACTTTTGTGCGTGGAAGAGAGTGGGTGAATTGGGGAAGGAGGTAGTACAGAGGGTCCATGAGGTTGCAAAGAGGGTGGTGGTTGAGGGGATGAGGGAGAAAGATTTGGAGGATTTTGAGGCAGGTATGGACGAGGGGGAGATCAAGGGGATTGTGGAGGCCGGGGGGGATTACGAGAAGGAGATTGGAGAGGAGATGGAGAGGGAGGAGACGGCGACGATGGTTTAAGTGATTTTGGCGCTACTTTGAACGGTAGCTTTGGCAGCTGTATATTTATTAGAGTGTGGGGGTTACACCCACCGACGAGTTTTGTCGTTATCTGCTTTTACTTTTGATCAGCTGGGGAAGCTGGAAGTTGTTACTTTGATCTGTCGGATTAATAAAAGTGCATTTACTTGGTCTGGATTCCAGTATGTTGAACTTCACTCAAACCAGCAACCTTTACCATGCATCTCAACCTGTAGTCATCATAGATATTCCCCCCAACACAAATCCTCATTCAGAGCCCAATACCGAGCTCCCAAGGACATGAGTAGGTCGCCATGGTCTGATCATTGGTGTTAAACGGTTCAACTGGTGCTCGTCTAAGGAAGAAGTTGCAATTATACGCACATATAGCCGTGTTGTACCGTTCTACCCCACCTGATCGTGTGCTTTATCAGTTTGATGAGTGCTCAAGATACTCAGCTACTTTGACCTCGAGGGGTTTATTGTACTAGTGGGCCATTACGGATTATTCTGGGACTAAGGCTACCGCAGCATATGCATCCCTCGAAGTATGGACTGGCACCTAAGGTCAATCGAGACATAGCTATGTCTTGCAAGTCTAAGGAGACGGGAGCCCAAGACCTCGGAGGCACAGTTAATCAAACTTCCGTCCGCCGTACGAAGTCTCGAGAGCGAATGACGAGTATCAGATCCATCAACTGTCCCACCCAACGATCCAGTTTTCCTTATTACCACCATTATTCCTTGGGCCTTCCAACGATACACAGTACTCGACGCTACTATTGGAAATCCGCTCAACCCCGCGCCCGAGTCCGCCCGATGGTGGAGCGGCTAATGTGGCCTTGTCATTCTGTATATAGAGAAACCGCTAGAGTAGAGAACGATATTGCTTTTGGACTTTCTCACAACGCCCGCCACCATTTCCAACAGGTTATGAGCCCGGACAGCGCAGCGCTTGAGTTAGTCTAAGACTTTCACCCCCATTCTTTTCTATGGTTACCTCACCGGTAGACCTTCCGTTCTGAGCTTCCCACCCGGGAATGCTATTCGCCTGTGAAGTCACTCCTCCAAACTTTCCATTCTGAGCTTCCCACGAGGCCGGGATAGCTATTCGTTCAAGGCACTCACCCAAGTGCACATCCGGTTCATTTTCTAAGGTCAACTCCAGACCTTCTCTTCTGAGATATTTCAATCTCCTTCGTTCCGACCGCCACAGGATCGGAGGTCTCAAACTCCAGCCTCCGACAACTAAGTTCTTGCGGCATTTCTTCTCTCTTCTCTGAACTTCTAGTTTAGTTGTTAGCGGTGCATCTAGCGGTGGAGCTAGTAGTGCAACCGCTGGTGATAGTGGTGCCGCCACTTGGATCACCCCTGGTCACCTACCACGCTAAAGTGACTTCCGGCACAGAAATACCTCACGAAGAAAATTTCTTCTAGCTCCCCACCCAGGTGTTCCGATCAACTGGTGTTCCGATCAACTGGCGCTTGGCACGCCATTCGAACACATTCAGATCAATCTTTTGACAAAAGGATTTCGTATATGGACCTCTTGCACCCCCCTTGCTTCGCATCCAAGCTCATCAAATCATCTCATCCAATTCATCGAATCCAGCACATCCGACTCATCATCGAACACGGTCATTCTCTCATCTGGCTCTTGCAGCCTTCGGGGCTTCCAGTCCACTTTCCTTCTTCTTTTCTCTATCATGTTGTCCTCCGAATGCAGACCAATCTGTTAGCTCTGGCATCCGCAAGCCCCACAGCCGCAAGTCAGATTCTCGGGCTTAGCTTCCGGTTGCCATCGACATCTTCTCTGAGTAGGATCGGTTTGCTGTGATCGAAGGGGCTTTGACTAGCTGCCGCCAAGGATGATTGCCACAATCAAAAGCCACGAACCTCGATCAGCTGCCCCTAAGAACGACACCAAATCAGAACCCGCACCTTCTTCTTTCAACTCTTCTGCCACTGTTGATTCCAAACTGGAGGAGAGCAAGCAAGCTAGGGATACGAAGGCCACTAATGGCCATGGCCTGCATGGGCGAATGCTGGATGGAGAACATCGGGAGATGCATGCCATACCAAGAGGATGATAGGGACATCCTGGCATGGTTTGGAGTACCTTCGATTTGGAACCAGCACCATGGACACCAAACCCTTGACATTCGAAGTATCATCAAGGTTGATACTAGGGCATGAGAAGCTCGCTGGGGTCAAGCCAGCATTCTACGGATGAGGGGGGACAGCTTTCTAGGCAGAAATTAAGAAACCATCGAAGGGGTTTCACAAGCAGCGGCATAGGAACCGCGCAAACGACACCCGGGCACTGCCAGTGTATGGACCGCTGGGCCAGGGACCGCAGGATAAGGATAGCCATGGAGGAAATACAACAAGGGGATCTCGGGTCTGCCAATGGGAGGCAGGCCATTGCCGGGACGGCACAAGTTGATTCACACTATTCCCCTCCAGCTCTGGATTGCTGGAATTCTCACCACACGACCTCCTGTAAGGGCTACTTTCAAACATATTAAGATACTACGAGGACCAGTATCAGTCTGGCAGTAATAATGGACACCTGCAGTAGCGCAGGCTACACTACACCTATCTAACGGCCTCATTTTTGAGGTAGACGCCATGGATACACCTATACAAAGCTAGTGGGAGCAAATCTGAAAAAGAGTGATTTGGCATCACGTTTCGAATGACCTTCTAAGGAGGAGAGAGCCCAATTCAGTTAAAGGATATTTTGAGGGCTATGTTCGATGGCAGAAGTCAGTATAGGGTGTACTACAACTATTCGATATACATATCGATTTCGTTCCTCCAGCGCCACAGGCAGCGCTATGCCCATCAGGGGAAATCATCAAGTTAGATGAAGAGGAGGACTCAGGAGTTGCTCAGAAGCCATCGAAGGCAGAAATCAGTATAGGGTGTACTGTAACCATTCGACAATCATCACCAGGGATGATGATTTTGTTCCTATAACGCCAGTGGCAGCGCTATATCCACCTGTGGAAATCATCCAGGAAGATGAAGAGGAGGACTCTGGAGTTGCTTCACAGCCATTGAAGTCAGACTCACACGCAGTGACACAACCACCAGCACCAGAAGAAACCAATCGAAGTCAAGACTGAGGAAACTCTTGATTCGAATACAGTCAAAGCTCCTGCTCCAAGGACAATAGTCGATGATGCAACCAGAGAAGTTGTAGGACCATCAAGAAGACAGAGCTCACGAAATAATGCTGGCATATCCAGTACCCCACGATTCCACGAGGAACAGTCACGTTCAGACAGCACTCAGCAGACTGGTAGCAACAAGGGACACGCTGCAGTAGCACAGGCAACTACATCCATCGAAGAGCCTCGAATTTGGGAAGAGGCTATGGATTCCCCACAACGAAGTCGGTGGGAGCAGGCATGCCATGAGGAACTGGCATCGATTTTGAATTGAGTCTGCAGTGATGTGCATCGAAATCAAACAGAGCAGCGAAACATTATCGGATGCAGATGCATCTTAAAGATCAACTATGGACCAATGAGAGGTCCGGTGGCATAAGGTTTCGAACCCTTTCGCCTTCTGCAAGTCCTCTCTTTATTGAAGGACTTTGTTATCCACCAGATGGACATCAAGACGGCATTCTTCATCAGGATCGATCTGGGTGTCGATGAGAAGCTCATATACATATGTGGAGCGGCCTCTAGGAGTTTCGAGGGAACCACGGAAGGATGTTGTTCACCAGCCATACTTGGCCATGTAAGGCTTCCCGAATACTCAATAAGACTCTCAATGCGTTATCAAGCAATCTTGGCTTGCAGCGGGCAGAAGCGGACAACGGTGTCTACGTCAATGCTTCTCACTCTTGGATTCTCGTGATTGTGGTTGTTTGTTTCGGACACTGTCACGAAGTGACGCTCTGTCGAGATGGGATTGCAGGGGGCCACAATTTCACTTTCTTTGGAAGCAGGGTGCTAACCCGGCTGGATGCCAAGTCCGTCTCATTTGTCTTTATACTTAGTCTTTATTTCTTTCTTTTGTTGTTCTCCTACTTATGCTCTCTTTATCTTTGACTTTTGTATGGGCGGGGTTTTCACGGAGTGGGAGTATTGGAAATCCGCTCAACCCCGCGCCCAAGTCCGCCCGAGGGTGGAGCGGCCAATGTGGCCTTGTCATTCTGCATATAGAGTAACCGCTAGAGTAGAGAGAACGATATCGCTTTTGGAATTTTCTCACAGCGCCCGCTACCATTTCCAACAGCTACTGCACTGGACATGGGAGGAACCGGAATCAAGGCCAGATTCATTGCAGCAGTTGGGCATCGGGTTAGAGACCAACTTACTATCGAGGCCGTAGCAACGTCATGAAAGGGAATGCAAGGAGAATAGGAATAAGCTATCCTCCCGATCAATAACCGCCTTTTTCTACATTTGTATACCATCCGTGAAACAGACACTAGGCAGCACCAGTGTTCCCAACCGGCACGGCCGCCACCGTGAATGGAGATGCTGGCTAGCCATGCTATTCCAAGTGCAGCTTAAGTCTTATAAGTGATTAGTGAGAAGTAATGGTTGCAGCTGCAGTAAAGAGGGAGGGAAGCAAGAGTAAATTTTACTATATAGCACAGGGACTTTCCCACGATCAGGACATTCTTTATGTTTCATTCTTCATTGCCTGCCCTCATTCCATCATCGCTCTGTAGGATTGTCTCAGCGTAGTTACTAATGATATTATAACACAGTGATTTTTTCTGCTTAATATGCGCGTATCACTGTAGAGTCACTCAGCCTGGCGGCACCCGCAGGCTGGCCAGACTTTTGTAAAGCTTAGGGGAGCCAACCGGCCGTAAACATGTGAAACGTGGCCGGCCCGGCCCGTTGGGAACACTGGGCAGCACTTAGGTCTGTCGCGTTGTAACCCTTCAACTCTCGCCACTACCGACCTTGAAGTGGAACTTTTATTGGTTGAGTGAACGTTTGCCGTGGAGTATCTGCCATTCGCACTATCCCTTTATCAATTTTGAGAGATCATTACTAGCGTACTTGCGCTACTGATAATCGGTTGTGCTGACACGTACTAGAAATGAAATGCAAAAAAAGTGTCCCCGGTGGGATTCGAACCCACTGTCTCTTGCTGCGGTGTGCAACCAACTGCAACAACTCATCACCACATATAGACCCTTTCATCAGCATGAGGTGATACCACTGCACCACGGAGACTGGTGGTTGTATCGATGCAACTGAACCCTAAGAACCCATGGGGTCGTAAGTACACCACAAATCATTCACAGTAACAATCTAACTCCTTTTCTCTCAACCTTGCAAATATTCGTACAGAGTGCTTACGCCTTGTCACAACACAGGGAATATTTGTTTAAGCGCAGTCTTAAATACAAACGGTTCTATGATTTCTGCTAATCTTATACCATACCATCGTCCATCTTTGATGCCACTTCCCATATTAATATATATCTTACTGACGTCGAAGGGGGAATTGATTTTCTATTACATAGCAAACCCTTGAATTTGCGGGTCTCATGAATGATGCATTACCTCGTTCAGCATGCCTCGCAACAGTACAAACTGGTACTGGATCGAGGGCAAAACTGTACTGAGCTGCGTAATACCAACTGTTGGAATCCTCAAACTGTACCAGTCCTATGTATTGGCATACTGAACTGGTTTGTACCAGTAAACTGCCAGTACAAAAGCCGCTAGAATAAACTGGTCTAACTGAAAAGCCGCCAGTACAAGTGAGTACTATTAAGACTAGTCATCCATCCGCAGGCGCGGTACATCATTTGCTACGCGCAAGTAAGTATCACCGAGTAATTATAACATTCTTAAATGCAACGCCGCTGCCTTTCCAGTCTAGCATATGGTGCCTAAATAAGAGGTCGTAAGTGAAAGTACAGCTGCACTTATTGTTGATAGATTAGGTTCGTGACTGCTCTTTTAGACTTCACACTTTACTCTTCCCTTTCCCTACGCATCTTGGACCTTTAGGCCTGTACCTAGTCATCGCACGATAGCCAATACACACGGTTCTCCCCTTCATTGTCGCAACACCTAGACCAACAGTATTATCCAGTATGCCAGTACAATTCTCCATCTGTACTGCAGTTTATAGCGCTCCAACTGTACCAGCGATTTCTCAAACTGCACCAACCAATTGATTGCTGGTGCTGGTATTTGCTGGTATACTGGTACGTACGAGTATACTGTTGCGAGGCTTATCGCTCAGTGATTGGGACAGACTTAAGCTCTTATATATCTCCTCAAAGACAACAAAATCTCTAGTTAAACAACTAGTAGCCGTTATCTGTGGACAGGATACCTACCGCGATCCGCATCAATACTTTATGCTCTGCTGCAACTTATTCATGATAAGTATAAATTCCCTAGTTGCTTGACAACGAGGGTCGCACAAAGTGGACAGTCATATTGATTCGATGCTAAGGATCCCTATGCTGACACTATCTTTATGAGAGCTATTACATTGAACAGTCGGGCGAGAGGAGTGCAGGTATTATCTCTTACTAGCACACGTAGTATGTAACGTCACGCGCGAAGAATATCATTTAGTGATGATAAGCTACTAAATGTTTAATGGACACAGTTCCTGCAGCGATTCAATACAGGACTCTCTTTCGGGACGGTAATACATCTTATCCTCCTATACATACCCTAGAGGCAAATCCGGGTATGATATCTTGTGGGTTGCTATTTCGTATAAGCATGGGTATGCTGTTGAAGAATTTATACTAGTTCTAAATCTCCAACCATGTGTTTGCATCATGTTTTTTTGCTCGGCTCAATATCAAAAGTCCCCTTATTGCGCTCGTTCAAGCGTGTGCAATTCCGTTTTCTCTTAGAAATCTCGGATCCGTTCGCTGATGATCTGCCGGTACGGTATATTCAAGGCAAACGCTATATGTTCCCACGCTACCTTCACAATATACAATCACGATGGCCAAGCCCAGTGTTGCTAAGCTGGTCGGCCAGTCAGCGGGCTTTTTAGATATCTGCAGGCTAGCAGCCGGGCCGCAGCCGTCAGCGTTGACCAAGTTAGGACACCATTCCAAAAGCCTACGCTGCAACAAGCCTGCCGGCATTCAGATATCTAACGCCCCCCACAGATCCAGCCGGCCTAGCCCCAATTTTGTCTGAAGAATGATCTGTCTTTAGCCCGGGTAACGATGGGGATGGCTATGGTGCTGACAGTTGCAGGAGATGGCTAGCTTTATTGTGTATAGATGCCTTACTGCACCGTAAGTAAGAGTAAGCTTCTTCCCTAACCTGGTCTGCTTAATCGAATTACCCCAGGTTTGTAGTGTTCTAGCAAGGTTACATATTCGATGTTCACAAACTGGTACAGTTCGTGTAGCGCAGTGTTCCGAAGCGGCACGGCCGGCCGCCGACCGGACTTCAGATTCGCAGTCCGGCCAGATAAAGTCCTTGATCCTGGAGGCCGCCCAAAGCCTGGGCAGATAAAGATCAACCTGCAGGGAGCCTGACCGGACTGCAGATATCTGACGGCTTTTACCTGACCCGCATATGCCTGCAGATACCTCCATATACCTGTAGATATCTGACGGCTTTTGACTGGCCTACATTTCTCTGCAGAAAGTTACATATGGGTTCGAATCCCACCGGGGACATTAACTTTTGCATTCTCCTCGGCACAGCAGCCAAGCTCCGGTCGGGGCTCATCCTTTTTGTTTGAGATTATGATCCGGTTGAGTTTGTTCAACATGTCAGGTTCGAGTTTGAAATTCGAGCTAACTCATCTCACGTCCATTATTTCCCTTGCTGTGCGGTATACAGTTATTTAAGGTCAGGGTTGAAATTGCAATCCGGAGGGGATAACCATGTGCGTGCATACTGATATATATCACGATGATAGAACTAAGAGAAACCTCAAAGACTACATACAATTACGATATTTTTATAGGAGCATCAAGAAGTCAGAAGTGCAAGCGCACATATATATTTAACACTTGTTCGCCATAGGAAAACTCTATGATTAAATATTGCCTGACCAAGTTGTTCGTTCAACATTTCTTCAGGGAACTTGGCTGGTCGTGGTGATGAAGAGCGTGCTCGGACGTTCTTTGATATGTATAATGGTTTAACTCCAGAACAATAATCACCTCAGTCCCAACCCATTGTCTCGCATCAGCCGGACAAGCAATCCTACCCGGGTCATGCAGCTAGTACTCATACCTGAGTTCAATGGTGTAAATCCGCTTAACCATTTGCCAGTGCGGTATCATCATGGAAGGACATTACTAAATTCTAAGAGTCAGCGCAAATTATTATTGATCAGTTTGGATCCTTCTGTGGACCTAATTATCTCGTTAGTGCCTTTCCGGTGCAGATGATGTGATAATTCAGAGCCATAACGAGCACGAGAAGATTTCCGGAGAGATGGTGGATGAGATTAGGTAGCCGGTGGATACCATGTGTTAATGGAGATATTGCCGGTGGCCAAAATTATGCATGTTGTGGGCGCTCTGCAACTTCCCATTTTCACAACGTCCGATCACAAAAAACTCCATAAATCATGAAGCTCCACTCTCACTTACATAGCTAAGAGATAAATAGTACAGAAATATTCTGCTTAGCAGATTTCACAGTTCAATTGAATTTGAGGCTGGTACGCCAACAAAAAATCGGTTCTTGATTATCCTATCAAGATCGTTTGGTGCACTGTTTATTGGGCAGCCTTTTTCAGCTGCAGTCACAGCAGCTTTGTGGGTGTGCTTGAGCACAGGTCTGGCTCATAATTAGCGACACATTTCCAGGGATTTTGACGTGTCAGGTGACGGTAGTTGTGGTTACTTAGTTGACCGAGAGAACGAGTTCGAAAGTGAGGTATCAGGCACGGTTGCACAACACGCATACTTTTGGCCAGCAATACTCAAATAGACACAGATCTTCTCATGTACTTTCGTACGACAGCCAAGCATTACGTAGCATGCAGGTGTGGGGTTGGCACTATAGTGGTTAGGGTTAGTGGGGCTCATATTTGTACGTCTCTGATTGCACAGTTTGACGATCGTCTTCACTTTGTAGCCCTTACATAGCACTCTCAACCCAACGACACCTCAACCTTGCATTCAGCCTATTGTATACCCTCTGCACTCTCCTTCTCGCGTCAAAACGATCATGGGGAATAAGGACCCCAATACTGCAATCATGGTTTGTCCGAAGTGTGCCAACGCCAAACGTTACAACAACTGCAATATCTGCGGCGAAGCGCTCCAGTTTATCATCAGCGCCGCGTGCACTGATTGTTACCAACCCGTAGTCCCACCACGCTGCGGCGGGTGTCCGGATTCAGCTATCTGCACCTTTTATCCGACTGCGTCCATCCATGAGGACACACATACTGGTAGCCAAACAGCCACGCCCATCTACCAGTGCTGCAATGGCCACTCTTTTCCTCTGGGCCTCTGCCCTTTCTGCAAAGCTAGATACCGCTTTACCATCACGCTCTCTTGCTCTAAAAAATGCTCTATCTATTCCGTGAATCAAATTTCTTGCAGCAGCTGCCCAACTAGGGACAAGATGATTGTCGCTGCGCCGGGGGAGCTGTACCGCGAGCTTCACAAACTTGAGAAAGCAGTTTTCAAGGATTGAAAAAGCACGGCGTGGTTTGAGATGAAAGGTGATACATTCCATCGTTGAGCCTTTCAATATATTGGCTGATGCAAACACAGAAAAGGAAGGGTTGGGAATTGTTTGCCTGGTGTACTGTTGGGATTTAGATGTCAGATTTTAGTTCTATTTTGCGCTTCCATTGTTTGTTTCTAGTGGGTTTTTGGGAGTATTTTGTATCTCTGTTCATAATGGTCGGTATGGATTCTACCTCAATTAATAATATTCATGGGGCGATCTCTTTCTCGAATAAACAGCCGGAATCGGAATCCTTCGGCTCTAGGCTGTGGAGCAGTTGCACAATATGCTGCTCTTCATGTCTCATTTAGATAGTGTGTTGATCTTCTAGCTACATCTTTCAGATTGGTAATCAGCCTAGATACTTTTCCTCGTGGGCCGGAGAGATTTTGAACCTACCCTATGACCTGAACCCTTTCACCCTTCCGGCTTAGCACTCTTAGTCCCATTTACTTCCTTTTCTCCTACCATTCTCATCCATAGCCTGTCTTCACATTCACATCTTTCACCTACATTACTTATCTCTACACCCTTTAATTTCCCCGCAATGACCAACTCCGAGGTCGACCCTGAGCCAGACCCTGTTGAGCTTCTTCAAGGCTACGGAAAAGACCTGAATCTTCTGCGCACGCTCTTTGTCCACAACCCGGTTCTGCCGCACGGTTCTTTCGGCTAACTGAATACAGATTCACCTCGGCCGCCCTAATGACGATAACAACCGCCCGGCAAAAGATGACAGCATTCCTGTCACCTCCGATATCCGTGCCGAATATCTCACGCCGGCATCATCAATCCAGGCGCCACAGCCAACACAGATGTCCCTCGGCTGCCCAGATGCCAGCGACAGCTATCCAGTCACTAGCGATCCCCCCGCCAAGCAACGCATGCTTGCCCAGCCAACACAGGCACCACAGCCAATACAGATGCGCCTCCGTCCCCGCTCGGATTCCGGCGGAGCCCTTCCCGTCGCCAGCGATCTCCCGGCGGAGCACCTTATGCCGCCTCCACCCCCGCCACCCCCAAAACTCCCCCCCATCAACCCAAGAAAACGCAAAGCCACATCCCCTCCTTACACAGACCCCATTACCCCCACCCCCGTACACCCTCGATCTCCTCCACTACATCTTCG
>Ga0307512_10005026_pt1 | contig 14090 bp, 18 predicted proteins | sample 14_EM_MG_FD_200267 | JGI IMG/M metagenome (GOLD analysis project Ga0307512, IMG submission 200267) | Populus trichocarpa ectomycorrhiza microbial communities from riparian zone in the Pacific Northwest, United States - 14_EM | ecosystem: Host-associated > Plants > Roots > Unclassified | place... | reverse complement strand
CCGTGAGAGGAGACGGATATTGAGGGAGAAGTTGAGGGCTACGAAGGAACGGGTGGATGGGATGAGGGAGAGGGCGGGAGAGAGGTTTTTGGAGGGCGAAGATTGGACTACTGGTGTAGGAAGTGGTGGGGGTTGGCGGCGCGGTAGAGGAGGTGGGACTGCATCTAACCGTGGTTGGTGATGAGGAATGGTGTTCTATTTGCTATAGTCTTTTGAGCTGGAGTTTTGCGCCGTCTGTATGATACCTCACATTTTGCTCCTTGGATGTCAAGCTTACGAGTTTGATGCAAAAAATCGAATTAGTCTTCCGAGTATTATAAGGTATACATAATATCGTAAAATCCCCCCAGAACTGCGAGTTTCCTGCATTAATCCCCTAGAACTTAATCTCAACTGGCAAATTCCTTGAAGAGCTTCCTACCCACATTGTAAAATTCCCCTCCGTCGGCATCCTCCAGTTCTGCGCTATCACATCCCAATAACTTAACTCTCTCCTCTTGATCTCAAACACCACCTTTTTCTCCTCCCCAGCCTTCAAGAAAACTTTCTCAAATCCTCTTAAAACTCTCACTGGGAAGCTGACCCCCTCAACCTCGGGGAATCCAACATAAAGTTGTGCCACCTCAGCTCCCTCAACATCGCCCGTGTTCCTCACCGTTACCTCCAACTCCACCACAACATCCCACAAGCTTGGATTCCCGCCTTCTCCACCGCCAGCAGGTGACAAGGGCCGCTCATGTTCATACCCAGGAGGCTTTGGAATAGGAGCGGGGTGGAAGATGTCGGAGCGACTCGAAACATAGGGGTATATGTAGTGGCGAACCCTCTTAAAGCCATGTGGGAAGAGGACAGACGATATTCGTGGGAAGGGAGAAGCGGGGATTTGAGGAGGTTGGAGGAGCTCAGGGCGTGGGGATGGGAAGGGCGCTTTTGGCATCTTTTGCGTAAGGCGGGGTGACCGGATGGTGAACGTTGAATATGACAAGCCGAACCCAAATCCGAAGCGCGGGGTGATGGAATGCTGGAGAAATATATCAGTGTGAGTTGTATGGAGGTAGTTTATGGGAGACATACCTTGTCAAAATACCGATAGTCGATCTCAAGGCCCTCATTGAATGTTTGCTGCGGTGTTGGAGCATTCGGATGGTATATCACCTCAGCACCGGGTCCGTAATCTTCAAGCGACTTTCCAATGGTATATGGCAACTTGCCACTTGGGTTCGTATCTCCGAATAATATCTCAACTAATGCCTTTCCGCTCTCTTGACCCGGAAGATGCGCGAGAAGTACTGCTTGGATCCCCGGAATGTCGATCCATCTCTCCAAAATAACTGGGCCAACTGCATGAACGACCACAATCGTGTCTTCGCAAGTTTCAGCTACGGACTTAACCAGTTCATCACCGCCTTTTTGTGCATAGAGGTCCATCCGGTCTCCGTGGACACCTGTGACTGGGTCTTTGATATAGCCCTCTCCAGCATCAGAGTTGATGAAAGCAAAGCAGAGATGTTGAGACTTTGCGGATTTCCCGATAAAGGAGATATACTGATTATTGGTGATAGCGGTGAACTTCGGGATGTCGTCGGTGGAGATGTTGAATGCTGTCTTCAGTGCGGAGAGCGGAGTGTGGAAATGGGGAAATTCGACGGCTCCCGAACCCCACCCCGAGCCCAGACTCCCTTTGTTGCAACCACGATCCATACAGAAGTTTGGATAACCTTTTTGGTCCTCAGAGCCAGCATCTTCACCGTAAATTCCAATGTTTTTGCCCTTGAACGCGCCACGCTTTAGTGGCAGGATGCCTTCGTTCTTGACGAGTACTGTTCCCTCCACCGCTATCTGGCGGGCGACTTTCCAGTGGTCAGATTGGACGTCGACGTATTTGTTCACAACACCACGATCTCCCTCTCCGGCACCGTGGTAGATGAAATCCTCCTCCTTTTGGGTCCAGCTCGAAAAGTTCGGCTTATATTCTGGGAACTTTGACTTATCATCCTGACCAAGTTGATACCAAGCAGCGACGATTCGCGTGGCCATTTCGTTGAGTCTTTCTACTGGAATAGTAGAGTTCATGACTGCACTTGTTAAATTCGCACCAAAGAGGGTATAGCCTCCGTCTTCCGTAAGAATGTTGCCGGGCATTAACATATCGAGTCCTCCGAGTATGGACGTAACCCCATCGTGTACTGCGTACCAATCTGATTGGACAAAACCCTAGCTTCTGGGTTAGTAACTAAAAGCATGTGGATATCAGGCCTTTGCGAATTACCTGGAAACCAAGCTCATCTTTAAGCAAGCCATTCATCGTCTTTGAGTTTCCGCAGGCGTAGGTATTGTTGACCTGGTTATAGGAACACATTACTGAAGCAACACCAGCGCGAACGGAGTCTGCAAAGGGCCAGAGATAGAGCTCATGCAAGGTTCTATCGTCCACGTTGCTTGAAATTGCATGGTCTGGACTTTCTGCCCATTCACTGCGAAGCTATTAGCCACGATTGGCATAAGAATGCCCTGCAAAGCACCTACAGAACTTGTCTAAAATGCTCCTGCTCACTGGAAGGTGTCAGCCAGAACACGGTAAATCGCATTAGGTATCACTCGAACTGCCACATACTTGAGGATGAAGTGCTTCGCAGTTGCAATGACACCAGAAGACTGAATCCCCTTGATGGTTTCCGCTGCAGCGACACCCTGAAGGTAAGGATCTGTGCCAAACCCTTCCCAATTCCTGCCACCGGCTGGCATTCGCCCCAGGGGACCTGGAAGAAGAAGCACCACATCAATATCCATTATTCCCATACAACGACAACATGAGATGCTCACCCATGGATGGTCCAAGAAGGACATTTATACCCTTCCTCCTCGCCTCCTCCCCATGTCCTGCACCCCTCTTGAACGCCAACTCGCGGTTCCAAGTTGCGCCAACAGTCAACGCAGCCGGCCAGGCAGTGGCATGATCTGCAAAACGCAAACCCAACGGCCCATCTTGGAGACATAAAGACGGGAATCCGACATTAGCGGCAGGGCCGGTATTTCCAACACACAATCCCTGCTGCCATCCAATTCCCGTGGTGATATTGACTTTCTCCAGCAGCGACATCTTCCCTACTAGTTCGGCCGCCTTTCGATAGCTCTCTTCCCAATTTTTTACGGTTCCGCCTCGAGCTAGGTACCCTTCTGTTAGAAGACTGGTAGCTATCGTTGAAGGTTACTCACGACTCGGGAACCACCCCTCGCTCTTCCACTGCTCTGCTTCATCAACCACTGGGTACTGATGGGGAACCCTTGATCCAAGGTATAACAACGTCCCCATAACACAGACAACTATCAGCATTCCGGCCCTCCGCGTTCCCCGGCATCGTAAATTGGGCTCAGGGGGTGGTATTCCCACGCCTGCCAGGAGCTTTTGACGCTCGTCGTGATAGCGGTAGCGCATGATTTAGCAGTTCTCTTGATGGTCGTGAATTGCAGCCGAAAATTGCGGGGCTTACATGGCTCTTTAATGTAATGTTTCTCCCAGGGTCCGCGTCTGTTTTTGTTCCGTTTGAGTGCCATGCTATCCTGGATGCCGGAGTTGCGGTCCGTTGCTCCGCCCGCCCACGTTTGATGTCAGCCTAAATTCATTGGCGGCTGGCCCGTGCACTTGATGCTTTCCCTATAATTGCTTTCCTATAGTGCTCTCCCACCCCGCTCACCAGAACCCGGAAACGTCGAGTTCCTAGTCGCATTCGATCTTGATAAGGTGCAAACGCCAAAATTGCCATTCACATGTGTCAGTAATGTTGGATCGATCGATCGATGGCGTGTTCGCAGGATCGATCGATGGAGTTTTCTACTGTTCATAGGTTCGCACTCGAGAGCATGCATCAGATCTCACTCGCGCATGATGCTGGAAATTACCCGGCAACAGCGCTGATGACAACTGAGCCACACCAGGGATTGACGAGTCGAAGTCAAATCATCCAGCTGTGATGACGGGTAGCAGAAACGTCCCTCTTGCTTTACAGCGGCATTGGTTCTCAACAATATTAGCTCTCAATCGCAATAATGTGAGTCAGAGAATACAGTCTTTACGATCAATACCATCGTCATTGCTACTATTGCGTCATTCAAGTTTCAGTCATACCAACAGCTCCTTTCACAATTTTTGCAATTATAAAACTACTACCGCCGCACGAAATCCTTCCAAGCCCACCACAACCCCGCCATCTACATCTACATCACCACCACCACAACCACTACCACCGCTACCACAAACCTTCACCACATCCAACCCACACCCCCGGTTCGCAATCATGGCGACCAATGATGACGCTGCTATCGCTCAGCACACCCGCAAGGAGTTCCCGACCCCGCCTTCTCTCGAGTCGTTGAACGAGCGTCTCCAAAGTCTTGCCATCAATGATCCTCTGCCCGTCTACGCCAATTCAAACCCTACCTCAAACCCGGTAGACATATACAGGTGTTACATTGCCCACAACCTCGCGCCAATCACCGGCGTCGACATCAACCTGGTCTACCCCGCTCTCGAATGGACTCAGACGCTGGATAAAGGTGATTTGATCGTTGCTGCGCCCCGCCTTAGGATCAAGGGACGCAAGCCGGACGAGCTGGCGAAGGAATGGGCAGAGAAGGTTAGTCGTCACCTCGTTCTGCTTGACGGTCCAGTCAACAATCTAACAACGCGCGCAAATAGTTCCCCGACAACCCATACACCGAGCGCCCCCGTGCCGACGGTACCTTCCTGCGCTTCTACTTCAAGAACGGCGTTCTAAATAACCTTGTACTTTCCTCGATTCTCAAGCGCAAGGGAAACTATGGCCCCATTGATACTGGCAAGGGCAAGCGTGTCATTGTTGAGTTTTCCAGCCCGAACATTGCAAAACCCTTCCATGCCGGCCATTTAAGGAGTACAATCATTGGTGGTTTCTTGGCCAACCTTCACGAGTCATGCGGCTGGGATACAATCCGCATGAACTACCTAGGAGACTGGGGAAAGCAGTTCGGTTTGTTTCCGCTCACCCCGCCTGCGACCCAGGTGCTGATGTTGACATTTGACAACTAGGTATTCTTGGAGTGGGGTTCAAACGATTTGGTAACGAAGAAGAACTTGTCAAAGATCCTATTCACCATCTCTTTAACGTTTACGTCAAAATCAACCAGATTATCTCCGAGGAGAAGGCCGTGGAGAAGGCAATGGCTGATGCCACAGGCGAGAAGCAAACATACAACGGTCCCACTGACGATGAGGCCCGCGAGTTCTTTGCACGAATGGAGGCAGGAGATGCAGATGCCGTTGCATTGTGGAAGCGTTTCCGTGAGCTCAGTATCGAAAAGTATAAGGACACCTACAGTCGCCTGAACATCAGCTACGATGTCTACTCCGGCGAATCACAAGTATCAAAAGAGGCAATGGACACTGTCACCCGACTCATGACAGAAAAAGGAGTATCTGAGGAATCCGAGGGCGCAGTGATCGTCGATTTCGTCAAGCACGGGGTGAAGAAGCTCGGCAAGGCGATAGTAAAGAAGAAGGACGGAACTTCGCTCTATCTCACCCGCGACATAGGCGCCGCTATGGAGCGTTACGAAAAGTACAAGTTCGATAAGATGATTTATGTCGTTGCGTGTCAACAGGACTTGCATCTGCAACAACTATTCAGGATCCTGGGTATGCTCGACTTTGAGTGGGCTAGCAAGTGCCAACATGTCAACTTTGGCATGGTTCTGGGCATGAGCACGCGAAAGGGAGAAGTGGTATTTTTGGACGATATCCTGCAAGAAGCAAAGGAGAGAATGCACGAGGTTATGAAGAAGAATGAAGACAAGTACGCACAGGTAGAGAATCCAGAGTTTATCTCTGACATCGTCGGCCGTACTGGTGTAATGATCCAGGATATGTCTGGAAAGCGGTAATCCCCCACCCCGGCTACAGCTCTTTAAGCACCCGCTAATGACCAATAGTATCAACAACTATAAGTTTGAAATGGACCGAATGACCTCCTTCGAAGGTGACACCGGCCCATACTTGCAATACGCCCACACCCGTCTCTGCAGCATCATGCGAAAAGCCAACGTTCCCCTTGACAAGATCGAGAACGCAGACCTGACGCTGCTGGCGGAGCCACACGCCACAAACCTGGTTAGATGTCTGGCACAGTACCCGGATGTATTGCAGCAGACGCTCAAGACGCTAGAGCCAACAACGGTCGTGACATACCTGTTCAAGATGACGCATCTGTTAAGCTCCAGCTATTCCGTGCTGCATGTCCTGAGCTCGGAGGAGAACGTTATGTATGCGCGACTGGCACTATATGAGAGTGCCAGGATTGTGCTGAATAATGGTATGAAGTTGCTTGGTTTGACACCCGTAGAGAGGATGTAGAGGGATAGACAACGAAATAGAGATGTGAAGGTAAGAAAAAGTTTGGAGGTTTTGCTTTTGGGAACTGGCGAATTGAGGGATGATTGTAACTCCTGTGGGTTGGTTGTGCAGTCGCAGGTTGCAAAACATTGGGCATCAAATGTGTATACCTACTGGATAGATGAACTTCTTTGTTTGTCGGTGTAGCATCCTGAATAATCATACAGAATGTGACCAACTATATGTTGAGAAACTTTGAGGGTGATGGGGGAAACCACTTGTATGCTGTGTCGTTCCTTTCGTGTCTAGGCTTCCTCTCTTGACGTTCAAGTTATGGATTATCTCTTTGCATCCACGCTTGCCAGGAACGGCCCAACATTGAGAACCCGAGATATCGACCACGTCGGCGGCGTACAGTCCCGGATTATGGAATGGGATGTTGGCAGACAGTAGACACAACCACGTGCTTTGTTCCACTCACACTACGATATAGACATAGATCCCGCATCAGGCAGTTGCCCTGTAGTTGGTTCTATGGGTTTGGCTCTATATCTATCTCAAACCGGAACCCTAACCGCGGCAGAACGTACTCTGTTTTAAGCTGACTGGTCCGAGTGAAATGACGGGGTGTGATTCGTTCGGAGCACACCCTGTGCTTCTGAACGCCATCCGTCGTTTTCTTCCGCCCCAATCATATCTGTCCACTGAGGTGAATCTCACATGTGTCCGCTTATCAACCACACGAATCCCCGCAATAGATAAGGTGGAAAAGTTAACTTGACGGGGCAGGGTTCGTATAGTGAATTCATATCAAAGTCTCTGCCTGCGGCAGCGGATATACACGTGCCCGCGGCCAATGTTTCCGCCCAAGAGGGTTGAACCAGAGTAGAGCCCAGAATCCAGGACAGTTCATTAGAACCCCCACATCATATCCTAATCCGAAAATTGAACTGTGACAGGAGGTTTGTAGTCGGTTCACACGTTAACACTCGCATTTATGCAACGGTCACTCAAGGAGTTGCTCTAGACTGCCGTATTATCTTGAGGGTAAGCATTCCATGAAAAAGGGGAGTCTTTTGACGATGGTCCTAAGTCGATTGTCATTGTATAATCGTCGTTACAGCGTTTTTGATCTTATTCAAGTGGTATTCAAACAGTCTCGCTACAGTTATATGACGATAACCGACTTAGGGCCATCATCAAAACCCCCCTTCGTTCATATAGTCCCTTGTTCTCATTATTACAGAAGAAATCACGATATTACCACAAAATCCATCCCATCATAACTACACCTCAATCACAAAATCCTTCTCTAGCCCGACCTTCACAGCCTTCATCTTCTCCACCCCCTTCTTCCCCAGCACCTTAACCCCAACAACCTCCACGCCAGCCTTATAACCATACTTTCCCTTAGCCCTCACTTTCCCATTCTTATACACAAACTCAACATGCGTGGTCCCCTCCTGCACCAAACTCTCTCCATCATCAAGATACAACTCTCCCTTCGCCTCCTCATCCTTTCTGGGGACAACTAGGAGCTCAAAATCACACTTACGGACTTCAGCGAGCGTCATAGCTCCGGCGGCTTTACGGATTGGAATGATGCTTCCCCCACGAACAAACAACGGGATCTCATCAAAGTCAATATCGGTGAGTGTATGGTTCCCAGAGCGGACTGGTTTGAGAGTGTTGTAATCGTACCAGATGTCTTTGGGGAGGTAGATATAGACGGAGGTGCTGTTTTCCTCTGTGACGGGTGCAACGACGATGGAGGGGCCGTAGAGATACTGGAGGTCCATGCCCCAGGTGTTTTTGTCTTTGGGGTATTCGAACCATAATGGGGAGATCGAGGGGATTCCAGTCTCAGACTGCCGCCACATGGCGGTGTAGAGGTAGTCGAGTAGTTGGTAGCGGATACTGATGGCTTTGCGTGCTGCGGATGCAACTATGGGCCAGCGATAGGGCTCTTGGGAGATTGACGTGTCGCCGTTGTGGTTTCTGGTTTATGTCAGAACGGAGCTCGCACCTGGGGTCATTTGGGTACCTGTAGAATGGGGTGAATGCACCCAATGTTGTCCAACGTGCGCAGAGGGTTTCGGTGGTGTTGCCACCAAAGCCGCAAACATCAGCGCCAACAAGAGAAACCTGGAAGATCGATGCAAACTGCAAGACACCCGAGATTGAGTTGCGGTAATGATGCCAGGTCGAAAGGTTGTCGCCCAGCCATTTGCCTACTTTATGACCTGCTCCGACGAAAGTACTTCTGGTGATGATGAACGGCCGTTTGCCAGGCCGGCGATTAAGCATAGCGTTATATGTGGTAGTGCTCATAGAGGCTCCGTATAAGTTATGGACATCATACTCGACTAGACCGTTGGCATGCATGATATCGGTATGAACTGTGTGGTCACTGAGACCACCAAAGTCGTTGCCAATAGTGTATGGAGGATCGATGAGATTCCCCCTTACTGCTTGTCTCTTGCTATACTGGCTCTCAGATGATCTAAGACTGAGGATACCTGAATTGAGACCAGGAAGGGATCTCGCCATTATATAGCGGAATTCGCTGCCACGGGATTTGATTGATTTGCGTCCGGAGGTGTACGTCTCGGAGAAGCCAGGGATTGGCCTGGAAGGTTCTCTGACCGGAAGACGGCTTGGTGGCATACCCTGTTTTTCAGCTTCTGCCTCTGGGTCGGAACATGGGTATTTGCAAAAGCTCGCAGGCTCTGGATTACAGTCAGCTCTGGGTTCAATGGGATGATTGGAAGACAAACCATTCATATCAATCCAAGATCCATCGATGTCAACGCCTGTCTTCGGATTAAAAAAGCGTTCAAACTCATCAGTCCAATATTCGGTTGTGTTTGGATGGTACCCTATGCAGATAAGCATTATGATTTCACGCCTAGTTCTTGGAGGAGCATACAGTCGGGGAAAGCGGTCACACCAGGCCAAACAACGCCCTTATGAATATCTCCGTTGGCTTCTTTAAGAAAAATACCGGATTCTACTCCTCGTTGGAAGCTGGAGTAAGGTTGATATGCGACGGCAGGATCAATCATCATAATATAGTGCTGGTTATTCTTATGCAAGGTGCGGACGATCCATTGCATCTTGTCAAGAGGAAAACGATCGGGATCCAAAGTGAAGACCCAGCGGGAGTACATATAGTCTGGGTTAAGTTAGTAAGTAACGCCATGAGAAATAATCAAGGTCATACACACCTATATCGGTCCACATCGTTTCCAGGGGAATTCCAGCAGCACTGTAGTTTGCAATGACCTGACAGATTCAGCGGCACTCGAAGAATATATCGGTCTGGATAAAAACATACCTCGGCGACATCGATCCAGTCTCTGTAGCCATATCGGCATTGGTGACTTCCCAAGCCCCAGTACGCTGGAATTGCAGGCAAACCTACAACATCTGCATACTGCGCGGCCACCTTCTGTGGAGTCGGTCCCGAAAAGAAATAAAAGTCTAGTATCCCACCGATAATATTATACTCTAATTTACTTCCCTTACCTGCACTATCTATCTTGATATCCATGCCGTTAGAGTTGACAAGAAAGACTCCGTGTGTTCCTGTGGTACGATGCTCAAAGTACACTGGATGCGAGCTGTAGAGGTTGGAATTGTTTGGTACTCCATAAGAGTCGCGATTCCATAAGGTTCTTGTGTGGTTCTTGGTTGGAAGTCGGAATGGCTCAGTATGCTCGCCTAAACCGTAGATATTTGGGTTTTTGCCCAAGTTTGTTGCGAGGCGGATGTATTGCTCTTCGAAAACAAGAGCATTTCCAGTGGTGTCAAAAAGTTTCTCGCCAGTAGACTTGCGGGAAACTGTGAAGGAAAAAGGGTTCTCCTTCAGATTGAAGACAATATCTGGCGACTTGCGGTTGCCCTTGGACGCAGATGGACGAGGAACTATGAAGTCGGGAACTTCGTAACGCATATTCTTCGGATCGAGGATTTTAACGTGCAGTCTTTCGTCTATTTAATGCCAGTTAAGTAGTGGTATGTCAATCATAGGAAGCATTTACCGTTCTCATAGTTCACCTCCAACCTCAGCTTCCGCAGGTCCTTTCCGTAGATCTCACATCCTTCCCCGACCAGCTCCAAATCCGCAGTCAAGCCCGAGTCGTGCTTCTGAACATCGCGGGCGGTATAGCCTTTGCATTTGCTCACCCCCGGAGTCAAGCCAGCAAGCGCCTGTGGGGACAGAAGTGCAACTGCGAGCAAAAAGCTCTTCAATTGTGAGCTCCACATGATGATACGGTCGAGGGGTTGTCGAGAGGACTCTGTTCGGGGGGGTTTGGGATCCAATTTATCTGCAAAATCACAGTCTATGTCATCGGCATCGAAGGACATCTCTGGTCAGGTCCCGTTATCAATCCCAAGCAACACCATTCCCAGAACGGCGTCTGCTTCGTCAACTCGCATGAGCCGGGATGGGAGATCCAATGCCGCCCCACCTTTTAGTCTTGCGATCTACATGCCAACCAGCGAGACCCGACATACGGAGCTTCGGTGGATTCGGACTCCCCTGTGAATGCAATTAATCTTGAGCCTCCGCAGAGCTAGACATGCTCCAATCGACAGCTCTTCAGCTCTTGGAGAGACTTTGCTTGGATCGCCACGTGGATAACCAATCCATGCATCACGAGCCGCTTCCGCTGCGGGGTATATCCGTGCCCACTTATAATTATTGCAGATGTCATTCATCTTTTCTTCCTTGTTGCGGGTATGTAGCTAAACATCTTGTTCTGGGGATGGCCGGAGAATATGCACGGAGATATCGAGCGATGCCCGTCTGCGAGATGTCATTTTTCCAGTCTTAGACTTTAGTATGGAGTAAGGCTTCCTGGCAGTCGCATCTGAACTGGTGTCACCGCTCGGTTGATGCCGAAGTACTCTACCTACTTCCCTTCGTTGCTATTACTTTATAGAGAATTAAGAATCTTGGTACCGAAGGTTTATGCACTGAGACCACTCGGTAGCGTGTGAATTAGCCTGGCGGAAGTTTCAAATGCATCGAATCACGGCCGGAACTGTGTTGGTAATTGCTGAGTTTCCGCTGACAGCTGTAGTCCAATTGCCCAGGAGCTACCGGCACCTACGACACGTCATAATGGTAGATAATTGCACGGTGATGGTTAACCCTTGCCCTTCTTCACCTCGCCTGCTCTGTCCAACGACACTAGACAACAGTGGAGATACCTTCCCCATAGCGCTAGCGAGCCCTGAAGGCTGATTTGAAACCACGGGAATACCTGCCATCCGTCCGTGGACGAAGTAGTTGCAGTGACGTTGCTAATGGGAATCATTTGTCTTGACCTCAGATGCACAAGTACACGCTTTGCATGTGAACCCCGGTCACCATGCCTGAGTCGTGACGTCCCGAGTAGATTTTGCGGAATTCAGGCGCTACATATGTGGCCTCGTACCCCGGCCCTTGTCAATTGTGTATGGTAGTATAAAATCAACGCGTGTGGCATACATCATATAGTAAGCTAGATTAAGCTGGGTTAAGTCAACCTATCCCACATTGAGATGCAAGAAAGAGTAAGGTGAAAGGGTCTGGAGACATCACCACACTGTAAATCTGTACAACTACCACCATACTAATAACCTGCAGCAAGACCTCTAAAGTGCTTTCTGAAGGTGCCAAAGCTAATCCAAGAGACTCTAAAGTTAATCTGAGCACTATATAGGTTATTGCCTGAAAATTCGGGTTAGCACCAAGTGGGGAAGAGTCTACCCCACTATCCACTGCAGACTGCCTCCAATAGCTCAGAATGAAAACGAATGTATATAATGGCATATCATCACATGACTTGTTCAGAGCTGGATAACAACTAATTTATATAGTCGGCTAGCCATAAGCCTTAAATCTTCCATGATAATCTTATTTTAACTTACCTACATTACTTTACTAAATCATGATATTCACCTTTGCAACCATATCTATACATATGTGGCTACATACAGACGTACAGCCTTAGACTATTATCACTCTTGCAATTTCAGATTGATTTCCATCAGCAAAATGTAAAGCAGTCTGCAGGCCATATACAAACCTTCCAGACAATCTGATCAACTTCACTAGTGCACCAAAGTAATTCCAGATGCTCCCAGACTTCTCTAAAGCTAAGCAAAGTGATTTCAGATGCTGTAAGAACATTCTCGGATGCTTTTGAAAGTTCATATAGTTGTGGAGGTATATTTAAAATGGTATGAAATTTGACATATAGGATAGTTAAACTTTAAAGCAGCTGAGACCTCTGAACAGGTCTATAGCAGTACATCAAACTTGGTACTGTATTCTCATGGCAGTGTTTCTTAGAATTATGCATCAGCAAAATGTAAAATGGTTTGAAAGCAACATGCAAACCTCCCAGATACTTTGTTTAACCCCACAGGTGCATCTAAGAGATTCCAGCCACTCCCAGGCCCTTTGAAGGTAAGCAAAGTGCACTGAGATTCTGCAAGACATCAGCAAAATGGATTTTAGTTACTGGGAGCATCCAGGAGTGTATGTAAGGAGGCGGAGTGTAAACTCACAAGTATCAATTTCAGGAGTAAATTAAACTCTAGAAGGGCAAGCTGGCCAGCCTTTGGAGTGACTTGAATCTCTGATGGCTAGTACAGAAGCACCATGGGGGTGATTGTGACAAGTTTGGGAGTATGTTGGAGTGGCAGAGAGAATATTGGGAGCATCTGGGAGTGTCACCTAACAATGCAGGAATTCTAAACAAACTCTGAGAGAAGTCCGGGTTCTTATAGATAATGATTTGGAGGACTGCAGGCATTATCTGAGACTTTTAAGATGTACACGAGCAATGGATTGCTCTCCACAGTGAATATGATGTATGGAATATTGTTTATTATCACTTCTGAATTATATTTATACTAGTGAACATATCTTCTTCAACATTCTATTTTGTGCATCACTATTTTATGGAACCAAAGAAAATGGTAAGTTATTCAAACATCAAGGTAGGTATACTGAAAAAATACTCCGATGTAGCATTTGAATGATATGAATGGAACATGGTGTCAATGTCATCCACTAAATCTCACATCTCATCAGGGCTGATGAATACAGAAACACACAACTCATCAACAGTACAAAGAAGCTGGAGTCATTCCTTGTATTTACTGATAATTCATACCTGGCGAGTGGGTGAAATTGAATTCCAATGTTGTTTGGCTTGGTTTGTGATATCTAATAATGGTTAATGAGATGTTAGCTATCTGCGAATCAAAATGGAAGTTTGAAAGGTTTTATGATATATTGGGATGAAAAAGGAGAGCAACTACCAGAAAAACAGAAGAGCCAGAGGGGGTGTGCTGGGTGGAAAAGAGGAGTACTCAGAAGGTATTGGAGGAGCATGGAATGAAATATACAAGCGCCAATCTAGGCTGAGGAGCGCCAACAGGGATTGAAGAGTGCCTGATCCAGCAGAGAAGCACCCATACCAGCAGAGGAGCACCAAAAGGGGTGGGGTATGAAACACAGAATGTGATACAGGAGTACCAATTGTTGCAGTGGAGTACTGATGGGATTGAGACATGCCTATTCCTGCAGAGAAGTGGGTGGAATAAAGTATAGGAGCACCAATCCAGACAGAGGGGATTGAGGAGTGCCTATCCCAGTGGAGAAGCACCGAAAGAGAAGGAATTGAGTGTGGAATGAAATAGTGGAAGATCAAGCTAGACTGAG
>Ga0307512_10005025_pt1 | contig 14092 bp, 22 predicted proteins | sample 14_EM_MG_FD_200267 | JGI IMG/M metagenome (GOLD analysis project Ga0307512, IMG submission 200267) | Populus trichocarpa ectomycorrhiza microbial communities from riparian zone in the Pacific Northwest, United States - 14_EM | ecosystem: Host-associated > Plants > Roots > Unclassified | place... | reverse complement strand
GAGTGGTTAACGGGATCGCCTGCTATTTGCAGTTTAAGCGGTTGGGCTTTGCCCGCGAGTGTTCGAATCGCTCAGGTGACGACTTTTTTATTCCTTTTCCAGTCAGTCGCGCGCGTATCCAGTGGCCGACTCTGTTTGGATCTCGCATTATACAGTACCTTTACCTCTTCAACCCGGATCATCAATGAGTGCGAATAAGTACGCAAACTTACCGGACATCGTGTGTCTCTTATTACCGCGTCATTGGTCATAAGTAAATGTACCCTTCAACACCGTAGGATCCTTCTGGAAAAGATGTCTATGAAACGGAAGATACTTTTCAATCCCTTCAGGATGAGGTATGTTTCTCTTGACCTCAGGAAGATAACGGGACCAATATAAATGCAGAATAACGATTCAAGCGATGACGATGGACCTCCGTCACGATCACGAAATGCGGAAGAGCCAAGCGCGGCTGAGGGAATTGATGAAAGCAACCTTGTTGACGCAACCGAGGCTAGCAGACGATTTCGGCGTGCAGAGCGAAAACGTTCGTAGTTCCCTTCGTCCCTTACAGGCCTTACCCCTTGTCTCGCCGCCAACTCACCGTGTGCTGCAGGGACACGCGAGCGATCCCTGTTTGTGTATCCCTCTTCACGCACACCGTCTCCGACCCCGACACATCCACCCTCTCTTGCACTCCGCTTAAAATTGCTGCAATCCGAGCTCGCCTCTCTGGAAACAGAGCTCGCTGACCCCGCAAATCCACTCCTCGCGCGAGATCGTGAGCAGAACCAAGTTGACCCTGGGCAGCTCCTCAAGGGTCTTGTCGACGTCAAAGCGCGACTCGCAAAGTTCTCTGCAAGCCACGAAGGCCGAGTGCGACTAGTGCAAGATGTGTTGCAGGACCCGCCGCCGGTAGACCATGCTACAGAAACTGTCCCTGAGAAGAATGGGAGCAGTGTTAGCAAGGAAGCGAAGGATCCCCTCAAGCCTTTAGAGACTGCCAAGGACGTCGCCGACATTGATCGACGTATCGGAGAGCTGGAAAGGCTTGTCGGCTCAGCCAGCACATCACTCGACGAGGTATTCTTCTCCTTTATTCGGTCTCATGGGAAGGGTGCTAAGTTGCGACATTGAACATAGAGCTCAGCGATGCCCATGCCTCTTCTACCACTTCTCACTAGGCTAAACACGCAATTAACCGTGCTCGCTCAGCCCCGACACCTAGATAACATTTCACGTCGTCTCAAGCTGCTGTTGTCCGACCTCGATCGACTGGCAGCCGCGAACCAACAACAACGTCGCAACGCTGGCGCTGAGGGTGATGGTTCCGCTGCCGCACCCGCCGCACTACCTGCATCTCTGCAAGAGCAACTCGCGCCGGCTCTAGCCCGTCTTGTCCCCGCGCTCCCACAGATCCCCCATATCCTCGCCCGTCTGCGCACGCTCGCCACATTGCATGCATCCGCGGCACAATTCGACAACGCGCTGTCCGCTTTGGAGGAAGAGCAGCGCCAGTCGCGCGAAGCGCTTGATGCGTTGAGCCAAGCCATTGAAGGTGTTGAGGGGAGCCTCGCTGAGAATGGGCAGGTGGTGAAGGGGAACGTCGCTGGTTTAGAGGAGCGGGTAGATGCACTTTCTAAACGATTGGACGCTCTAAATGGGTAGAATGTAGGCGCATACCATATTGTATTCAAGTTTCCTAGGCCTGCAGTCCGACTATTGTGAGATATTATACAAGTAATCATGAGTTGGTAGAATGCAGGCTGGGGTTTCTACAGAGATCGACTCCCCGACGACCATTGACATGTCATAGAAGACCAACATCTAGGCTCTACGATGTGCTTTTGTGGTCGAATCGCACTTGCTTAGGATTCTGCGAGGACATCGCCCACATTCTTTACGTTGGGGCATCGAACCCCTGCTCAATGACCCTGCTCTTGAGCAAGCTATGGCGTGAATTGCAGGGTCCTTGTCATTCCAGAGCGGCTGCACACAAAGAAATACTTTGTCAAGTCCGCAACAAGGCAGTAAGAAACGCTGGGCTTGACAAATGACTAGGGAGCATAGCGGCTTTGACGATGTCGTGAACCTGAAGGAGTTTTAGGCATATCAACCGGTGATGAATGTGCACATCTTTTCCTAGTCCAACAGCGCCCGGTGCGCCGCTACCTAGGAGATCAGAAAAGCGGCCGTTTAAAGGTGGCTTTTCCAGTACTTGGGTCTTAGCGGCCGCCTGGGACAGATGAGTGTTGCTGGCGGGAACCTGGCAAGAAAACTGCCCTTTTCGGCTATCCAGGATAATGGAGTAGCCAAGTGAGTTCCTTAGCGTTCTCGAACCCATGTGCATCCAAATGACTCGGAGGAACGCACGGGGATAGAACTAGGGGATGCTGACGCAGACGCTCCATTGATATACATCTTCCGAATCGATTGGGCGCTCACCTCTTACCCTGTTCCCCCATCCCCCGCCGTTGTCGGTCTAACAATGCATCGATGGGCCTTTGTGTACAAGACAGCCCGCGCAAGACGATCGATCGATTGAACATCCCCTCTCCCCCGGTGAAAACCATGCTTAAGATAAAGCCGGTGCTTCTCAAGGTTGAAAGTAAGGATGTGTGGGCGCCGGTTTAAGGTGCGATAAATGCCCACGATACCATCACGTGCCCCAAATGGCGTGAAATATGAGCTGGCGTTATTGGCGATGGGAAGAACAGTCAGTATGAAGCACATTGCTCCAAGGGGCAAAACACAGTGGTAAAGATGATGGGAACGAAAGGAGAAGCGACGGGGGAAAATATGATGAGGCCGGAGAACAGATAGATAGAGATGCGGAGGCCAGTTGCGTGATGCATGTGGTATTTCTGATAACTGAAAAATAAACACAATTGGTTGACAAGTCTCGCACGGCAAGACTTGCAAATCGACCAGAGGTATCCGACTGTCCCAGCTTCTCTGCCACCAAAAATACTGTTTGTACCACTGCGGGCTACTAGCGGGAACTCACAGAAGCGGGCGGGTGTCACGGTCTGCGGAATACGCGTACGCTGTCAGAAGAGTTCCGGTTGTTTTGTTATGTTTCCTTGAAATTGTAAATTTGATGTTTTCCAGGTCCTGAACATGGATGTTGTTTGGCGAGTTCGTAAGGAGATTAAACAAGGAAGCAAAGGTTTGGAGGCCGGAGCCGGGTCAATTTGCACGATTGGGTGCCACGGCATTCCGGGGGCGGAGGACGAGGAAGGATGGGGATGGGGATAAGGATGAAGATGAGTCAATGACTCTCCAGGCGCCATGCGTATAGTTCGTCTTCGCCTCCTTTCTCCGGTGTGCCAGACGAAAGCTGCCAATGACTCTCAACATGAGGCGTCTGTGATTATGTGTCCTTTGTGGAGAATGTTTGACCTCAGCAGAATGAACACAAAACGACTCACATCAGCTTGGTGAATGTCACCTCTGGGCAACTGACTGCCAACCCCAAAGCTTAGAGGGAACGGAGCTGGCTGAGAAAAGTCGGAACTTGAACGTCGCCCAGGCCATGGAAGACGGGACGGAAGATTCAATATTATCTGATAACGTTAATTGCATCGCAGTACTCGTACCTGGGACTCTCTGCACTCTGCTGATATTTCATATGCTGTCCCATACGAGGATAGACCAGGCTGGGCGGCCATCCGGCACTCTCCCTCAGGTTTTTTGCATATGTGCTACTGCAGTGTATGCCATGTATGCCATTCTCCTGTCAGCCTGGTAGTAGGCTCCATCAACACATGAGTGTTAATATTTCCCCGCAGTCGTCGCCTGTCTGGAACCGTCACCCTGAGGGCCCTGGGCTGTACTTCCTTCTCAACCCAGTCTCCTCCTATTCTCGCGCTAGCTTCAGCTGACACGTGGTCAGACTGTATTTCCGCTCCGAGTCCCACCGCGTGGGATTCCGAGCTTCTGCGACGTCGCGGTTGCTGCATCCCTGTAGCCATACCAATCGTTCTACCATCCCCACAGTACAAGTCACACCCCTTTCGAACAACACACAGCGCTAACTGATCATGGAACCCGGCGCCTGCGGCATATGGGGAATCGCCCTAACCTCCTGACTCAGATCCCGCATCATCTGATCCACGCCGCATACATGCTGCTCAGCACGTTTTTTTTCTAGAGCGAAGGACGCCAACTATGCGTATTTGGCGCTTACGTGGCGGCTATATAAATCTAGGGTCAAGCTAGTTAGTAGCCCCCCCCACTCGGGCTGCCATGCCAGCATTCGACCCCTCCACTGCTGTGATGGTTTTCTTCGCTATCTGTTTATTTTTCTGCATTGTTTCTTACAGTAATGACTATGATGACCGAAGACGTAGCCGTCCTCACCGTTCCGAGTCAGCACGTTACGGTCGCAGAACCACAAAGCCCGCCCAACGACCGCATACCTCCCCTCTCACCGTTTGTACTCACCGTATTCGGCGAGTTCTCGCCAACTTAACCCCCACATATCAAGGTAACCATCACTGGAGAGGACCTACGGGAACATGCGAGAGGCAGGAAGCTCGAGATGGAGAAGGCGCGTGAGGAGGCCGACCGCGCGCGAAGGGAAGGGAACCACAGTGCTGCCAAGATGTATAGCAGTAATGCTCTCGCGCATAGGAACGCGATGAAGGACCTGAATAAGGAGGCGGCCAAGGTCACTTTCAAGGAGAAGAACAATGTACGTCAGCATGGCATCGTAATGTAAGGTCGTGAATGGTCATACTCGTTCTTTTCGTGTACCAGGGTCTCACCGAGGGAACGGTTGACCTTCACGGTCTGTCTGTTCCAGAAGCCCTTGAGTATGCAGAGCAGGAACTTCAGTCGGTCACCCTGAGGGGCGACAGAGTGACTCGCTTCATCGTCGGTACGCCCTTTTAACATGCACTTTAGTTTATGTCGATCTCAATAGTTTGTTGTTGGTGATTTCTCCTTGGTGTAGGCAAAGGGTTGCATTCTGAAGCAGGTAAGGCGAAAATTCGGCCAGCTTTGGAGAAACTGTGTAATGAGTTCGTGAAGATCCTGGACCGTCGCATATTGTATACTCACATTGGTCGATTGTAGGCATGGGTATACACACTCCCTGGATCCCAGGAACGCTGGAGTGCTTATTGTTCAGCGTTGATGCAAAGGGTCTCGCACGTCGTATTTCATGAATAAATCTAGTTGTTACATGATATGACGTGTCGGCGTGATAATCACGAGGCGGTATGATACTCGTCCTTGATGTGCGCGTCGCTGCGTCCTTAGCTTGTCTGTTACCACAAAGGTACTGAGGGACGCTCGTCGAAGATTCAACAATACTAGTGGTGCACCTACAGCAGTATTTTTCACTAAAAAAAATTAGTCAGAGTTGATAGTTGTGACACGGCTTGACTGTTAAGTTGGCAGACGGAACAAATCGGTGAAGCTGGCTCAGAACCCCGAAACTTGAATACCGCCGCAAGCGACCCGGAACCTTTCCAATGGGCGACTTGAAATACCTAGCTACTAGTGCCCTCCTCCAGTGACTTGGGATTGGCGGACTTTGGTCTGGCAGACGGAAGGGAGACGGCGCGTTCTCTTGGCCGTCGTCGAGCGTCGCCTCGTCCACACGTGATTTGGGCGCCTTTTTAGCCTGATTCGGTATGTGGCTTTGTTTATTGACCTAAATAGCCTACTTGCAACTTGAAGTGCATAAACAGCTTGGATATCGAGCTCGAACTTGAGTGTATCATCAATGATTCATCATCCTCTCTAATCTCGAATTCCAGAGCGCATGAACTTCCGTGTCTGGATGGGTCCAAAGGTCCAAAAACCTTCGTCATCCCTTAACTCGTCTCACGCTCGCCTTCAGCATCTCTTTGCGCCCTCGCTGGGCATCACATTGACGATGACCCGCATCCCATAACTTCTCTAGGATCGACTTGGAGTACTTGTTCCATACGAGAATAGGCAACTGAATGCTAGCCAGATATCCTGGTATTCTCTCACAGTTTGTTTTTTCGGTGCAGACAAGTTGAGGGTGATACACGGACGATGGATCACCATCATCTTCGGCACACATACCAGTGTACTACTGTAATGTGTGCGATTCTTCCTTCCGCCCAGTCGGTTTCATTCACGTGAATATTGGATATTTCCGGAAGGGGAGTCATCACCTGGGGGAGTTCCAATCTTCATCAAGCCTCGTTTTTGGTAGACCTGCGCTGCCTAGGGCGAGAGAAGCTTAGCTGGCATATGCGGTCTTTCCCACTCTCACCTAGTGACACTGCGAGGTTACTGCTCACCAACTGAGCTCCGTCGCTGCTAGCTGCGCCCCCCCCTGAGGTCATGTGCCTCCCTGTAACAAGGCACATCCCTCTCAAATACACCACATAAACCCATTATGCAAACCGCATGCCATATATGGGGGATCATCTGGACGTCCCGACTCATCTGCATCGATTAATCCACGCTACACCCATGCTACCCAACGCGTTTTTTCACAGTGCCAGTATTTTACGTGTGCTCATACTCGGTGCTCATATAATGCCTATATAATGCTGGGAACAGCGGACTCCCCTACTCAAGCGACCATGCCGTTATTCGAACTCGCTGTTGCGACAGCTGTCTTAACCCTCTATGGCTGTTTCTCTTGCACCGTCTCAATTTGTAGCCGCGACGATGATGACCGCGGACATGGTCGTCCTTACCCCGCCTCGCCAACAGGTTACGGCAGCATCACGACCCAGCCTGCTCACAGACCCCTTCCCTCTCCCTCCTACCAGCGAGATCGCCATATTCCAAGCAAGTCGACGGTCAAAACACCTCTAATCCCTGGTCACGGAGGCAACCCGACTCGGGGTCATATCTCGCAACAGCCTGGACAGTCCCGTCCGCCAGTGGTTCCCCACCATACTACAGCCCTCGCCGTTCGTGCCCATCACTTTCTTCGAGTCCCCGCCGACCTACTCCCGCATTATAGTCCACTTCGTCCCGTGATCCGCATGCGCGTAACAGACCCCGCGAACGCGAAACGGTTCGCCGTGCTCCCTTAGCTTCTCGATCTAACCTGTCTGTCCCCCAGCCTGATAAGGGTCAGAATGTCGAGGGAATCATCACTGGCGAGGATCTACGGAAACAGGCGAGACGCAAGAAAGACGAGATGCAGAAGGCGTATGAGCTGGCAGACCGCGCACGACGGGAGGGGAACCGCAATGCTAAAGACAGACACGAACGAGATGCTCTCGTGCATAAGAGCGCAATGGAGAGCCTGAATAAGGCGGCGGCTAAGCTCATTTTCAAGGAGAAGAACAAAGTACGTTGGCCGTCGTGTCGTGATGCCAAGGTCATGCATGTTTAGAGTCCTTTTTTTTCATGTTGCTAGGACCGCGCCAAGGGAACGGTTGACCTTCACGGGCTGTCCGTTCCAGAGGCCCTTGAGTACGCAAAGCAGGAATTTCAGTCGGCCACCCTGAGGGCCGACAGAGTGGTCCGCTTCATCGTCGGTGCGTCCTTCAACGGACCCTTTCACGTATGTTGCTCTCAACGGTTTATTGGTGGTGGGTTATACCTAATTTAGGGAAGGGGTTGCACTCTGAGGGTGGTAGAGCGAAAATTCGACCAGCTTTGGAAAACTTGTGTGATGAGTACGTGAAGATCCTGAACCGTCGAATCTTATATGCTCACCTTGATCGATCAGTCGTGGGTATACACACACTCTGGATCCTAGGAATGGGGGAGTACTTGTTGTTCAGTGTTGATGTAGCCGATCTCGGACTTCGTTGCTACTTGCTCCGACGTCACCACAGCATATGATACATATACTCGTGTTTGCACTAACGAAGTCAGCTCATATCGATAGGTGTGTTGCTAGGTAAGGTAATCGAAACAGAACATGGTTTGGGCTGGAATGCAAGCCCACAATCGTTCTATATGAACGAATGGGAATGCCATTGACATTTTATACTAGTTCGTTTCTCTTTGTTAAAAAAAGGATTCGAGTATAGCACAGTATCGATCGTAACGTATATCCGAGCGTAAGAACAGGGAATGTCACAACACAACATCGTACCGTTCAATCGTGTTTTACGACCCGTATGATAATGACAATTTATAAGCATTTACAATAATAATGATCAGATAGTTCTTAGATGGGTTCGATTACGCGTGTATAACAAACGGGAATATTCGCAGGGTATCTGGTAATTGGCAGACGACCAGAAACTATATGCCACTTGAGTAAATCTAGGACATAGCGGCGCTTTGTCTGCGTATGCCGAACAGTTCGACAAGTTCTGGAGTCATGTCGCTTGTCAGAAATGCTTCGAATGGAGGACAAAGCTGTCAGACCTTGCAACCTCGCCTCCTTTTTCTGGCGTTGTGTCTCTTTGCTTTTCATGCCCGAAAACGCCTATAGAACAAAAGTCAACGTCACGCTCTCGGAACGGGTGCCAACCCAAGGTGACACCTCTTTAACCAGTTGCTTTTTCTTCTCCTGTATGTCGAGAACCTAGCGATGGTTCGTGATTACCATGACCCACGAAGACAAATGCAATACATACCTTTGCTTCAACCGTATTTTCAGCAATGAGCTGGTACACGTGGACCTTCTTTTTCTGGCCAATCCTATAAGAGCAACTCCCTTAGCATTTGCAACTACCTAACCTTGTCGTATTCTTACCTGTTGCACCTGTCGATAGCTTGACTCTCGATGCCTTCTTGCCACCAGCTAGGATAAGATATGAGCCACATTCCCACGTGTTGTCGTTTCTAAAGCTCACGGGTCCATTCTATACATTTCTAGGTCAGCATAGCCTTAAATGATCCCCAGACGTACTCACAGATAGATATTGTTCGCAACCGTCAGATTAAGCCCAAGTGCACCGGCTTTCAACGAGATGAGCATGACCTTTGGGTTTACTCCGTTGGAGATCGACGGCGTATTCAATTTGCTGCCCCCCACTGAGGCTACGCGCGATCGAGTTACTGCTTTGCCCTTGCCCTTAGCTTTGGTCTTGCGCTTTTTACTCCGCGGACGAGTGCTAGCAGCATCATCGTCGCTATCGATCTCAATGTCGAGCAGGAAGTCATCGTCATCGTCGGCATTAGTCGGAATTACATCTGCTTGTTGATACACTCCACCGCTCGCTTCTCCTCGGCGTGAGGTCCGTGCGCTGCGTCTCGTCTGTTGCAACTCCGACGTCGAAACATCTGGAATGGATTGAGCGTTCGAGGTTTCCTGCGTGTCATGCTCGATTGGTACAGAAAATGCCTCCAGTGTTTCTTGTCGCCGCGTTGCGGACATCCTGCCGTCAAATCGGAGGTATGGTATCCTATAAATGTGCATTGTACGTGAGTGAGGAAACAACAGACGGTGGAGATGTATTGACCCTTCTTTATCAAGGACCTCTGCGATCTTTTTCAGGCAAGGTGTTGCGTCAGTAATTTGACCGAGCCAAAGCCAGTGAACCTACTTTATCCAAGAACGTGGTAAACTGAGAGAATACTAGCGACTTCTCATTCCCCGGTGTCAGTCGCAAGAGATGTATGAGTTGGTCTATCTTAGCCGAAGACCCCATCGCTTCGTCCATGTCATCTTCGCTACGGATTGGGGCCTGTGTCGATTCGGTTGGTGGGGGAGGTTCTATGAGGTCTCCGGTGCCGAGGTCGCGACGATCCATGGGGCACCTAGCATCACGGCTAATGACTTCCATTATACTATCGTTTGTTGAGCTTGCTGCCCCATTCTACGAGCACCTGAACTCACCAGGCTAAACAGAACCTGTGAGAGCACGCTGTAATCCGGGGATCATCTAGCACGCCGAAGCAAACGGGACATTCCTCGTTGTCCTCGATAGCTTGCAACAGCAGGCTTTGCAGGCGCGCCTTGACCTCCGGTGTGATTTGTATCATACGGACATCGTTGTGTTGATCCATTTGATGTAGTTGATCGACGTAGTCGCTTGGGATAAGACCAGGATGGAGCACCAGCTGGCGTAGCCGGGTGAGCATGCTTAGCGCATTGGTTGAGAACTGATGTTGCGTGAGTAGCTGGACAGTATCGCAAAAAAATGACGTACAGATAGAGAGGCTAGATTACTAGGCTCCCTCAAGAAGTTTTCTATACGTTCCTTAGACAGTTGCTCAATGGTGTCATATAGTTCCTAACAAAAAAGGTTAGATGACATGCGAAGGCTCAGCTAGAGCTCGCACCCTTGCGTCTTTATCCAGAGTGACGGGAACAACCGTCATTTCCACCTGACAGGGTAATTAAAACCGTCTACTCTCGGTCACAAGTCTAGATTGTCACGCACCCCTGGCAACGGGACGAGGTGGTTGCCGTCACTATCTTGCATCTATGGATGGTCAGTCAACAGGACGGACTATTTTTTCAGCTTATCTTCACCTCCTTCGTCCGTCGAATACAAATCTGAGCCATGATAGCCTAGACAACCGCTCAATCAGTATGTCAGCTTTCTTTGCTTCTGAAACACTTACACGAAGTAACTCAGCACCTGACGGGTCACCATGCTTCAGTGGGCGTAAGAGCAGCCGAGTCTGAAAGTCGGGATTATGCAGAGGGTCACAGACCCTGAGGAACGTAAGAATAGAGCCCAAGTCCTAACAGTAGTTATTAAGTAATAGGACGGGTTTGCTTTCGTGCTGAACGTTCACCTGTGGAGAGTTGATCTGCACAAGGGGCGTTATGTCAGGTGAGCCGGAAGGAACAATAAATTAAAGCTCACTATCGGCGTTCCCGTTAAGACCCAGCGTCGCTGAGCGGTAAGCGCGCACACCGATTGTGCCATCTTCGTCTTCGGGCTCCTGATATTGTGGCCCTCATCCAGAACGATGCGCTGAGTCAGGTCAGCGTCAACTCTTGTCGCTGCCACTGAGCTAGACGAGGAGGGAAGTTACCTTCCATGAGACTCCAAACAAGCTACCAGTGTCCTTTTTCCTCCTCTTGCCCGCTGCCCCATCGGAACTACTATGCTCACCGACAACAGTTTGGTACGTAGTTATGACGACGTCATAGTTCTGCAGTTCCTTCGTAGACATACCGCGCGTTGCGCCATAGTAGACTACGTAACTCAAAGTGTCGGGCATACAGTGGTCTTGGATTTGCTTTTCCCAGTTGGAAAGCACGGAAAGTGGGACAACTGAAAACATGTTTAATCCACAACCTCGAGCACGAGCACATTATGATGGCACCTACCTACGAGCGTGCTCTTGCTGTATTCCGGAGAAACATCGTTCTTCGTTGTTATGATGAGAGCAATCATCGTCAGAGTTTTACCCTATGGGCGACATGAGTCCCAAGAATATTGATACAAGCAAGATAGTACCAAGCCCATACTATCACCGCACAAAGCGCCCCGCCCGAGCACAGGGGGAGCCTCCTGAGGTGTCTTCGTTACAACTAAAATACGATTAAGTCACACAATAATTAAGAGCCAATCAAGACAAACACGTACTGTTATAGTAATAAGACTGCAAGACTGCGAATAAGCGCCTCGTCGACATGATTAAGGAACTACAACGCACCTTAGAGCCTGTCTTTCGGTACTGCCAGAACTGCACAGGCTTATCTTCTTCCTTCGTCGGAAGTTTTGGGTTTTCATGCTCAATGGCCCACTGCAGCGCTTGTTTCTGCCAATGCGCCGGCTTATTGAGTACCGATACACTCCTTGGACGATGGGGTGGTCACATACCTGGTGTCTCAGTAGATCGACACGAAGCTCGCCGCTTGCTATGCTGGGCGGGTTAGGGTGCTCTGGCAAATTCAACACATCTTCAGTCGAACACAAGGTGTCGAGAAGCGAGGAACGGCGGCCTTCGTCGTCGACCTTGTTGAGATTTGCGAGCATCTGCTTGAGTTCTGCAGCACGAGCGAATTCCTCTTGTTGCTTCTTAAGGGTCTGTGGTGTCTGAGTGACTGCCTCGTATGGGCGCCCGCTTGACCCCGAAGGGATGGGTACTGAGGACCTATGTTGAGCTGGCATGACCCCACGAAGCACCGGCTCAATTTGATTGCGCTTGTCGGCAGCCCCATAAATCTTCAGGGCGCTAAGACTTCGTTAGTCATGTATCACATATGCATTTACTTTGTACTTACACAGACAAGGAATAATTGAATCTGTGCACTGCAAAACCTATCACGAACGGCACGGGACTAGATGACACGAAACTTACAATTTCCCTCATTCATGGTACCTTCGACTGTGATCAGGCCCGCATCAATGGGGGGCGCAAGTTTGGCGGCCATCTGCCGAGGTATGTGGCCGACTTGTGTACGACCAATATTCTGCACAGCAATGGCATTTCTGACCATCATATATGAGACACATCTTCAGTCTAAGAGCGCAGTTCGTAACCTACCGGTCATATTTGTTGTTTGGCTCTCTGATGAGGCGGACTTGCTCTCCAGCGTCAACAAGACCTACCATGCAAAAGTCAACATGAAAAGGTCGTTCATATCAAGTGGTGAGACACCCGTACCTTGGTAGTATTGTACGCCTACAACATTGGACGACAAGGCGCAAAATAGTTCGTCGATTTGCTGATCCACGTCATCTTCAGCATCAGCTCCCTCTTCCCAGGCTGTACCGCCAATCGCGGCTTGGCGAGCGGCAGCCTGGGTCGGGGAAGGCGCCGCTACATTTTGGACTCGTGATGGACCCGGCGCGGTGTCCGCCTTACGCTTCCGAGAACTCACTGCAGGTGGCTGAGTCGCTGTCACCTGAGAAGGCTGCGATATTGGCGGTAACAACGGCGGAGCACCCGTGACGTCCCCCGGGTCTATACGTTTATTCCCTAACGCCAGACGCACGCGCGCTCTATCTTCTTCGCGCAAACTCGAGAAGCCTGCAACACGTTCGATGCCATATGATTTGATATTTCCCAGTATCTGAGGCGTCACGCAGCCCCTGTGACGCCCACCTTAATGAGTAAGGCTGACGCGCTAGAAAGGCTCGGGTTTTACCAATGCTTCCATTGCACGGCCTCGCCGTAGCTACTGGGGACAGTATGGCCATAGCGAAGCTCACCCTGTCCGATGAGGGACCCACCACAGAGCTTGCCATGGCATTTCGCCCGGGAACTCTTGCTGTACTGCGAAAAGGGAACACATATACGTAAACGTCGCGAAGGAAGTTTCCAGAGAACGTGAGTTACCTCAATGTGATGGGCGGCAGATTGCACGGCACCACCAGAAGTAAAGGGCCATTTCCCGTACATGTACTCCTGAGGCCTTACGAAGCAAAGAGATAAGAAATGTTTAGCTGCGCGAGACACGTGATACTCGATCTGTCAAGTCAAGGATCTCTCTTGAAATCAGGGTTAAGGGAGAAGAACGCGAAGTATTGGACCTACCCTGCCGCCTTGCTGAATTTTCAGTCAACGAGACGGTGTCTTGAGAGGGAGGGGAAGCGGAGCGCCGGAGGCTGGTCGTGGGGTTATCGACGCGTCTTGACGCGTAAACAGACGCCAATAAACGTAATAACGATTACATTTCAGTCTAACCGAGTCAGTCCGAGTCATACTCTAACTCTACTCTCATTCCAGTGTATCGTCATCAAAGATCGCTGTCCTAAGCACCCCGTCCTCGCGTACCAGCCCGCGGTACATCCCCGGACAGTTCAGCGGCGTTGCCACTATCTCGCAGATGAGCCATTGTCTCAACTGCGGTACAACACTCACCATTGCCCTTGTTGTCTAGTGCAATCACACCACCCACGCCCTCCTCCCTACGCAACGCCTCGACGACCCACCGCGCAGCTTTATGTACTGACTCACCGAGGTACTGCATCCGGCGTGCCAGCGTCGCCGCCATATTCTGACGAATAAAGTACTGGCGATGGAGAAAACGAAAAGTAAAAGTAAGAAGGCGTCAGCACCATACTGGCACTACTTCACCAACCCCCGATCAGCGAAAGGAGGACGCACATCGCCATCGCCCGTCCCGCTCACACCCATGGCATGCACCCTGCTCCGCCATGGTCGGGGTATCCACCGCATCCACCGCCACCGCGGTGCTTGCCACTCCTCCGCCCAGAAGCCCGCACCAAGGTGGGGCGTGTCGCCGATGCGACCTGGAAGCTTGTTCGTGCGGCCACCAGTAGATGTACACGCC
>Ga0307512_10005024_pt1 | contig 14093 bp, 10 predicted proteins | sample 14_EM_MG_FD_200267 | JGI IMG/M metagenome (GOLD analysis project Ga0307512, IMG submission 200267) | Populus trichocarpa ectomycorrhiza microbial communities from riparian zone in the Pacific Northwest, United States - 14_EM | ecosystem: Host-associated > Plants > Roots > Unclassified | place... | reverse complement strand
TGAAAACCAGCATAAAGTGTGAGGACTGCAATGAGGCTTTATGTTTCACACCCAAACGAAATTGTTTTCATGAATTTCACCATATGTAGAGTATTTCTGTTTATTCTGGGGGCATTTGGCTGGATTGTGGTTGTGTGATGTGTATTTTAAAAGCTGGCCCATCTGTGGGCCCAAACCCGGTTACCGGCAAAGGGATAGAGTGAAGATAGTTACAAATTCACGTAGGTACATAATCAAACTTACCCGAAAGGAAATATGCCGCGAAATCTAACAATACGCTGTGAAATCTAGAACGTTTGCGGTTTTTTCCAAAATCACTTGAAAACCTCCGAAATCCCAAAATTTGATGGTGCTTTCCGAAATTAGCGCGAACTTTGAAAGTTGCCCGGAGTTCTGCGATGATAGCTAAGTGGAAAGCATCTTTTCAGCTGATAATATTTGCTCTGGCCATTGAAATGGTGCTAACTCACAGAGACTGGGAGAGATACACTTGTGGGCTTGGGACCTGCACAGTAAGTATACTGTAGAGGTTGGAGTTGAGCTGGAGACGATTTATCTGGGCGCCTCCAAAGGCCGACAAAGCCGCCACCGTAACTTGTATGTAGTAACAATGTCTCGCTATTCTCCAAATTACCAGAACCTTCAAAATAACACAACCACCATATCTATGCAAGGAAATAATTAGCGGCTTGTTGGTATATGCTATTTACCATATTGGACAGTCCCATTAGAAAGAACAAAATTTAGAACAAGTAAGGGAGTAGCTATCACGCGGTGACTCTCAGATGCCGTTTACCCAAACCTCTGTCGGTAACAAAAAAGTAGCACCACCACCACGTAAGTATTACCAAAAAAAAAATTCATTGTATTTCCCAGCTATTGTATATGTGAACTTTCGCATGTCCAAATACCGTATTCTATTTCGATCTGCCTGTTTGTGTTGCATTAATCATACTGTATGCACTCTCTCTAGGGTTTGATAGTGCCGTATTCCCTTCCCCTCCGGATGACAAGCTAACTACTGTACCAGTCATTGTGGTTCGAACACTTTTTTATGCTGACAGATTTTTTCAACCCCGAATGATCAAAGGCCGATCAAATCCACAATAAGTGTGTGGGGGAGATCCCATCCCTCAACCCTCCTTCCCCTTTTAACAAAATGAAATAAAATAACCGGCCCAAGCAAAAGAAATGAAAGAGAACGACAAATCCGGAAGTTGAGCTCATCTGGGCGGGAACTTCTCCATATCTGTCAGTGGCTTCGAAGATGTCCATAACCGCCTGATCGCACTTCGCTAGTGGGGACAGCTCTAATATCTGCACATGTCGATATTTTCCTGCTGTCTAGCATGTCGCCCACCCCTCTGCCTTCTAGAGTTCCTGCTGCTCATTCGCCCATCGCTTACAAGGACAAAAGAAATGCTCCCGCGTCTGAGCAGCCTTCCCGCACTACCAGCGCCTATCGTTTCTCGTTGTCCAAAGCGTTTCAGGTACGCCCCCGTCGGCGCATATCCGCACTTCCACCGGCAGTACCTGGCCGCAAGAGTGTTGGCTAAGGATTTTAGCCCGAAGTCCATCGGAGCTAAGGCGGGAATTCAGGCGGGCTCTAGATACTAGATTGGAGGCTTGGTGCGGTGCTTATCTGCCCGCGAGCCTCTGGCCTGAGTGGAGCTTCGCTCCAGGTAAGATTTGTTTTCTAATTCATGTTTGTCTTATTCTCTCTTGTACGATAGACAATCAGTATCTTTCATTCTCTTTGTTGATTGTTCTCAACAAAGAGACTTTCTGCCTGTCATTGGGATAGGCCTCCAGCTTCTAGTCTTCTCGGCTCTACTTCGATATCTATAGTACTTAGTACAATGCTCCTCCTCCCCCTATATTTTTGCTACTACGTTCCCTTCAGAGATCGTTTTCGCTCTATTTGCCGCAAAGATGTACCCGCGTTCCTGCACCGTGTTTCCACGGCCCCTCCTTTCACCGTCCCCGGCTGTCATCGGGTGGTTACAAATATATTAAGATGAAACTGAATCGAGTCCTGAGAGCACGCGGAAAACGATATAAATGGATGCATCTATATATAGTACATACATCAATACTGCTACTATCAGACATGGAACGGATGGAACAGATGATGAAGGACCTTGCTTCAATGTTAGGATAATTGTAACGAGTTTTATATAATTTTTATTGTACACTGAGAAATATCTATGGATGTCGGTAGACAACGGCCGGGGACGGCACTGTTCCGTCCCCGGCCGTCTTATGCGTTCGTCCTCGTCCTGCCTTGAAAAGACGGCGCCGTTTTCGTCCTACCCTCGGACGGACAGCGTAATACCGTCTCGTCCCGTCCCGTCTTGAGTAGATCTCGGACGGACGGGACGGTTGAATATACTGTCTGGCTTCATTATTGATCAATCTAGCTAATTGATGCCTTGGGCGACTACTGCCTGAGAGTAACTGAAGATTGTTGCATTGTTGTGGTGTTTGTATAGTGGATTAAGGAGTGTAGGCATAGGTGAGGTAATCTGGGATTTCACAATGTTATCCATTTTTTGCTAGAGAGCATGGCATCGTTTCACAATCGCCTAAAGTACCCATTTTCTTATTTACAGCCCTATTTATTGTACGGTAGTTGTGCATTCGCCTTTTTGAATCTTGATGGGGTACTTGGTTGCCGTCGTCACGAAGACTTTGTACGTGACTAGTAATGGTCGAACGTCGGAATATGATAGAAACGGTCAATCCACCCACCGTGTTACCATGCCCGACATCGTCGTTCACTGCAGGACTTCACTGACAATGAAGCAGATATTGCGGCTAATGCAATTATTTCAGCAGATAGTCTCGGTCTGGACCAGTGCGCATAAGTAAGCAATTTTCAATTTCGGTAGTTGCTGGCCAAAGGCCACCGGATGTGTTTCATCCCCACATTTTATCAACTACACCAGAAGACACAGCCTGAGCGATACTATGGCTATAGGATGGTCTGCTATTTTCCGTTAGCTGGATCATCCGACCATCATCAAGTTAGATGCGGCTCATAAATCCGAACTACTGACCGACATTCTGAACGACCGCACCCTGACTGGACAACAATCAATAATATTGCGGGGAAACAATGCGATTTAAGTGAAAGTTGTATGTTGAAATACACGAATCGTAGAAACACTAAGCGTCGGACCGGGCCTTGGGGATATCAGGGCTCAGCGACTAATGGAAAGTTCACAGAGCTCAAGTGAAGGTAGCTCAGAAGTTCAGGACTCGTAGGTGGTAATGTCGCTATGAGTGATTTCGCAATAATCCCATCGTCGAATAATACTCTCATTTGGAATGCCCTTAATTGCAGATAATGATGTATGTGAAAATACTCGCATCATCGCCGGATGAAGTAGGCTTTCTATATGATGAGTATTACAAATTACACCGGTGGCTCTTATAGATTTGATTCTTGGCCGCTTCCAGCACCCATCGCTCGGCCAGAACCATATACCAGGTCATGCGAAATCACTCGGCAGTCGGCAGCTACCCGGTGTTACGATATTAAGGGAAGAACTGTGTGCATGTATCCTATGATATAGAGAGAAGAGAGAAGGAGAAAGACTCGACTTATATACTGAGAATCATCGCTGAAAACTTTGATGCCTTTCTCACTCTGGGTCACTGGCCACTTGCCATCATAGAATATGCAATACTCGGTGTTGCAAAGATGCAGATAACCTAACCTATCACGGCTGAGGGGGATGGCCACACAGATATAGATAGATGTGTAGAGGCGATGTCCTCACGGTAGATAACCGTACAATTATCTATTGTCATCTATATGCAACACAAGTCCTGCAGTCTCCACGGTAATTCTGAAGCGGTGCGGGTTTGGTTCACTCACAGACGGTACGGATTTCGTGTCCCGCCAGTACCAGTTTAGATATACTAGTCCTTCGTTTAATATAAACCATCGTCACAAAACTTTTGTTTCCTAGCTGTCGGGTAAGCTAAGCATGAATATTTATTGACGGCACATGCTTGGCAACTTTACATGCAGCTGTCGCTCTTTAGTTATGTAATTGTGTATTGTACTCTATATTTAATAACCTTACAATACCCCAGCGCAGATGTTTCTGATTGTTTTGTTCTACTGCACGTTTCGGCTTTCGGCTTAGCTTAGTAGGTACATACATACGATAAACAGTTTGACAAAAACATTCTTCGAGCTGCCTATCATGCTAGACTTGTTCTGTGAAGTGGGATATTAGATATCGCTCATCAAGAGCCGTTAAACCATCACAGACCAACCGGTCTCGGAGTCAGTTCGTTGGCCAAAGAGTGAAAATCAGGAGAGAAAATGAGGGTAAAGCGAGATGAGTATACTTAGAGCGTGCACGACCGGGATGATAGCGGAATGGTGTGTTAGGGGCAGTACATATACGTTCATCTCGCTTATTATGACTTCGCGGATTTTTGCTGACTCCGATCACTCTTCTATCACAGGGCTATTGAGATTTTAAAACAGTAAAGGTATAGAGATAGATATATATTGTGATGGGAGCTAATATATCAACAAATTTGAAATTTTCTATTAACCTCTTAACAAGTCGAACGGTGGAGGCCGTCAATCCGGAAGCATCGAGAATCCAATCACTGATAGTATGTGAGAAACGAGAAGCAACAAGGGAGGGGAAAAGCGAGGACAGCAGTAAACTTACGAAATGATTTTTTTCCTCGGTGATTGGTAAGTACGACGACTACTTTGTCGTGCCCGTTAGCTACCGCGAGCTATAGCGGCGTTATCTCAGGCGGATGAATGCCTTCGACTTTATGAGCATCGCGCGCCTCGATGTTTGCGCCTCGAGCTAGGGCTACCTCAAATTCCCCTTGGCCACTGCAAGCTGCCGAGGTGTGGGTGTGTCATCATCCTTGTCATTACTCTCGTTATAGCCACCGTTGGCCTCTATGTTTGCATCATCATATACCAGCAGCCGGACCATTGCCTCATTCCCACTTAATGCCGCAATCTGAAGCGGTGTCTTTGTATCGTTGCCCCAGTTATTGTTTTCGCCGCTGTCGTCCTCATCTTCGTCCTCTTCTCCACACTCACCTCTATCCTCGTCCTCGTAATCGCTTCCATCGTCATCGTCATCTTCCTCTTCGTCTTGGCTCTCGGTAAAGAACCTGAATACTCTAGCGTCGATGTTGACACCCAGGTCTATCAGCAACCGGGCCATGGCCACATATCCATTGACTGCCGCAAGCTGCAGTGGCGCCTTCCCTTCTGAGCGACATTCATTCCCGTCACGGGCTTCGATGTTGGCGCTGTTATCGATCAGTAGCCGAACCACCACCTTGTGCCCGTGAGATACTCCGAGTTCCAATGGCCGTGGCTTCGTGACATCGAATATTACATTGAAGGAAAGGGTGGCCTTGATGTTGGCACCTCTATCAATTAGTAGCTGAGCCATAGCCTCATGCCCGTTAGCTGCGGCGACATGTAACGCTGTTATTACCTTACTCTCGTTCTTGCCCACTCCATATACGGTGATCGCGTTGATGTAGGCGCTTCTATCTAGCAGCAGTTGGACCATTGACTCATTCCCTCTGAGTGCCGCGAAGAGCAGCGGCATCTTCCCTGTCCAATCGGGGCTGTTAGAGTCACCGGCTTACATGTTGGCGCCGGTATCTATCAGCAGACCAGCCACCGCCACATCGCCGTTAACTACTGCGAGGTGTAGTGGTGTCCTACGTTCATAATTACCTGTCGCATCAATGTTGGCGCCCTTATCAATCAGCCGCTGGACTAACGCTATATCGTCGTTGGCTGCCGCTTGGTGCAGCGGTATTCAGCATGCGCCATCGGATGAGCCTTCTGCCTCGATATTAGCGCCCTTATCTGTCAGCAGCAGGGCTACCGCGAGATGCAGTGGCGTAATTCGCCATGTGGTGTTCCAAAACTTATGTATGTCACGGCTATTGGTGCTGCAGTAGCCAGTGGAATCGAGGTCGGCGCCCATATCGATTAGTATCTGTGTAATCGTCTCGTATCCGTTGGTGGTAGCGAAGTGTAGCACTGTTCTCCAGCCGTCCTGGCCGATACGACAAATGTTCTCAATGTCGGCCCCCTCATGAATTAGCAGCCGAGTCACCGCTTCGTATCCGTTCGCTGCTGCGAGGTGAAGTGGCGTACTCCTCTTATGCAATTTTCATCGTCTCATATAGAGAAAGGGGAACTAGTCACGCCGACGTGAGGACGGAGAAAAACGTCGCGAACAGACTGATGGATTACTTGCACAACTGCATCCGAAGTATCTAAAAAGCGTTATGTCAACCCAAGACACCTCGAGATTAATCAGGCACATACCATGGCTTGTAGCACAAATCCCTGTAATCTCAACAAAATTACCTGCGCATAAGTCACCAGCTTCTCTATATCCAGTGACAACTTGTCTTCAATTTTAAAGCTGTTACACTTCGGATTGAAGCTGTTGATATCTCCTGGAATAGGGAGGGCATACCGCACTTCAGCAAGCTTTACAACACGATGAGACATCAACTGACACCTCGACACACCACCTCACCGCTAGCTTTTGCCAAGCCGTGAGTAGTTGGCCAGTCATAAATCGACCCCCCTTTTCACTTGGGCTTCACGATGCCTAGGTTTGAACGCGCTCCTAAGCCCCCCGCAAGGGGAGGCCTTTTAACACAGAGGAGTTCTCAGACTCCTCCTCCTATTACCTCGAAAAACGACGTTGGGAAACCTTCAGCTTCTAAGGAGGCTGTTGCGGTTCCCTTGCCTCCAAAAAACGCGCCTAAGGGACCCTCCGCTTGCAAAGGCGTTGAGGCTCCTTTACTTCCGAAACGAAAGACCCTTGCCGAGAAAATGGCTGAGGTACGAGCGAAGCCAGAGTTCATTGCACTCATGGCACGAATCCAGAGGGATGAGCCCTTATACTTGAAAAAGATAGGGGAGGAGGAGAGCGCGAGCCCACTGACTCCTATGACTACGGCTGAGATCATATCAAAGCCAAAAACGACGATTGGGGCGGTTAAGGAGATGAGCGCGGGCTCTTCTACTTCCGTCGCAAAGAAACCGAAAAGAAAGAAGATTAGAGGAAATTCACCAATCCTCTTTTCAGAATCAGAAGATGATTTGCAGGATTCCGGCACTACTGATTCCAGCGAAGACGAAACAATGGCGGCACAAGAAATCCGCAAGAAAACCTCACCACTTCATGGGATCAGAGTTGGATCCATGGGGCCAGAGGGAGTACCATACCGGCGAAAGGTTACAACAACCGGACTCAAAATGACGGCAGAAGACGATCTAAGTCAATGCGACGAGGACACCATTATGCCACCAAAAGACGAAATGAGGGATCCCGTTAGCGGAAAACTCAAGCCGATTTCATCGATGAATGTTGATGAATTCAAAAAAGTTAATGTACACCCGGATTTGAAGCTTATGGCAGAATTTCTGGAAGTACGATTTGAGAGAATAATAGAAGTCATGACCATGTTGGGAAAGACGACCGACCACAATATGGCTCTCACTACGAAGTTCGTCACCTACCTCGAAAGGCTGATGGACGCGAATGAAAAGCAAACCCGACAAATCGACGGCCTTGAGAGGGAGGTAGCTGTTTTGAAGGAAGAGTTAAAAATGAAGAGGGAAACTAGGGGGCATGGGCTTGACCCGGAGAAGTTGCAACCAGCGGAACCCAAGAAGACAACAGAAGAGGGCCAATCGGCCGAACCAATGGCTAACCGCGGACCAAGACACCGTGGAGAAAAGCCATTGGTACGACAAGTACTTGAGAGAAATTTGGGGAAGCAAGTCGAATGCGACAAAGTGGAACCAATGGACATCGACGAAATGGTCGAAAATGAAAAGGGTGTGGATGCCATGAAGAGAGCAGAAGCACCAATGATTATTTCCTCACTAGATAGTTTGCGATTTTCGCAGCATGCTGATATTCTGGAAGTTGAGAACAGTGTGGTGGGGAGTAAAGATGATAGGGAGGATCGAAAAAAGGACTTGCAAAAATCCCGCAATCGGCGACGACGAACTCGAAGCAAACAAAATGATACAGAACGGTCAATGAATCGAACAATCTAACTCAGAAACATGTCGATCTGGCGACGGGAAGACAAACATGATAAGGGCGGAAGGTAGACAAATCCGGAAACCCAACAGAGGCGATCGCAGATGGTCACTAAATATGAGGATAGCCGAGGAATCACATTTATTTATGACGGCCGCAGCGGAAGATATGAAAGTTGGCGACCTCTAAAGAGTTAGTCCTGCAGGGTAGTGATTAGGGGTTTTGGGGACGATTAAATTGTGTGTGTTTTTTCTTTTGTTTTCTTTTGTTAGTGTTTGTGACGAAGGGGGTGGGTCTGGTGGGTTAGTTGCCTCGAGCCCTCCATTGGATAGCGGGAAGTAGGAGAAGAAGACTTTGCCCGGACAGTTCGGCTGGCTGGGAAATTTTCGGGGATAGGGTTTTATAGGTGTGATGTCATGGCCGCTAGCGGCCGAATACATTATGATTACAAACAAACAAACACGATGAGACATCAGACAGAATTTAAGGATCCGTCCGCCATTCTCGTTGTCGACTTGGTCGTGGTTGCGGCCATTCAGCCCGTTCAGCATATGCTCATAGTAGCTCCCAAGTTCTTTAAGAAGACTTTAAGGAATTCCCGTATTCTGCTCTTGTCCGCGCCTTTCCCGACGTACACCTCCAATCACTTTCGAATCAAACTCACCCACAGAAACACGCCTTTAGTATGCTCAAAGATGTGTTCTTTTAGTTGGGTTTTAATAGTCGAAGCGATGTCGGAATCCGGGTCTTCAAGAAACCCATGCTGTATTCCTCAATATCCTTTATATTTTCACTTGGAGCTGGATAGGACCAAAATCGAACTTGAATCCGCGGGTAGTTGATTTATAGGCCGGCTCGTGAGAAAGATTTTTATCGCACATTCTTTGTTGGTTGAAGTTAATAAGTTGCGTAGTTAACGAACAATTTTCAGCCTATCGTGATTGTCGGACTCATCCATGCCATCATTTATCAAGAATAGTTTTGATTTTAGTGGATGTGTTCCACAAGACAAGAGTATATGCTTCAATGTGTCATAATCCCAATTAATGCAGCCAACACGTCGTTGTTTCATTTTCATTTTACGGTATTCTTACTGAAAATGCACGAAGAACGATTCGTATTTCAAGGATGTCGTAAAGTATAGACTGTAGCATCTTGAAGTGATTTCTTTGTAGTTCCCCTCCCTTTGGCTGTAAAAGAAATTTGCAATGGTGACTTAAACTCAATCGGCAGGTCGAAGGTGGAGGCGGTTAGGACGCTGCTCATTAACGAATCGTGATAGCGTGCTTTTGCCACTGCCTGGCTTCTCTTCGATGAACAAGAGGCTTGAGGAGTCCGAAGTTTTCCAATTACTGTACTCTGAAAATTCTCAGAGCCAGTCAAACGTATGGTTATGGACATAAACTAAACTGGCAGAGTAGTAGCCAAAAAGTCTTGGCGAAACAGAAACAGCGCGATAAGTCGACAACAACGATAGCAACTACAAAACGGACAGCGGCAATCGATTCTGGACGTCGAATTGACCCCGGAGCGAGCGTCCCAGCACTGGCGAGACCGCAGGAGGAGGGCGCGCACACGAACCCACGCAATTGAGTGGAGTCGCATAAAGTCTTGGCAGAAAACGAGATTGCGCAACGCGTCGGCCAACCAGCAAGCGACGACGAGGACTACCTTAGACTCACAGGAGTGATGACCGAAGCCAGAGTAAGCGGGAGGAGCGACCTGGACACGGGAGAAGCGGGAGATGGGAGGAGCAACGCGCCTATGGATGTGGCGATGGAGATGGCGACGGCGGCGACACCCGTCGCCGCGGAGACCGCGGGCACAACCATAGTTGAGCCGATGGAGAGAAACGAGAACGGAAAGCGGAGAAGGAGGAGCGAGGCCGTGGCGACCGCCGTGGACCCCAGCGACTGGAGGAGCCGCATGGAGAGGACGATGCGACAGCAGGCACAGGAGCTAACACAGCTGCACCGGACCGTTGGACACCTAACAAACCTGCTGGAAGCACAGGCAGCCCGCGAGGAGGCACAGTGGCGAGGAATGATGACATGGATGCAAGAGAGAGAGCAGAAATGGGGTACCCGCCACAAGGACGACAACCTGTGGGGGGCGGGCATCACAAACATGATCGCAAAGGTCGTGAAGGGAGTAGCACCAGGCCAGGAAGCGAGAGAGAAAGAGAGAGACAAGACTGCAAGGATGGACGGTGGGGGGCTAGAGGCCTCGCAGCATGCAGCTACAACGCAGGAAGGAGGACCAGAGAAGCACCAACAGCTGCTGCAGCAACCGAAGCCCAGACTGCAGCTCAAACTACAGCCTAACCCACAGCACGAACCCAAACCAAAGTCAGCGCCCACACCCGCTAGACGGTGGGAGACAGTCCCACCGTGTGCCCAGAGTCAGAGGGCACCCGTTGGCCCAGGCCCTGCCCCGACGGACGGATCGAGCATGGCAGAGAGACGCCTGATACTAAGGAGAGACGAGGGTGTACCGCCCCCCAACACAATGGACCGGGAAGTTGCATCGGCGATCAACAGAGCGCTGTTCCACCAGAAGGCACTGGCCCACATTCGGATCATGAACGCAAAAAGGAACGCTAGGGGTACGATTACGGCAATCACCCACCAGAACCCAACAGCGGCGATGGCACTAATATACCGCGACGTCATCATCACCGCCAGGCGCACGGTCGACAAGGAAGTGATCGACGAGGAAGAAAACGAGTCCTGGGAGAGGCTCAAGATCCATGCTGTACCACTCGTGAGGTACATGGGAAAAGGAACAGAAGGCCTGCAGAAGATGCGAGAGGAATTCGAACCGGAGAACGAAGGCATAAAAATCCCCACCCAAGTACGGTGGCTGGCGAACCCCCGCATCATCAGAGAGAGGAGGCAGAACGGAGAAATCGCCGCATCATCGGTTGTCTTTGTTGTAAAGGAGAGCAAGGCGGCACGGAGGTTGGTCAAGAACGGCATCAAGGCGGCGGGAGTGTGGTACCGAGTCGAAACGTACACGAATGCGGGCCCTAACAGCAGATGTGAGCTCTGCTGTGGATGGGGTCACATCGAGAACACGTGCGGCAACAAGCCAACGTGCGGCTACTGCTCAGGTCATCACCGGACAGGAGACCACAAGTGCAACGTGGTGGGATGCACGGCGAAGCAGGGATCACTCTGCAGTCACACGCTGGAGAAGTGCCCCAACTGCAAAGGAAATCACATTGTGTTCAGCAACAGATGCGCGAAGAAGACCGAAGCCGCCAGGGCGGCGCGGCACAGCAGGAAGATAGGGCAAGCAGGACAGGCACCCACGGGCGCAACTACTGGGGTGGTATCGGGGACGAACAGAGTGGCGCTTGGTCCACGACCCAAGGGGACCGCAGCAGAAGGGGGGGTAAGTGAAGGGGAGATGGCGGATGTGGAGGAGAAGGAGGCAACGGGGGAGGCAGAAGACGTTACGATGACCGAGAACGCGAACACGACCGCGACTGCAATTGGAACTGAAACGGGAGCCCAGGCTACCAATGATTAAAGCGATCCAGCACACCTGCGCTAGGTCGTACGAGTGGACCATTGCGGCGCTGGTGATGGGAGTCGAACGGAAGGTGGACGTAGTGTGCTTGCAGGAGCCACCGAGAGAAAGAGGAGGTTTTGGGATCAGCCATTGGGCATATGAAATAAGAAAAAGAAAAAGAGTGTGGACGGCGATACGGAAGGGGAGTGGACTGGTGGTCGATGAGCGGACGGATTCAAGCAGGGGAGCCAACAACGATGTCATTGTCACTGACGTCAGAAGGAGAGGGGAGAAGATAACGAGGATTGTCAATGTTTACGATCAGAAAGACACGCAGTCAGGAGAGAGACCAGCACAAAAGCTGAACTGGCAGAGTGTCATTTGGCAGGGCGGAACAGTCCTCGCGGGAGACTTTAACGCCCACAGCAGTCGATGGGACCCGACGTGCAGCGTGCAGCGGGACGCCGCCTTCTGGGAAGGAGTGATTGACCAGAATGGACTGGAAATTGGAAATGATGGCCGGCCCACACACTTCTGGACAAGAGAGGACCACGAAGGCGAGTCGGTCATTGACTTGACATTGGCGAACCGACCGATAATGAAATGGTCCATAATCGCGGATGACCATGCCACCGGATCCGACCACAAGGTTATTGAATGGGAGGTGGAAGCGGACAGGCAGGAGGAAGTGGATCACGAGAGGGTAGTAGGGTGGAACTTAGCTGCAATGACGGAGAAGGACTTGGAAACAGCAGAGAAGCTATGGATGGAATTAGCGAAGGAGAGGGCTCACCTGGATGCGGAGTGCACAGAGGACGAGGTGGAGTAGGAGGCCGCATGGTGTCAGGAAGCAATGAGCAGCGTTCTCAACGCCACAGCAAAGAAGATCAGGATCTGCGCCAAATCAAAGAGGTGGTGGAACGCCGACATCAAAGAGAGAAGAAAAGCGGTCGGAAGAGAGAAAAGGAGACGGAACTCGGAGGGGGCCCCCAGGGCGAAAGCAAAGCTCCAGAAGTCGATTCGGCAATCCAAGGGCAAAATGTGGAGTGATTACTTGCAGAACCTCAGGGGAGCCGAGGTGTGGAGAGCAGCATGATACGCCAACCCTCGGGCGAGCATGACCGTGGAGGCCTTGACGGACAGAGAAGGCAAGCAAGCAAACACAGCCACGGAGAAAGAGGAGATGCTGAGGCGCGAATCTTTCCCCCCGAACGACAACGACCAGTACTATGAGCTACCCCCAGCGGGAAGTGCACATACACGCGTCACTGAGCAAGCAGTTGAGCGAGCCCTGCACGCTCAATCAGTCAAAAAAGCACCGGGCCCAGACAAGCTGTCTTTTGGCGCCATACAGCTACTCTGGAAGTGGGACACAGAGAGGGTCGTGAGGCTGACGAGGGCGGCCATTCGCACGGGGAGGCACCCAGCAGTATGGAAGCGGGCGAGCGGTGTGGTGATTCGTAAGCCTGGCAAAGACGACTATACACAGCTGAAGGCCTACCGCTCCATATCGTTGCTTAGCTGCATGGGAAAAGTGGTCGAAAAAGTAGTCGCTGAGCTGCTGTCAGAAGAGGCTGAAAGAAGGGGACTACTTAGCGACGGACAGTTCGGTAGCAGGAAAGGGCAGTCAGCCGTCGATGCAGCGGCCATCATGGTCGACAGAGCTCATGCAGCCTTGACGAACGGCCACATAACAGGCGTGCTTCTCATGGACATCAAGGCAGCCTTCCCAAGCGTGGCAAAAGGAAGGCTAGTCAACTTAATGAAGGTCAGGCAAATGGACGGAGACCTTATACGATGGACGGAGAGCGTTCTCTCAGAAAGAACAGTGGAAATGGTGATCGAAGGCAATGCCATGGAAAGACACCCAGTTGAAGCAGGGGTCCCGCAGGGCTCACCTGTGTCACCGATCCTCTTTGCGATCTACACCTCAGGACTGATCAAATGGGTTGAAGACTATGTGTCAGCCGAAGGTTTGTCTTTTGTCGACGATCTCGGCTGGGTGGCGACAGGAAGCGATGTCAACCAGGTCGTCACGATACTTGAGAGATGCGCAGCGAAGAGCATCGAGTGGGCAAGCAGACGAGGGCTACAGTTCGACACCGCAAAAATGGAGGCAGCACTATTCTCACGCAGACGAGGCCACAAGAAACACCTCCAGCCAAAACTGACAGCAAAGATAATGGTCGGAGACGGTTTCATACGGTTCAACAGACAGGCGACACGCTGGCTCGGCGTCTGGATGGACGCGCACCTGACGCTCAAGGAGCACCATAACTGATGCATGAAGAAAGCCAGGGCAGCAGAAGCTAGACTCCGAACACTCACAAAGATGTACGGGGTAGTACCAGAGAGCGTAAGGGCCGTCCAAGTGGCATGGGTCCAAGGTGTCGCACTGTATGGGAGCGAACTGTGGTGGGATCCCAACGAAGCAGGCAGACGAGACGATCTCCAACTTCTCCTCAATCGACAAGCCAGATCTATCCT
>Ga0307512_10005023_pt1 | contig 14094 bp, 14 predicted proteins | sample 14_EM_MG_FD_200267 | JGI IMG/M metagenome (GOLD analysis project Ga0307512, IMG submission 200267) | Populus trichocarpa ectomycorrhiza microbial communities from riparian zone in the Pacific Northwest, United States - 14_EM | ecosystem: Host-associated > Plants > Roots > Unclassified | place... | reverse complement strand
ATCTCTCCATGCCATAATCATGAGTTAACACCGAGTACAGCATACACCAAGTACAGCATCATCCCAAGATCGACAGTCCAGCTGCCGTCGCGCCTCCCTCCAAATCGACCGCCTCCAAGTACTCCTCTAATCTCGCTTGATCATAGCCTGCAAGTGCATCTCCAAACTCGCTCGGTCACAGCCTGAGAGTTCATCTCTGAGTTCACTCGATCTCAGCCTCCAAGTGCATCTCCAAACTCGCTCGATCTTGGCCTCTAAGTGCAGCTCTCAGTTCACTCGATCACGGCCTCCAATTGCATCTCCAAACTCGCTCGATCACGGCCTCAAAGTGCATCTCTGAGTTCACTCGACCTCGGCCTCCCAGTGCATCTCAAAACTCGATCGATCACGGCCTCCAAGTGCCTCTCTCAGTTCACTCGATCTCGGCCTCCAAGTGCATCTCCAAACTAGCTCGATCACGGCCCTCGACTATATCGATAAGGAGCGACGGTGGGTGTACGGAGATACAGAGGTAACGGAGGTGGAATGAGCGACGCGGAGTATATATTCGGGAGACCCCGGGGTAGATAGATAGACAGCATCTCATTTTCATCTCATCTTGTCATACAACGAAAATACACACTCTATGTTTCCCAACTTTTGGTCTCACTCGCTCTTTGCGAGATTTCATGGATCCGCGCAATTGCGTGGATCTATATGCATTGCAATCCCGATGCAAGCGTGTACACAATGAACCCATTCTGACGTATGCTCACAGTTGGCCACAACGCCAGAGTGTTTGTTTAAAATAGGAGACCGACAGAGCGAGAAGAAACTGCGAAACAGCGATCGGAGGCGATATGCAACTCGACGCGTGGTATTGACGGCGGGCGCAGAGTAATCTGTCACCGGGGTGTCTCTGACGGCTCTGACGGAGCGCATCCACTCTGACGCAGCCAGTCCGCCCAGACGGAAATGTTTTTTGCTGATGATACTTCCAGCTAGCTGCAACTACTGCAAATCTATCTGATATCAACTGAGTCAGTACTATTATAAGTATACAAAATCAAATTAATGTGATTGCAAGATCAATTTCATATGTACCTTATATAGGCCTTAGACCAAATTGAAAACCCCTACAATCGTACTCATAAATATATTTAGTATTTGGAGTCAATTCAAGCACATTGGGAAAAGCTTCGGTGCAACCATAACAGAGATAAAATCTCCCTGTTACCACTGTTTTACGGTTGCTTACTATAGATGATTATTGTCTACCTTGTACTTTTGCCATTAAGGAAGTGTTATGGGTAGTGTTAGCAATGGTTCCGGGTTACCCGGCTGCGGTACAGGTTTGGAACCGGGTTGTTACCCGGAATACAGAGGAACCCACCAGGTTCTGGGACAGGTTCGGACCGGACCGCAGGTCCATTTCACGGTTCCTACAACTTTGGCTCCAATTAAGATTTGGAGTTCTCATTGTATGGTGACATGATCAGGATGTAAATTGTGCTGTTCTGTCCGCTCATTCACCTCGTGCATTCCGATTCGCGATCTGACTGATATTCATTGAGTGGCTGTGAAAAAAGGGCAAATTTAATCGAAATTAGTGGGTTTTCAATAGCGACTCAACGAATATTGGTCGGATCACATATCTGAGATTGGGAGGTGAAAGAGTGGCTTGAACTGCACAATCTACCTACTGATCATATCATGATACGATCAGAACTCAAATACTTAATTGGAGGCAAAGTTGTGATGTTGAAATGCCGGGTTTTGTGTGGAAACCCGTTGCAATGGTTCGGTTCCGGGTTGGAACCGGGAATTTGGACCCGTTGCTAACACTAGTTATGGGAATGCTATGCAAGAGTTACCATGTGTAATATTGAATTACAGAATGAACCAAGTTTCTCATACTGCATGCATTCTATCAACCCCCTTTTATCAACCGTCATCTCCACCACCATCACCATCACCCCCATTGGGTATTTTACTCTTAGATTATTTCTCCATGAGCTGTATGTAACACACCCTTGCCAACTCTCAGCAAAGCCAGAACCACTGCCATATAGTGTTAGCAACGGTTCCGGACCATGACTTCGAGTCTGGGTCTGGGTCCAAACTGAACCGTCGTCAAATTGCTGGTCCAGGTTGTCAATACACCTGAACCGTCAACTTGGATAGGGTTCGATGGAAATCTCACAACCCGTCATAATTGGGTGGGTTGTCAGCAGGTCGCCCAGCAGGTCCATTCATAGATTCATATAAGGCTCTTGATTTTGCAGTTTAATAATAGTGGCTTATCAAAATCGTGGATTCAACAGCCAATAACTTGTTTTTGCATGTTCAGCAGGTTGCGACATCAATTATTTTGGAATCACTGTTTTTCCTTTGATATATTACATTGTTGCATATCAAGGCGTTCAATAGTTCTTCTATGTGCTCGAATATCTGCGCGATGCCTTGATTGCTGAATTTGCAATGGCAAAAATTGTTGACGCTCGGTTGACACTCATTTTCAGGATGCAGCAGGGAGCGTGTCGCTGCTGTTTTCGCCCCCTAAAGGCTGCCAATATCTCATCAATGGATGTCTGCAACCAATCAGAACTTAGATTACCCAAGATGGAAAGCTAAAAATTGTTGACGCTAAGTTGACGCTCATTCTCAGAATGAGGCAGTGACTGTGTTGCTGTCTCTTTTGCCTACAAAAGCTGCCAATACATCGGTTATGCCTAACAGCGACCAAATCACTATTCAATTACCATACTTACAAGACCAAAAATCGTTGACGCTATGTTGATGCTCATTCTCACAATGGGGCGGTGACCGTGTTGCTGTCTCTTTTGCCTATAAATGCTGCCAATACATCGGTTTTGGCTAACAGCAACCAAATCACTATTCAATTCCCATACTTACAGGACCAGAAATCGTTGACACTCCGTTGACGCTCATTCTCAGAATGGGGTAGTGACCATGTTGCTATCTCTTTTGCCTATAAAAGCTGCCAATACGTCGGTTGTGCCTAACAGTGACCAAATCACTACTCAATTACCATATATACAAGAACAAAAATTGTTGATGCTCTGTTGACACTCATTCTCAGAATGGGGTAGTGACCGTATTGCTATCTCTTTTCCCTATATAAGCTGCCAATACATCGGTTATGCTTAACAGCGACCAAATCACTATTCAATTACCATTCATACAAGACCAAAAATCGTTGATGCTCCGTTGACGCTCATTTTAATGCATTGTCCATTCAACATCTGCTGCCCTCGATAATTGTTTTCATATTATTTTCAACTTATTAGTTGTCTTTCTACCAGATTGAGACTTGGCAAGGTGGCAAAGCTGAGCCCAGTAATATTCTTGCACTGTTCGCTCTCATACCATCAAAATTAATATATCTTGCCAAAAGAGTCATTGCGCCTGCTATACATCTGTTTATGAACCAATATTTACAAGCGACTGCTCATCATTCACCCATAATATATCTCTAAATGAAACCCTTGGTCAAGGTACATACTGAAGCTGGTGAAACATATTGACACATTCTGTCCTACTGTTTCTTAATTCCCTTATTCCTCCTCGTTTCCAATGTATTGACCATCATCAACATCATTTCATCCTGCGTCTTGGACTTCCGGGTAGGCCGAATCAATCCGGGAACATTTAGTGCAGCACTCACATCCCGCTGCTGTGGGCATTCCGGATCATTGATGCCATTGTCTGGCTCTATATCAGATTCGAAGTCTGCGCTGCAGTCATCTTCACTGTCATTTGGATTATCCAAGTCGCCATTTCAGTTAAGCCAATTTTTGGTGTTAGATATGCTCTTTGGTGCACTAACCTCATCACTTTCGACTGGATGATGGTCGATTCTCCTCATTTGGAGGACATTGAATATTTCAGTTCGTCCTCCAGGGAGGTTCTTTGCAGACACGGCTGGTGGCAAAGGTGATGTTTCTGACAATGTAAATGCAGCCACACCATCAGGTTGAAAGAGTGTCCAGGATGCTTCAACGATCTCTTCGGTATCCGAAATGTATCATACGGCCATTATCAGCTTGTTTTGGGGGCGAGATTCCTTCTGTGTAGCACGTAGGTTTTGGCTGCCCTGCCACATCTCCAAACAGTCATGGACCTTGGCCATTCTGTGCAATTTTCTCTCCTCTGCCTCTTGCTTTATTTCCGAGTCAATTTCTGTGTGCGTTGTATCCAACGCTGGGTCATCACCTGCAAATAACCCGTTATTGGCTTGGGAAAACTGCCTTACAACGCCTTTCTCGCGAAGGGTTTCGCCTGTGGGTTTGGACTGTCTCCAGCCAATAACATCTCGCCCAAGGGAAGAACTGGCCTCCACTCTGACACCATGTGGTATGTAGTGATAGCAACGGGTTCAAATTCCCGGGTCGGTTCCGGGTCTGGTTCCAACACGGAACCGAATCGTTGCAACGGGTTCCTACACAAAACCCGCTCCTTACAAGTCAACATTTCTAGCTCCACTTAAGTATTTGAGTTCTGATCATATCACAACATGATCAATACGTAGATTGTGCAGTTTTAGTCGATCTTTCACCTCCTGGGTTCAGATTTGCGATCCGACGAGTATTCGTTTAGTCGCGATCGAAAACCCGCCCATTTCGCATCAATTCAGCCATTATTTCACAACCATTCAACGAATATCAGTTGGATAGCAAATTTGAATGCAGGAGGTGAAAGAGCGGCTAAAGCTGAACAATTTACCTATTGACAATGTCATCATACGATCAAAACTCAAATACTTAATTGGAGCCAAAGTTGTGGAAACCATGAAATGGAACCGTGGTCCGGTTCGAACCCGTCCCCGAACCCGGTTGGTACCCCTGTTTTCTGGGGAACAACCCGGACTGGACCATCCGGTCCGGTTCCAAACCCTGACCGCAGCCGGGCAACTCAGAACCGTTGCTAACACTAGTGGTATGATAGAGAATATGTCACGTGCCAAATTGGAGAGATCAGTGTACTTTCAGTGGGTTTCCTCTTGGTGTCGCCACCAGCTGGTGATATCCGGTAACCAGGGGGTACTGTCAATCTCCATTGGGTCGGAGTGGTAGTCATTGAGATTTGGATTAACTTGCCCCCAGTTCCTTGGTAATTCATGTGGTGTATTTGAATAGAGCCTGGCGGCAGTCAATAAGGGTGCAGTGCGATCACTTCATCCGGGTGTCATTTCAGCCACATTGGTAGGCGTTAAGTATTGTTCATCATCGCAGGACAAATCATATGGATCAAAGGAAGATTCACCGGATGCTGAAGCCGTTGCAGAGGGCAAGATATCTTTGCTCGGTACACATTCTGATTCAATCACTGGCACACGTTGATGCTTGGCGCAGTATTCATTCTCCAAATACTCCAGAAATCCCTCTTGGTATTGAGTGGTATATGAAGTCTCCATCGGCAACAACTCTAGTTTGCGTCAGAAACACCCGGGTGTTGCGGAAGGCTCTGACAGCTCTGACAGAGCCTCGCACACTGTGAGGGAGAATTACACGCTTTCTGTCGCCCAGGCGACGGGGCGCGCTGCATGCTTACCCCCTTCACTTTGTGCCCGGAATGTGGTGACGTATACACACCATGAGAATGACACGTGTGTTACACTCTTCGCAGGGGCTGAGGTTATGCTGCAGCCATATACACAACACCTGGTGATGTTTATGCTTTGCTTCGGCCGAGTGCCACATTTGACCTCTCCGCTATTGCTATATATCGGATGCCGCACTCTCCCCATAAATGTTTACCTTTGAGATGTTGTCACTTATTACAATACAGTCTTCGCTTCGGATACATTGCTTGTCATTGCATTTGCTTTGCCATTATCGTATTCCACAGGTCTGAAATTTACTGTCTAATCTTTACACTCTCTAGTACTATGCTGTCAGTCCTCCACATTCTGCGTTGATGCATCATTGCCTTGCGATGCTTCTTCCTCGTCATCCCCATCCCCATCCTCGCCATCATATCTGTCGACATCACTGGTTCCCAGGTCAAACCTACTATGCCCTCAGTCCTCCACATTCTGCGTTGATCCATCATCGGCTTGAGATGCCTTTGTCTCCTCATCCGCATCCGCATTGTCGCCATCCTCGCCCTCATACCTGGCTACATCACTGGTTCCCAGGTCAAACCTCTCGAGTTCAGTCGCGGCCCATCGTTGCCGGCTGGCGGTGGGGGTGGCATCGCTTTCATCACCTTCATTATCGTAATCCCTGCTGCCCCCTGGGATCCCGAAATGCAGTTCGTCATCCGTCCAATTGTTGACTATAGGGATGTTTGGGTCAGTGCTTCCGATCTCAAGCTCCTCAAGCGCCACTTCGGAGGTCAAATACATCAGCAAAATGTATTTTAGTCACTGGAAGCCTCCAGGAGTATCTGAGAGAATGTGGAGTGTAAACTTAGATGGGTCAATTTCAGGAGAGTATCAGAGCCTAGGAGCGCAATCCGGCCGCCCTTCAGAGTAACTGTGATCTCTGATGACTGGTTCAGGAGTACCATGGCAGTGATTGTGAGAAGTTTGGGAACACCACGGAGCGCCAGAGATAACATTGGGTGCACCTGGGAGCACCTGGGAGCGCCGGCGAGAAGTCTCGGTGCGCTGACGACAAGTCTCGGAGCACCGGCAACAACTCTGGGAGCACCTTGAATCACAGTAGAGCAGTCTGGGCAGAACATGTTCTTTGGGAACGCTGCTGGTGCGCCTGGAAATTGTAGCTACTACTTATCGTTCAACGATTTTTCAAACTCATGTATTCAGTTTGTATTCTCATCTCTGTATTAATATAGCTACCCATCTTCACACGGTATATCTGGACTGGCTGCAGGCAGTGCTTGAGAGAAATTCAAAGTGCACCTGAAAATGTCGATCGAGTGAACACAGAGATACACTCAGAGGCCGCAATCGAACAACTTTGGAGATGCACTTGGAGGCAGCAATCGAGCCTATTTGGAGATACACTTGGAGGCCCTGATCAATTGAACTTAGAGATGGACTCCGAGATTGTGATGGAGCGAGTTTGGAGATGCACTTGGAGGCCTGGCTCGTGCAGACTTGGAGGCCGTGATCAGGGGAGTTTGGAGATACACTTGGAGGTCGTGATCGAGCGAGGTTGGAGATTCACTTGGTGGCCGTCATTGTGTTCACTTGGAGGCCGTAATCGAGTGTATTTGGAGATGCACTTGGAGTCCATGATCTTGCAAACTTGGAGGCCGTAATCGAGCGAGTTTGGAGATGCACTTGGAGACCATGATCGAGCGAGATTGGATGAGTACTTGGAGGCGCTCCATGGATGGCTCGCCGGGTGATGAGACTCAATTCATCAGTTATTTAACTCACAACCATGCGAATGTGACAATTTGACTTTACCTTTGAGCTCTCATGGAGACCTGGCGGATGGCGGTCAATCATGTACGGAGGCACGCCGGAACCTGTAGCTTCATTCAGGGGTCAACCCCTAACCATGAGAATGAAGGGAAGCCAAACAATCTTGGGTGGATGCTGTACTCGGTGTATGCTGTACTCGGTGTATGCTGTACTCGGTGTATGCTGCACTTGGTGTATGCTATACTCGGTGTATGTTGTACTTGGTATAAGCTGTACTTGGTGTCAACTCATGATCATGGCATGGAGAGATAAAGAGGGATGACTTAACTTTGTATTCTGCGATGCTGGTAGAGTGGTGGATGAGAAAGAGAGAGATGGGGGATGAAGATGTGAATGATGTGGAGGATACAAGCAGATATGAGAAATCAGGGGAGCAACTTGCCTGATTGGGTTTGGAAGACCTCGTATCAGTGTAATGACACGCCGGATAGGGACTCATACCTGCCATATCGGGTATGGTATATTGACTCGCACATGAAATTCTCTAAGTCCCAGTTTCTAATGATGATTTGCCCCATCTCTTCTCATCTCTCTCCTTCTCAACTCTACGGTCACCTAAGAACACGAAGTGCAGTCATTCCTCTCTATCTCTCCATGCCATGATCAAGAGTTAACACTGAGTACAGCATACACCGAATGCAGCATGCACTGAGTACAGCATACACCGAGTACCGCATTCACTTAGTACAGCATACACTGCGTACTGCATCATCCCAATATCAACCGACTCCCGCTCCCAGCCAGTCTCTCAGCTGACCGTGTTGTACTCAATTCTCTACATTCCCACAATTACGAGTTAACCAATGAAGTGAGTCTCAGCTTCCATCGCACATGCCTCCCAAACTACCGCCTCCAGATTCCCTGCCTCCAGATTCACTGCCTCCAGAATAACTGCCTCCAGATTGACCGCCTTCAGATCAATAGCTTCCAGAACCATCTTCTCCAGATCAACCGCCTCCAAGCACTCCTCCAATCTTGATCGATCATGGCCTCCAAGTGTAGCGCCCAACACGCGTAATTACGGTTTCGAAGTGCATCTCTGAGTTCACTCGATCTCGCCCTCCAAGTGCATCTCCAAACTTGCTCGATCACGGCATCCAAGTGCATCTCTGAGGTCACTCGATCTCTCGGTCTTCTAGTGCATCCCCAAACTCACTCGATCCTGGCCTCCAAGTGCATCTCTGAGTTCCGTGGATCTCAGTCTCCAAGTCCATCTCCAAACACGCTCGATCGCGGCCTCAAAGTACATCTTCAAGGAGCGACAGCGGTTGTATGGAGATTCAGGGGTAACGGAGGTGGACAGAGTGACGGGGAGTATATATTCAGCAGACCCTGGAGTTGATAAACATCATCCCATTTCCATCTCCTCTCATCATACAATGAAAATAAGCACTCTATCTTTCCCAACTTTTGGTCTCACTTGCTCTGTCCGAGATTGTGTGGTTTCACGCAATTGTGTAGATTCTCAATGCCGGGTAGTATCATGTCTTCTCAGCTGATTCCTGCGCACCTCGAACCAGAACTGCCCTGTCTTATGAATTCCATTTGGATGTCGCAAGAGGTGCGGAGGACTGTTGATGGTGGGCTTCTCTGCCTTCTAGCTCCATCGTTTCACCACAACAGCCTTCAAGTGGTACATCTCTCAGTTCTCTCAATGGGCGTGTCTAGGTGCTCCTCCAATCATGCTCGAGTACCATCAGCAGCCAGATTGGCCTTATGTATATATATAGAGAGACTTAGATAATACATGCCATATTATGATGTAGCAAATCTTGTGACTGTAACAAAGACGAATATGATAAACGAAATTCCTTGTGGTTGTAGAACCCTAAGAACCGGTGCAGTGAAAATATGGCACGAAGTCGCCTGCAGAGCTTGTGTAGCCATCTCAGCTGCTCTCGTAGTTTCCGGCTGACCTGCGCTGAAGGCTCGGCTGCTCTCGATGTCTCCGGCAAATCTGCACAGAGGTCTCAGGAGTTCTAAAATTTGACTATTCTATAAGTCAAATCTGGTAGCATCCTGATTGCACCTCCATAACTGCAGGTGCTTTCAGGAGCACCTGAGAATGCTCTTGCAGAGTCTGAGAGCACTTTGCTTAGCTCTAGGGGGGTCTGAGAGCATCTAGAAGTACTTAGAAGCACTGGTGAGGTTGCCCAGAGTGTCTGGGTGGATTGCGTGTTGCTTCCAGACTGATTTACATTTTTCTGATGTAGTCAGGAAGAATAGCATTGTCAACATGCGGTGCTTCCGTGCTGATGACCACGCCAGGCATTGGGTTCTCCGCCTGTTGGATCTGATTCTTGACTGTAGCAAGAGTGTTCTTATAAACCCTCTGTTGGTAGCTCTCCGGTAGTGTGTTCCAGGTATTCATCAAGAATGTATACGTGTCTGCTATGCCAGGTGAGGTTAACAACTTACAACCTGTTGCAGCGCAGCAGGATGGGTTCTTACCACTGTCATTCTTGTAGTTGAAGTAGTTCGAGCAATCGGGTCTGTCCGCTTTCAGCTTTGACTTGGATGCTTTCGGATGAACACCTTTGTTCTTTTGCCACTCCAGGAGAGCATGACGCAACACGGTGCAGGTAAACATGATCAGTGGCGAGAGTATATGACCGTCCTTGGTGTCAAGCATGGAATTATAAAATCCATCACCATACTTACCGCGGTTATTCACCTGATGATAAAATTTAATATAGAAATACTGTGGGATTGCTTCCATCAGGAAGTAAAGTGGAATCTGGCCATTTGTTAGCAGCTTTCGACTCTCTCTGCGTTCAATTTGGGCTGCAAACACCACCTTCCACACCCTCTGCTACAGGAAAACGATACTTATTGTCTGCCAGAAGGGAATCAATGAATTCCAAATGCTCTCCATTGGATTCAAAGCGGTGGAGATCATAACGCTCTGCTTTGGTGTCCCTTGCTGTGTGAATAAAATGGTATTTAACCTTATCGACTTGTGCTCGAACCTAGTACCGGTTTGAGTATGTAACATCCAACATGGGCCGTTGCTTCAGCATACCTGTTTCTTGATTTCCTTTGTACGTGCCTCGAATGATATGGACCAAATGTTGTTTTGCTGCATAGCAGTGTTCCAGTACGACTTTATTATCTGCCAGTGTGGGGCTTCAGCATATGCTTTCGCAACGCGCCGCTTTGCAAAACTTACCGTCTCCAAGTGGCTTGCACTCATACACGGCGGTCTGTTCCACATGTAGAGCTCCAGGAGTCTGCCCTTTGGAATTACAAGACGCATCCTGTCCGAGTGACCAAATCGATGGAGGCTGGGACCGCCGGAGATTATTGATCAAGGTGTAGACACCACCTGCGGTTGCTATTGCCACTGCCTCTGTCTCTGATTCCTGTGTGTAGCTTGCATTCGCAGTGGATTTGTAATGATCGTGCGGGCTTCTGGATTAGAGATGGGTGTAGGCAGGTTTTCAAGACCGCTGAGAGGAGTGGGAGTGCTAGCAATGCCGGATGCGGGGCTGGATACAACGGGACGCATTGTGTCTGTCTGTGAGGTTCCTCCAGATGCTGGTGTGCTACGACTGCTTGTACCTGGTGTGGCGGTTGGAGTAATTATCGACCGTTGCTGTGTAGCTCCCCGGGTGGAAGTCATGCGTTGAGTATCATCTGCAACGCGAGCATTGTTCAGCGAAGATGAGGGGTTGGAGTTCTCACCTTGGATTGTAGAGTCGATGGAACTCCGTCCTTGAGAGGAATCCCTCTCGCCAGCCGGTACGGAAGTGCGTTTCTTTGCATGGGGAAGTAGAGAATTCCCCGTAGGCCCATTGTTTTGTTGATTCCGATGATGAGCAAGACGTTGAACATTTCGTACGACTGGAGTTGTGTCAGGGTGAGGTGTTCGGGAAGGCATTGTCTGATATAGATGTTTGATGTTAGGAATGTAGGAATAATTTCTTCTCCATTCTTATGCAAAGGCAGGCGAGGTAGACTCCTATCTGAGCGACCATGGAGGAATACGACAAAACAGGGAGGGGCAGTGTAGACCGCACTGGACTCTGAACCGTGACAATTCTCGGGGACGAGATCCCTTGACAAGCATTCAATTATGGGGTTACATCAGCAATATGTATTTTAGTCTCTGGAAGACTCCAGGAGTGTCTGAGAGGATGTGGAGTGTAAACTTAGAAGCATCAATTTCAGGAGAGTATCAGAACCTAGGAGGGCATTCCGGCCAGCCTTCAGAGTACCTGGTATCTCTGATGACTGGTACAGGAGTACCATAGGAGTGATTGTGATACGTTTGGGAACACATCGGAGCGCCGGAGAGAACTTTGGGTGCACCTGGAAGTGTTGGCGAACCAATGCAGAAATCACAAATGAACTCTGAGTGATGCCTGGGTTCACATCGATACTCATTCGGAGGACTGCTGGCATTATCTGAGACTCTCCGGATGTCCACAAGCAATCGATTTCCCTCAACAGCGAATACGATGCATGGATTATTGTTCAATATCAATTCTGAATCATACTAGCTACTATCTTCTTCAACACTGTATTTATTGCCTCGCTACTTTTTGGTACCGAAGAAAAAGGCAAGTGATTCCAACATACACGCAGCCACCCCGAAACAATAACCCGACTAAACAGTCAACAGATATCAATCAAACATGGTGTGGATGTCATCCACTACTTCTCCCATCTCATCAGGGCCAACGAAAGCAGGAACACATAATTCATCGACGGCACTAAGAAACTGGGGGCGCTCCTTGTATTTGCTGATTATTCGTACCTGGCAAGTGGCAGAAATTCAATTCCAATGTCGTTTGGCTCAATTTGTGATATCTTACAAAGGTGTAATGAGATGTCAGCCAGCTGCGAATCTAAATTGGGGTTTGAAAGGCAATATGATATATTCAGATGGAAATGGGGACCAGCTACCAGGGAAAAGAGAAGCGCCAGATGGGAAGTGCTGTGTTGCAGGAGCTCAGAATTAAAAAGAAGAGTGCCAAATCTATGCTGCGGAGCGCCAATGGGGATTGATGAGCGTCCAAACTAGCAGAGGGGCGCCGAACAGGGGCGGGGGGTCAGAAGTGCAGAATGACATCAAGGAGCGCCAATCTAGTTAGAGAAGCACTGATGGGGATTGAGGAGTGCTCTCCCAGCGGAGGAGTGCCGAAAAGGGGGAGTGTGGGTAATGAGTGCAGAATTCAATGTAGGAGCACCAGTGGGAATTGAGGAGCTCCCATCCCAGGCTGAGGAGTGCGGAAATGGGGGTATAGAGAGCGGAATGAAATAGAGGAGCTCTAATCAAGACAGAGGGGATTAAGGAGTGCCTATCCCTGTGGAGGAGCGCTGAAAGAGGAGGAATTGACTGCTGAAGGATATAGAAGAAAGTAAATCTAGGCTGAGGAGCGCCGACAGGGATTGAGGAGCACCTGTCCTAGCAGAGTTGCGCCTCGTGGTGGGGAGGGGGAGAGGGGGAGTAGGGGGGGGGTTTGAAGCGGACCACTAATATGTGATTGATGAGTGCAGTGGCTTCCGGAGTAAAATGTATCACAGGGGATGGGTAAAATGTACCTCGATATTCATCTTGAGAAAACATAACTGTGGCCTTCTTCCCCATGGCATATTCACACAGCGCACAATGAATAGCTGCAGCTACCAGTGCTAAAGTCTGTGGAGCGAGGGGTTGGAAATACTGGGATGTCGTTGGCTGGTGCCCCAAGCTATTGACCGGGAAGAAAAACTGATGGTAAATGAGCTCAAGCATTTCCATCCACGTGAACCATGATATTTTATTCTCAACGACCTGGGAGAGATATGCATTGTCAAACAGGAGCTCCTTAACATGAATCCAAAGCTCAGTCTCAGAGCGCAAATCCAGCTGGTAACTCCAAACAACAGTTCGATGTGCACCATCTGCCAACCGTCCTCGAATGGTACTTATGTTCAGTTTCAACTATGCATATTTTGGGGTGTAGTCAATATTGTAAATCTGATAGACAAGCATTGAACAGAATCCGAGACTTACAGCTTCTCGTGTTCGCGGATCAATTTTGGGAGATGGACCGCTGGGCAATCGACACACCGATGGTGTACCTGGAGGAGCACCTGCTAATGCCCACTGATGATCCTGAGCTTCAATGGCAAGTTTCCAAGCTTCTTCAACCATCGAGTACTTGTCATCAGATGATATTGGCCAAGCAGTCTTCGTGAATACAATTGCTTCCATGAACTTTTTCGCTACCTCAAATGTAGCCTTTTGGTGTTGGGGAACGTTCTGATTGGCACTGGCCTTGGGTTGTGGAGCATTCTGGTCTCCACTAGACTTCGGTTGCAGCAGCACCTGGGCGGGTGGTGCACGGTCAGACTCGGATGATTTGTTGAGGAGAGCTGACTAGTGTTAGCAACGGGTCCAAATTCCCGGGTCGGTTCCGGGTCCGGTTCCAACCCGGAACCGAACCGTTGCAACGGGTTTCCTCACAAAACCCGGTCCTCAACAGTCAACATTTCTTGCTCCAATTAAGTATTTGAGTTCTGATCGTATCACAACATGAACAATATGTAGATTGTGCAGTTTTAGTCGCTCCTTCACCTCTCACTTTCAGATGTGCGATCCGACAAGTATTCGTTGAGTTGCGATCGAAAACCCGCCAATTTCGCTTAAATTCAGCCTTGATTTCACAGCCACTCAACGAATATCAGTCGGATCGCAAATCTGAAGG
>Ga0307512_10005022_pt1 | contig 14096 bp, 21 predicted proteins | sample 14_EM_MG_FD_200267 | JGI IMG/M metagenome (GOLD analysis project Ga0307512, IMG submission 200267) | Populus trichocarpa ectomycorrhiza microbial communities from riparian zone in the Pacific Northwest, United States - 14_EM | ecosystem: Host-associated > Plants > Roots > Unclassified | place... | reverse complement strand
GGGGTCACCGTCAGCATTCGACCAACTTTGCGACATGCTCACCCACCGAAACGTATATCCAGGTATTTTTCCTGACCGTCTTCTTTAGCAACTTGTCCATCAATCCCTTAGGGGTGAGATTTCTCTTGACCGCTCTCTGTAGCCAGTTACCCGACTTGGTATCGGAGGTGTAGTGTGTGGCTGTATTGGGTGTGTCTGACGATTCACCAGACGCTACACTTATCGACGACAGGGAGCCAGAGGAGTCAAAACTTGTCCTTGGTCGCAGGTCCGGTCGATCAGGATGTTCTTCGCGAACGATCCCTCGGCCATGGCCAGCGTCCTTCCAGTGGCCCGCGGTGGTGTCGACCAGTTGGCCCGTTCGCTCCCAACGGAGTTTCCCATCGGCGTCAACCTTGACGAGATAATTTAGTCCTGCTCAGAGGTGTGAGGGTGCATATCGCCTCGACCGGGCAAGTCATGACCCACGTTGCTCTGGGGAGAGATATCTATGACAGCCGCGTAAAAAACGGGTGGCATGAAATGAGGGCCGGATCTCACTTACATAATTCTCTTCATGAGGTTCAGCGGTGGTTCGTTAACGCCGTAAGCAACGGAGATAAAAAGGGACTACACCTCTTTCTCGAGCTGTTCGCGGGGACATTCGGGGAGTGATAGGTCCTTTCCGCCCCCGTGATCGAGCCTGGATTGATGAGAGTCAATCATCCCTGCACGGATGACAGAATAGACAAGTGGCACCATCGGAAGAAATTCTCGAGCGTTTCTTCTGCCTGCCACCGACGGTGATAGTACTGCCAGGAGAAGCGCGGATCAGTCGCGTGGTCCGAGTTTCACCAGCGCGCAAACCTTGACTACAAGCTTCGTGTGAGCATCCCGCAGACGGCGAAGTTGGGGGAATACACTCAACGGTTGGAGCCGTAGCGATGTTTTCTATGTATCAGCATTCAGCGTTCCATGAAATAGGGATAGTATTCACGGGGAACGATAGATACCCGTCAATCAATTCCAGCCAGTGCTGGGTTTCCAGTTGTTTTCTGATTAAACCCTCTTCGTCCGATGAAATACCAGAGTGTTGGAATGTCTTGTTGCCATCGTGCAGACGGGCGGCGAGGAAAGTAGCCCTCCTCCATCTCGACCTGGCATCGTTTTTACCAGCGTCAGCGTCATCCCTTCCCAGCTAGAGTTTATTTTTATATTTTTTCAGTTTGATAAGAGAATTTCGCGGACGCCGTACCCGCAATCTGGCGTGTAGCGAGACGTCGAGCCATCGAGAGGCAGGGCTGAGGAACTTGCTCCTTGACCTTCGCCTCCACGCTCTCTGGATACGGATCGCCGCCCTTTCCCGTATCTCTGCCTCTCGCAGGTGCAGTTCACCGTCGACGGTGTCCTGGCGTCGTTTCAAGTGAGCCTTGGCTTTCAGTTCGGTTGCGGGGGATGCCATGATGGAGCTGACGCTATTGCTTCCGACCGCTTCGACGGTGATCTGATGACTTGATGATCCCAAGTCCGACCGCCGCTTGTCACATTATAGTGGTTAGGCAAACAAAGCCGCCGTTCGTGTCAGAAACGGCCATACACTTCTTTCTCTTTGGCCGGCCAGCCCTGCCATTTTGAATGCTGCTAGCACTATCGGTTGTCTTATCCAGCACACACCGCGACTCCAACCCCTCCCACCTCCTTTAAAAACTTCCGTAAGTCGTTCTTGTTGTCATTCACACCGCTCCCACCAGCTCATCACTCTTTCTTTCTTAAGACAGCCCAGTGCTCCCCAAAATCACCCCCTACACCTACCTCATCAGACTCACAATGCGACTTGTCGAGTCCTCGGATGCGCGGTTGGCGCTGATAAACTCCCTCGCACGCAGTCGCAATCAAAAATTGGCAAACGCCGCGGGTGCCTTGCGAAAGACTCAACGGAAGAACAAGGCAGTCCGGAGACAGTCGCCTCAGCTCGACCCAGATTCGGTCGACTACAGCCGCCCACAAGTTGGCTTGCGGGCTTTTATGAAGGATCATGTTTTTTGGTCAGAGGAGGGAACCGTCAGGCGTTCTGATGATTGGTTGTCCCGCCGGCAAGTTCTCGGGATCCGAGACTCGTCGCCCACACCATCACTCACCGACGATCTCTCCGAGTGTGACTCTGATTCACTTTCAGACTTGACCCTGATGACACCACCCCCACTGTTGCTGTTGCCGGAGCCTGAACCGGAGCCTGTACTTGTGAAAGAGGAGGAGGACAAACTGTTTGATATGTACATTAACATGGACCTGTGTGCCCCTTAGCTTCTTGCGCCTTATTTTTCTTTTTCCTGTTTTTCACCCATGTTTGCACCCCCGCTCTGTTCGTATCGTATCGTTATCTTATACCCGTCGTAGCTAGCTATCGAATATTCTTAGGTATTTTCGTAGAATAATGGAAATCGTTCCAGTGTTGTTTCAGCCACCAGACGCAAACAAGAACAAACAGCTGGGTCTGCGTTGTCGCCTCGACTAGACAACAACCGGCGACGAACTTAGTCGTTCCATCTCCTCCTCCTCGCGTTTCCCGTCCTCCATCTCTTCGCCCACACTCGCCCTGAAAGATGTCCGACTTTTCCAGCCGCAACGGCGACGCCCTCTCCCAAAATGGCTATGCTAACACCTCTAGTCCCTCTCTCTCCCCTTCCCAAGGCGCCGCCGCGTCCCCAGTTATTCGCAAGAAACTTATGGGTTTCGTCGGTTTCTCTAACCTTCCCAACCAAGTTCACAGAAAGAGCGTAAGAAAGGGCTTCCAGTTCACTGCTATGGTCGTCGGTAAGCTACTACATCATCCAGTCGCCGTGTCAGAAAAATGTCGTGACGTTGTTGTCTCTGACACCTCAAGGTGAATCCGGTCTGGGAAAATCGACACTCGTTAACACCCTCTTCAATACTGGGCTCTATCAGCCAAAGGAGCCCCTCCCACCCAGCGCTGAGAGGCCCAAGACCGTTGCTATTGAGAGCATCAGTGCAGGTTCGTTTTCCATGCGAGTAACGCGGACCCAGCGCGTGGTCACTCAATTGCAACGTGGCAGATATTGAGGAGAACGGAGTTCGCCTCCGTTTGACCGTTGTTGATACCCCGGGTTTCGGCGACTTTGTAAACAACGATGAGAGGTCCGTATCTTGTTTCTCCCCTTCTTAACTGTCCCCTGACACGTCTCCAGTTGGCGGCCAATTGTCGAGGACATCGAGTCGCGATTCGACCAGTATTTGGAATACGAGAACAAGGTCAACCGTCAAAAAGTTGTCGACAACCGTGTCCACGCCTGCCTGTACTTCATTCAGCCTACGGGTCACTCGTGAGCTTATACTTCATTAATTGGTTTCATGTATACTGATCGCCCGTAAGTCTCCGACCCATTGATATTGAGTTCATGTCTCGTCTGCATACACGCGTCAACCTCATTCCCGTGATCGCCAAAGCAGACACGATGACTGATGAGGAAATTGCCGACTTCAAGACCCGAGTTCGTTCGCCTCATGTTAGCTTTGTGGGCAAGCATACTAAGTTTTTAACAGGTTCTCGCCGATATCGCCCACCACAAGATTCACATCTTCCAGGCCCCTACGTACGAGAACGAGGATGAGGAGTCCCTGGCCGAGGCCGAGGAGATTGCCAGCAAGATTCCTTTTGCTGTTGTTGGCTCGGACAAGATCGTGGCGACTCCTGATGGTCGTCAAGTCCGTGGCCGCGCCTACCCTTGGGGTGTTGTCGAGGTCGACAACGAGGAGCACTGCGACTTCGTCAAGCTCCGCCAGATGCTCATCCGCACCTACATGGAGGAGCTTAGGGAGTACACCAACGACGTCCTCTACGAGAATTGGCGAACGGAGAAGCTCCTGAGCATGGGCGTTGTTCAGGACTCCACCGTCTTCAAGGAGGTCAATCCTGCCGTTAGGAACCACGAAGAGCGCGTCATGCATGAAGCCAAGCTTGCAAAGATGGAAGCAGAAATGAAGATGGTCTTCCAGCAAAAGGTCGCCGAGAAGGAGGCCAAGTTGAAACAGTCGGAAGAGGAACTCTATGCTCGTCACAAAGAGATGAAGGAGGCCCTTGACAAGCAGAGGGGTGATCTGGACGAGAAGAGGAGGAGGATCGAAAGCGGCAGGCCATTGACCCCAGAAGGCAAATCAAGCGTAGGTTCTCTCGTTCTATTTCACGACCCCTGGCTGACGAACTGTAGCAGACTGGAAGGAAGAAGGGCTTCCTTCGCACCTAATCTGTGCCCCCCTACAATGGATACTGTTGGTTGGGACTTTATGCTTCCTTAGTGGCCGACCTGTTTATTTCCTTCCCCTCTCATTTCTCATTTAGTTTCATATATCGTACGTTTGTTTCTCCGTCGGCTTCAACCCTCCAAGTCATTCGTTTAGTCGGATCTTTCCTCTACTTTTTGCATTTTCTTCGCTCTTCCCCATGGTTCTTGTTCCGCGACTCTTTCTACTGGAGTGTCGTTGTCATAGTCAACGGCTCCCCCTCACCTGTTTTTAACCTACCCCCGATGCCACTCCATACACACCTCGATACCAGACTCACGTGGTGATAAACAAACTTTGACGCCTGATCGCCAAAGCCACCCGAGATCTCTCACTCCCCTTGAACGTAAAGATATGGCCGACGTGCAAGCAGTCGAGGAGGCTCTCGCAATCTTCAGCCGCGCTCCGGACAAGGAACAACTTGAGAGGGCCAACCGTTGGCTCCAAGATTTCCAGCATTCCGTAAATACGACTTTCTCCTTGTGTGCCGCCTGACGTCCAAAGGTCTAACGACATCCTCTTATCTGTCCGTTCTGATTCACGCCAGTCAAATGCCTGGTCGATATGTAACGATCTACTCACAGCACCAGAATCAACACCTGCGGCAAAGCTTTTTGCTGCTCAAACTTTCAGGACAAAGGTGAATGCCAAACCCCACACCCTCATCCACCCAGCCATGATCTAACTCACCCTTGCTCTTTGTTGCCTCCCATTCCGGTATATAGATCACGTATGATTTGAATCAAGTCGTCCCAGAACACCTCCCTGCGTTGCGGACCACCCTCATAGGAGCGCTGAATCTCTACCATGCCGGGCCGAGGACGATCATCGTGCAGCTTTGTTTGGCGCTGTCGGGCTTGGCACTACAGCTACCATCGTGGGGGAGTTGTGTTCAGGATATGATTGAAACTTTCGGACGGAACCCTGCCAGCGTACCTGCTCTATTGCAGTTTTTGACCGTGCTCCCTGAAGAGATCAATGGGAATTTCAGGATCCCCATAACGGTTAGTCTCCGGTGTTTCCCCAGCAATCAGGTCGTCTTGGTGGATTGCTGATTGACGCTTCTGTGGGCTACCGCAAACATTTTCTCGGCATGTAGGATGAAGACTACAAGGCGAGGGCTGCAAGCATCCTGACTGCGAATAGCCAGGCGGTTCTAGATGTGCTTACGATGTATATCGCAGCCCAAGGTGCGCATATATGGTGTTGTGCACGCATCCTACATGTTGAACCATCGATTTGCAGGTGTTACCATGATTGTGCAGGCGGAGATCTTCCGGTGTCTCAGCAGCTGGCTTTCCGCTGGAGAAATCGATGCTTCCTCTCTCGCCTCGACGCCACTCCTTGGATACGCCTTCGAGGCTCTCGCGTCTAACGATCTTTTTGACGTCGCGGTCAACGTTATTTGCGATACTATCCACGAGACACAAGAAGTCGACGACAACCAAGAGGTTATCGGATTGATCACCCCCCAGGTTATCGCACTCGAACCCCTCCTTACCACATGGACGGATGACTCTGATAAGATTCGCGGTCTCGCTCGAATTTTTGCCGAGGCGGGTGAGATGTACCGTGGCCTAATCTTGCACCACACCGAGACATTCTTCCCGCTCGTCAAGGCGATTGGACACTGTTCAGCGCATCCTGACCTTGATGTCGTTCCCATCACATTCCCCTTCTGGATGCGGCTTGCGCAAAGCATTGGCAAGAAGCCCTCCGTCTCACCGTTGTTCCACGAGGCCTATCAATCCCTCATGAACATTATAATCCGACACCTCCATTTCCCGACAACTGCTGTCAGTCAGACGAGTCAAGAAGCGGAGAATTTCCGACATTTCAGGCACGTCATGGGTGATACGCTCAAGGACTGTTGTGTCGTGCTTGGGACGGACGTTTGCTTGATGACCGCCTATGGGCTGGTAACGAATGCGCTCTCCCGTGACCCATCTACGGTTTCCTGGCAAGAAGTCGAGGCACCATTGTTCTCGATGCGTTCCATGGGAGCGGAAATGGATCCTGACGACGAAAATGTTGTGCCAAAGATAGTGGAGCTGATCCCCAACCTTCCGAACCACCCACGTATCCAATACGCGACCTTACTTCTGATTGCAAGGTACACCGAATGGACGAGCAAGCATCCGGATTACCTCCCCACGCAGCTACAGTATGTGTCTGCTGGATTCGACAGCCCGGAGGAAGACGTCCAGATGGCTGCTGGCCAGGCGCTGAAGTATCTGTGCCAGGATTGTAAAATGGTCAGGCTATCAAGTCTCCAACTCAGAAAACCCGCTGACACCTCTTATAGCACCTGGAGACGTTCCTCCCACAATTGCATACTTTCATTTCCTCCAAAGGACTTAAGCTAGCACCGGAAGAGCGAATGCAGGTATACGAAGCGATTGGTTATGTCATCTCTGCTATGAGCATGGAACAAGCCGCTAGCTCTTTACGAACGTTCGCATTGGACATTTTGACGTCGATTCATTCGGCTTCGATTCAACCAACGGAGGTGTCCAAAGGACAATTCAAGCAGCTATGCAGTACGTGGTCCCTGGCATTTCCATGCAAGAGTACGAATTCATGGTTTTTGAAGATTCACTGGAGTGCCTAGAAACCATGCTTTCTGTAGTCAGGACTTTCGGCAACGACCTTCCTGCAGTATGCCAAACGACGTGCCAAGAGGCTTGGAGTTGCCTGGACCTCTTCATTAGCAAGTATGGCTCAGACTACGATGCTTCTGACCGTGTTACGAGGCTCATCCGACATGGGCTGACGTTCTTCGGATTGGCTGCTCTCCCTGTCGCTTCCGCCGTGATTTCAAGGATGACATCGTCGTTCGAGACTACCGGTAATCCTGGATATGTGTGGATTATCGGGAAGATTGTCAGCGAGTTTGGAAACGAGGAAGACCCCAACCTAAGGGCTGCATTCAAGGAATCGTATGACCGGGTATCTGTGAAGGTACTTTCGTCGTTGCAAGAGAAGTCCCCCGCTGCGATCCCAGACGGTAAGTAAAAACTGTTCCAGGGGAAATCCTTACGACTTACTGACATCATGGCTAGTTCTCGAGGACTACATGCACATGCTCATACATACCTTGGATTATGCACCGGATGCGTTTTTCGATTCGCCCGAGTCGTTCTCTATTGGGTTCAAAGCTGCGATGACAGGTCTTACGTTCATCCAGACAGACCTCATCTTCGCCTCCTTGGACCTTATCCGGCTCGTCCTTTCTCACGATTCCATCCTCCCTCCGCCTGCGGACAAACCGATTCCTCCAAAATTCCCCATCTATGCATCTCGAATCCAACAGGTCGTTGAAAAAGAGGGCTACGAGTTAATCGGCTACCTGCTGTCGGGACTTACGGGGGATTTCCCTGAAGATTCGTCATCGAATGTGATCACGATATTTAGGAACATAGCGGTCGTTTGGCCAGAGCAGTTGCTTTCGTGGTTGCCCTCGGTGTTGCAACAGTTGAACCTCGCCACTGTTACGGACGAGGCGAAGGCAAAATTCCTGGCAGAGACAACAAGGTTTGTGATTCCCTTTTGTCGTGGGATTAAAGCTTCAGTCTCTCATGCGTCTGTCCAGCACTGTCAACGCAAAACAATGGGATAAGATCAAGTATGCAATTTTGGGGTTGCATCGACAATCCCTGAAGGCGAGGGAACGTCGGCGAGCTGCGTTTGACCGCCAGTAAAGAGGTAAACGATTACATAGTGTGTAGACAGCCGTGACCAGGATATTGTAAGTACAGTTGGTAAGTATAATTAGCGCCCAATGTATTAGACCAATCAGAACGAGTATCGGAACGACTCGCACGTGCAATCTCAGCCTGCTCCTGTACCTCCACATACCTTTCCCTGTCCGCCGTCATGTTCCGTCTCTCAAACACGCTCGTGGCTGGCGGTAAGTTCGCCTCGCAATTATCTTGAGATTTTGTGGCTCAGTTTTGGCTTGTGCCCAGCTGGTCGCAGGGCATTTTCCCAGTCTACCGCCAGATGGTCATACGAATCGACCATCAAGAACCTCCGGTTACGCAAGGACTCAAAGGTCCTGTGCCAGGGTTTCACTGGAAAAACCGTGAGTTGCACTCCAACAACTCCGGCTGTAAAAGTATAATACTCATTCTTCCGTTTGTTGCGGGAAACAGGCTACGTTCCACATTAAGGAGGCGTTAGCGTACGGAACGAATATGGTTGGAGGTGTTTCGCCCAAGAAGGCCGGAACGACCCATCTTGGTTTACCTGTGTTCGGGTCGGTGAAGGAGGTGAGTGAATTGTCACTAGTGGTTATCCTTTCGGGTTTGTCGGGATTAACGAGTCCGTACGCGTTGGCGTTCGGTTTCGTTCTCGTGTAGGCTGTCGAGAAGACTCAGCCTCACGCGACTGTGATTTATGTCCCACCACCAACAGCTGCTGACGCCATCATCGAAGCCATCGACAACGAGATTCCGTTGATTGTTTGCATTACTGAGGGTATCCCTCAAGCTGACGAGATCAGGGTACGGGACTCCGACCATTCCTGGACCGTGTAGTTGACTCACCCGCCTATTCTAGGTTGCCAACGCGCTCAAGAACCAGACAAAGTCGCGTCTTGTCGGTCCTAACTGCCCCGGGATTATTAACCCCGAGGGGTGCAAGATCGGTATCCAACCGGGACATATCCACAAACCTGGAAAGATTGGTGTGTTCTATCTTTTCGTTTTGTTTACTGTGACGCACTGGTGACTAACATTGCCTTCCGCCTCACAGGCATTGTCTCTCGTTCAGGAACTCTGACCTATGAGGCTGTCGCACAAACGACTGACGTCGGATTGGGTCAGTCACTCTGCGTCGGTATTGGAGGTGACCCCTTCCCCGGAACGAAGCACATCGATGTCGTTAAGCTGTTCCTCGAGGACGATAAAACTGAAGGTCGGGTTTCGACCCTCAAGCCCCAAACAACAACGTTGAACTTTTGGCTCATCTAGGCATCGTTCTGATTGGTGAGATCGGTGGTAGCATGGAGGAGGATGCTGCCGAGTACTTGGAGAAGTACAATAAGACACGAAAAAATCCCAAACCGGTCGTCGCCTTCATCGCCGGCCGCACTGCTCCTCCGGGTAGGCGTATGGGGCACGCTGGCGCGATTATTTCCGGCGGAAAGGGTACGGAACGCCTTTTTTATCAATTTCCCTTGCGGAAGAGATGCTGATTTTCGTGATCAGGCGCTGCTAAGGACAAAGTTGCCGCTCTCGAAAGAGCCGGTGTCATCGTCACGGATAGTCCAGCTAAGATCGGAGAGGTGATGCTCAAGGTAGGATGGTGTCTCGCTTGTTCGGATGGGGTTCTGACCCCCTGTATTCACAGGCTATGAAGGATGCTGGATTGGTATGAGCGATTAGGCCTTAGGGTGTAGCATGCGTTTGATGACATAGACGGCTTACATAAATTTATTGCTTTCATACCCTCAATCTTCCACCACCGACTACACGATGCCACCTTCAGAAGAGTTCAATACAGCAGCATCTTACTTGTCCAACGCATCTTCGCTCTCGCGGGTGTCGACCGCAATAAAGTTGGAGGTCCTCGGCTGTTTGCTGCGTTTCACAAAAGGCAGCGATTTCTGATCACCCCATGTTATCTCAACAGTTATATGGACTGTACAAGTTTGTAACCGTCTCGCATACGCCCAACACCTCGAAGCCGGGGATATTCGACTTCACCGGAAAGGCGAAGTGGGATTCTTGGAAAGAGGTCGGAACGAGGTACTCGACTCAATCTGATCCAGATGGTGTAGCACAAGCACGATACTTGGAAATCGCTAAATCACTAGGGTGGAAGCCCGGAGCAATTGCTGAAAGTGATTCGCTCGGTCACAATACAGATGGTGAGAGAGAAAGCACCAAGGGGGCTGTGACCGGTATGGGTGTGTTCGTCAGCACGATGAGCGCACCCAAGGACGATGACTTGAACACTATTCACGGACTGGCGATTGCTGGAGATGCTCAAAAGTTGGAGAGAATGCTGACAGCTGAACCGTCCTTGGATCTCAACCGGAAGGACGAGTATGTGAGTGCTTTCATTGTATATTCACAAGTTCGAAACTGAAGGTCCCATTCGGCCAGGGATACACTGCTCTACACCTAGCTTGCGACAGAGGGAACTTGGCAATTGTCGAGCTTCTCCTAAAGCACGGGGTGGACCGGACACTCAAGGTGAGTTATTCACCAGTGCGGTATTTGCGTATATGTGCTTAGAGATATACGGTCCAGGACCCGGATGAGCTGACGGCTCTTGAACTTGCGGAAACGTGTGCTCACGACGAGATTGTAAAGGTACTGAAAGGCGGACAGTAGCGGTGGTAATTCTTCTATTAGGCAAAGCATGTAATAACAATTATCGATTATGCTCGAGGTCATTGTCGTGAGGGTGACGGTGGAGGTGCGTTTTGCCGGTGCTGCATTTGGAGAGTAGGTTTGTAGTGCCACTTCGAATCCGGTGGTATGAGTCTTCCCTGTGTTCCCCATTCAAAGCTTCAACCTCAAACGCGTACAAGACCAAATCCACGCGTACGGGACGTACCTTTGTTAAAAGCTTCACCACGGAATCACTAGGCTGAGCACCAACACCCAACCAATACTTTATTCTGTCCACGCTCCATTCGACGCTCTTGTGCGGACTTTGGGGTTCGACCCGCGGTCGGTAAACGCCCAGAAGTTCGATAGGCTTCGCGTTCCGCCGTTTTCGCTGGTCGACGGCGACGAGGTGGAAGATTCTGTTGTGTCTGACGCCGTGTACGGCGAGTCGCAGACGGACGGTCATGAGGGACGGATTGACCTTGGTGTGAAGTCACGTGTTGGCAGCATCCATCGAGTTGATCAAAATATTACACTTCAAGAGCTGGCGTTCCCCGTCCATCCCCAGGCCCTGGATTTGAAAACTGTAGTCAAGGTAGAGGCGACTTAGTGAGAAGCAAAAATACAATGTCATTGGTTCTTATGGAAGATATTGGGGATACAGGTATTATATCTGCTTTGTGCGTCAGGCAGCCGGATGTCACGGTTCTGCCCTTATGTGATCTTAACATTAGAGAAATCGAGCTCAGGATGGGCAGCCTGGAATTTAGCAAGAGCCTATGATGATTCGTGGGATTAATGACTAACTCTTCTTTGATGTCGATATGAAGGCAAACCTCTCGTTTCTTTAGCTCGTCGGAAGTTGGCTTTCCGAGTTGCTAAATTCATAACATTATTAGCTCCGTGAAGGTGCGGTGCAGAGGATAGCCGTACCTTTTGTTGGTTATCGAACTGGTTGGGAAAGTGGCGTAAGATACGGGAAGCGTGATTGGAGGGTCTAACATACCATCATCTTTTCCACCATTCCCCTGAAAAGTATGGCGAGTCTGATTGACATACAGAAACACCACGCTGTGGATGTACGTACCTGGTTTCGCCATCCAAGTCACTTAGCTTGCTGTTCTCTGGGACGATCTTCGTGGTATCGATCTTGGGATGGTGGGTGAGCACGTTCTCCCACCATTCCTGTTTGTTCACTTTCTCCAAGTGGATGTGAACGAGCTCTTGGTCCTCTGCCGTGAAAGTTTCATAATTTGTCAAGAGATTCAGAGGGATCCGAAACCAACCAACTGTCCAGGTACTGTCCTCAATCTTTATCTCTTTGCAGAGCTCGCCGTCAAGAAGAGGTTCCTTGCCCTTGAGACCCACCGAGAGCTTCTTCTTGAGGATCTTGATGTTCAAATCTCTCGCGCGGGTTCCCTTGGGAATAGAAACTACGATGTCAACTTCGCCAAGTTGTTGTTTCCATGTGTAGGGAAGAGCTGATCAAGTGCGGCTTAGTGGGCAATCGCTGCAGTAGATATAATCCTCAATACCTGCTTGTTCTCGCTGTTCTCTCGCTCTGTCTTCTCTATCCTTGCTATCGCGCTCTTCTGGGGAGAGTTTGTCGTATTCTTCTGGAGTCATCGCAGTGTAAGAGTGTAAGAGTTAGTCACGTGACACGCCGTCACCATTGTGGTCTCTCAAACGCCGACCTCCTCTTCCGCCCAGGATAGTCGCGTGCGGCGATGGCTACACAGGATGTATTTGCTGATATTGAGGTGCGCCGCTCGATTTCTCATGGGCTTGAAGGCTTATAATGAGTTCTTGAAATCCCATCCAGACAGTGAAGGCAAACGTGCGATCCAACATTGTCGAACGTCTAAAATCCATAATCAACGGGCTGAACGACGAGTGCGGCGTGTCCATCTCGAAGACCGGCAAGAAGGGCGAGCTGATTGAGCGCATTACTCGTCAGTTTGACTCCTGGAGGCTTGCAAAGAATGAAGCAGCCTTCACACGAGCGAAGGCAATTGTGAATAGAGTGACGTGAGTGTGGCCTCCCTTTTTCCTCTCACTCAGCGGTGCGAGGAGTGCATCTCAGATATGGTGTTAGTTCTAGATACGGAGGCTCGAGTTCTGGAGGATTATTCATCATCAACCAACTCCCTCAATCCTCGACCGCTACCTCAAACCATTCCTACAATACCCTCAATTCGGGACCCAGCACGGTAAATCGGCATGTTGGCCCGTACAGAACGTCAGGTGGATCCTATCAAAGTTCCAGTCTACCGCAAGCTCCCAAACCTAGTCCGTATTTCTTCCCCCGTGGCGATCTTGCTCGATCCGCATGCTTATCTTGGCATCTGTGGCTCTCGTGTAGTCATGAAATTCCAGCCTTCACCGTTCTTGCGCGTAGATCAAGCCGTTTCAAACATCGAGGAATGTCCAGGTCAGCTCTCCGTCTTCTTCGGCCGTGCTGCGTGCGCCAATTGATGGACGAAACATAGAATCTACAAGTTCCGTCGACCGAAAGCAGGCAGGATTGACCTTTACTTTGACCCCGGAGCAACGTCAGAAGCTGGACTCAACGACGTATGTCGATCCTACATCGCCCGAATCGGCGCAAAATCCGACTGAGATCTCATCACAGGAACAAGTACCAACTCCGCCTGTATTGCACGTCTTCCACATTCTACTCTTCCATTTTCCAAATACCACGGGGTCCATGTCAGATGGAGTTCCCTCCTGCTTGCGAAGTTAGAGTCAATAACATGCAGCTGCAAGCAAACTTGAAAGGGTTAAAGAAAAAGCCTGGAACAACGCCCCCTCCCGACCTCGGCAGGCTCGTTAAGATGTCTTCTGGCGCGGCGAATCGACTGGATATGATCTACGTCAATAGCCAGCAACCTGTTCATGGGAAGGTGAGTTTACCCGGTTTCTCAGGATGGCGTAAGCTAATCGTCATTAGAAATACTACATCACCGTGATGCTGGTTGAGGTGACTAGCGTTGACGAGCTGATCGATCGTCTGAAGAAAGGGAAGTTTGTTAGTAAGGAAGACGTACTCGCAGAGAGTGAGTTATGCAGTCTAGTTGCATGTCATTTGATGCTGACGCTACGTATCCAGGGAGGCAGAGTGTGGCTGATGACGACGAAATCATCGCTGGGGAACAGAAAATGTCACTGAAATGTCCGGTAAGTCCTATCGACGTTGATCCGGAAGGAGGGAGTCTAATCCCCTCGGCGAACAGTTGAGCTACGCCCGCATTAGCCTCCCCGCCCGGTCGAAAAAATGCGTTCACCCTCAATGCTTTGATGCGACATCGTGGTACAGCATGATGGAACAAACGACGACGTGGCTCTGTCCTATCTGTGAAAAGATGTTGGAACCGGAAGAGCTGATACTTGATGGGTAGGTTGACCTATTTACGTTTCTTCCGAGTACGCTAAACGTCGAATAGGTACTTTAGTAACATACTGGACTCGACACCGGAC
>Ga0307512_10005020_pt1 | contig 14098 bp, 11 predicted proteins | sample 14_EM_MG_FD_200267 | JGI IMG/M metagenome (GOLD analysis project Ga0307512, IMG submission 200267) | Populus trichocarpa ectomycorrhiza microbial communities from riparian zone in the Pacific Northwest, United States - 14_EM | ecosystem: Host-associated > Plants > Roots > Unclassified | place... | reverse complement strand
CAACTATGTTCGCCTTGGCAGTCATATTGGAGTTGCTGGCATCGTTCACATTGTTGGCCTCTGCATTGTTAGCCTCACACTTGGAATGCTTGTTCGCGCCCTCCTTCTCTTTGCCATTGTGGGCGCGCTTGTTGCTGGGTTTCGAGTAGCAGTCTTTTTCGACGTGACCAAACTTCCTGCATTCTTCGCACTTGGGCTTGTCAAGGTAGCGGCACTTACAAGTATAATGGCCATCCCTGCCACAGTGGTTGCAGTGCTTCTCCTCACAAGGGGTATGATTGTCATTGGAAGAGCTGTTATTGTGGTTCACGTTAGAGCAAGAGCTGTTGTTGCAGTTTCCATTGCTATTTTTAGAGGTGGTCGCCTCCTTCTTTCTATGGGACTTGTCAGCCTTGTACTTCTGCTTGATCAGCCCTATCAGAGCTTGGCTGTCAATGTGCCTATTCGGGTCCCTATTGGTCTTATTGATGCAGCCCTGGACATAAGGCCTAGTGAACTCATCCCAAGAACAAGGGAGCATGGATGCGATGATATGCTTGAATAGCACATCATCCAAAAGCTTGTGCTTCTTGCTGAAGATGTGGACCTTGTTCCAGGTCTGCTTGAGCTTTGTGAGGTGGTCCAGAATGTTGGTGCCCTCAGTAGCCCTAGTCTCAAATATGACGCAAAGTTGTTTAGTATAATCCTGCTGGGAAGGGGTCTTGAACATGCCCTTCAAGGTCTTCCACATTTCGTGGGTGGTGGTACAACCTTCAGTGTGTACATTCAGCTTGTTGGAGACATTGTTGGTGATGCACATCTGAGCACAGGTGTCATTATACTTCTAAGAACTGGCTCCACCAGGATCTTGAGCAGGATTGGGGCATGGAAGAGTGCCGTCAACGTATTCCTTGATGTCGACCATCTGGATCAAGTAGTTCATGAGACAAGACCAGGAAGTCCAGTTGCCAGATTTGGTGTCAAGGGTTTCTTCCATTTTGGTACCAGACAGGCCTCCAGGAATGGTAATGCAAGTAATAGTAGGCATATTGGTCAGCATCTGAGACTGAGTATTGGCCGGCACAGGAGCCCAAGAGTTGCCCAAGTTCCTAGACTGAGTCGGAGCACTGGGGCTTGGAGAAGCTTGCCTGCGTTCAGGATTGGCATGGTACATAGTGAAGTGGATCAATAGGGGTTAAAAATAGGGGTAATGTGCATGCGGGTTGGGCGTGTGTGTTCGAGAGCAGTATATAGCATGAAAAAAAGTTTAGAGCTTAGGGCCCATAACCTGTTTGCTTAAGATGTGATTGGTGTGATAAGTGCATGTAAGCGATTAGATGGAAGGATTTAGGCACACGATGATGATGGAGTGGGAGATGCCCACTTGCTGATATGAGTATATTGCTCTACTCTACGCTATTTCTTATATATGATTGCTCACATAAACTTTGATAATATATTCACGTGATAGCAGCATGTGTATGTGTGGTGCTCCAAGCATAAGTGGTGTCCTTGTACCCGGCTTGCCCCTGTTATCGTTAGGACATATCTTATTGCTGGATCTCACTTGTCAGATCTTAACAATAGGTGTTTTCAAGGATTATTTCCCCAGGAATGGAGAGCCCAAGTGTAGGAAAGGGCAGAAATGAAGAAATGAGGTGGTTGGAAGTTGCCATTTGGGAGACAGGAACAGGTGACAAGTTGCACTTCAAGCTTCAAGTTGAACTTAAAAAAAAAAAGCTGCAAGCAGTGTTTGTTCTTTGTTTGTTCAAAGTGACTGGGGTCCTGAGATACTCCAACCCTGACAGTGTCTAAACTCTTTTCTTGAAAAGCATGTCCCTTGTACCCCCTTCTCTTCTCCTGAATTCTTACCCTGCTACATGTCAATTCTACAGCTAACAGATAGGTTGCAAGCTCCCAAGCCTAGCTTGACATGGGCTGCAGGCATGGGGAGGATGGTCATCCAACACCATGCTCAAACCCTCAATCTGTCTGTGTGCCATTGGAATGTCTATCATGCGCCCCACCCTCAATTTTGCCACCATCAGCTGCACACTGCTCCACCTTGGCCTTAGCACACAGTGCATAACTTCATGCAAACTCAAGGTTTTTGAGACAGCATCTGAGCTCCTCGATGCAGCACTACTGTAATGCTTGGACATGCTGCCTCAGAATTGGCCTATTTTGACCATGTGATGGGCTCTGCACCTGCCAACCAACATGTCAGCGTCGCCTTTGCCCCATCGCCTTGCCTCCTTGTCTATCCCTCAAGTTCCCCTTTCATCGCACCCTGGCTGCTGCCCATGCTATGTAGATCACCCTCCTTCACAGGGCAATGCCACAGGTGCATGCCACTCTGACAGCTGTCATTCCAACATCAAGCACAACATGTGTGACACCTTGCAAGTCAGCCCCTGTTTGGAACCATATCCTTGCCAGAGACACACTTTACTGTTTATAGAGTCATTGAGGACTCATGTGTGCTGGGCTTGGAACGCCCCAAATTGACCTTTGCTGACATGTCTGACACCCCACTTGCCTGACTCAACTGATGCCACAGAGCAGCATGTGTGCGCTCCTGTTGTCTCTCCATCTTTTGTTTTGGTTTCACAATCTTTTTCATAGTTATAGACAGTAGTCTAGGCTGTAAGTAGATAGGTTTGAACTATATAAACCCACACTCAGGACCGTGAGCAGGAGGTGAGCAGTGCCTCAGCTGTGCACATCACAGTTTTGCATTGTATTTCCCCCCATTCATTTTCTGTGGTAGTGTTTAGTCCTCTTCCATATCGTCTCATCTTGCTTAGCATCACCCAGCAACATTCAAGCAGCTCATGTGGAGCACTTCCCCTTCTCAGTGGTCAAACAGTCAAACACCCACCATCCTGCATCATCTTCTTGTTCCCTTGTACATTCTTGGACTTGAATGTGCTTTGGTCCTACTGTGCCTATTATTACCTTCCTTCATTCGCTCACATGTGGACCTTTTGTCCTTGTTGAAATACTACACCAGCTGATGAATAGATGGGCATGCCAAGCGTAGACACCAATCAGTGCCAAATGTTCCATAATCCATTCACCAACATATACAATTAGTCATCACGTTTGTGTAGATAAAATAGTACTATATTATTACAATATGAGTCCTTGCTATCCATTATATTATCAATAATATGTTACTTGACAGTTATCAAACCATTATCCTCCTTGTGCTGATTATCATGACAATAACCACTAAATTATCTAAATTACTGCAGGGAGTTATTCCTGATGCCTTCAGCCTCTGGTGCATCTTCAATGTAGCTTACAAAGGTGGGGGCGGGAACCTTACACTGTCATGCCATGTGACCATGTTTGCTGAAGCTAGCTATCAACCTGGCATTTCCCAAAAGTACAGGAAGTGCTGTATCACAGGACAGCCCATGCCACTAATGAGTTTAGGGAAGGGGGGACAGGTCACCCCTCTATCACAAGCCTTTGGCCACCTCCAGGGCCTCCGGCATTTTCCCCCCTTGGCTGGTTTCTTGGGCCTCCCACACACCCCCTCCCCATGTTACATGGCTGCTTGCAGCCTCACCTTTAGTATGTGGGTGCCAGCCTCCTTTCAGGATATCCCTAGGTTCTGTGTAAGTCCACTGTTAGCTGCAGTCTGGGAGACCCCTTTTAGTATTGGTTGGTCATGTATCTACATACAGAGTCCCAGGTAGCTACATAGCAATGTATTTAGGTTACTTGTTTCACCTTATAAAAGCAATGAATTCCAAAAAAAAAAAAAAAAGGGGGGGACAGGTCTGAAGTAGCGTTGCATGGCTTCAACTCAAAGCTAGCTTGGAGTTAGGGATCAGCAAGGGTATCCCTGGGCTCACTTGTTCTGACTCTTACCTAGGATCCCATTGTTCTTTCTCTATTGTTCCTTAGACATTCTCTGCCTGTTCAGGCATATTCCTATTGTTCTACTTATTAGGATAGATAGCCACTAGCTTGTATATAAGCCAGCCTGTATTCTGCAGTCAAGCCTTAAGCTTGACTTGGTTTCCAATACCAATGTTCTTGAAGTCTTCACATCCCTTGCCTGCCCATTTCCCTCCCTTCCTCTCTATCTCTTCAGTCAAGTTCTACTCTGTTAGAACTCTCCTTCATTGACACTCACCTCTAGTACACCTTCATGCACATTGCACCTTTAAGGTTCTTGGGACCTTAACAACAACACATTGTTGGAGGTTGTCAGAGGTTGTCAGAGGCACAGGAAGGCATGGGGAGGTCAAAGAGCACAAGGACAGAACACATGAGGTTCAGTCCTATGATTCCAAATGCCTGGAACTTGAAGGAAATTGCTGGGGCTGGGGACACCTAGGCACCCTTCTGAGGTCAGAGGTGAATCTTACTAAGATAGCCCCATGATGACACAGGGCTAACTGTGACACTCAGGTGTTTCTTTCAATGCTTTCAAAATAATAAAACTCTTAGAATTGTTTAACAATTTATTAAAGTTTTCCATAACTATTCTCCAGTGGAATAGTCTGATTTGCATGCAGTGCCTGCCTGCTGCTTTACACTTATTATTGAAGATAAATTAAATACCAAGTGGATAAATAACTCCTATAAAAAAAGCACATAAAAAAAAAAAAAAAAAAGAAACTCACATTATGTGATACAAACTGTAACTGGATAGTAACTGGATACAGTTACCTTATCTGCTTGTACTCGCCGTATTAGTAGACCTCTTGGCTTATCGATGAAGCATTGTACGACCGAATGACTACAACTGTACCATTTATCAACAGCCTTTCTTCGGGGGTTCACCCGAGCACAGCAAGGGCTCATCACACATATGATATAGAGAGCGAACATACTCATTCACATAGTCCTGGAGAGCATGGGCATACACATGAGCATCTAGACCATCCTGGTGAATCTTTTCGTAGCTCGATAATTCACAAGCTAATGGCTGTCATTTGTAGGCAAATTTTCAGACCGAGATATGCCTGAATACACTTCACGAAATTTCGAAGAGCGTGGATTCACTGTCGGCATCGGAGGGTAAGCCACAACCCTTCTCTCTGGGTGATCCGTCTTAAAGCGGGGCTCCAGACCTGTCGGCTCTGGAAAAACTGCCCTAACTCTCGCCCTCTGCCGCCACCTTCGGACCCAGTACAACCTTGGTGTGAACCCATGACATGTTGGCTATTGTCTACTTCCTGACTCCAATCTAGCCACGGTAACGAACGACATTTTCACCCGCGAGGATCAGGAGTTCCTCATAAAGAATCGCGCACTTCCCGCTGAGCGTATCCTCGCAATTGAGACAGGTGGTTGCCCGCATGCTGCTATCAGGGAAGATATATCCGCAAACATGGGCGCCCTCGAGACATTGCAAGCAAAGTTCGGCTGCCAGCTCCTGCTCGTCGAGAGCGGAGGTGACAACTTAGCTGCAAACTATTCAAGAGAACTTGCGGACTACATTATCTACGTCATTGATGTCTCTGTGCGTCAATCCTTTGCTTGATCCGCTTTCCTTCCACCGATGGGCAATCCACAGGGAGGCGACAAGATTCCCAGAAAGGGTGGCCCCGGAATATCGCAGTCGGACTTATTGGTGATCAACAAGGTATGATACGCAAAATTATCCGGTAATCCCCCATATGTTTGAACGGTGTTGTTTCCTCCAGATCGATATTGCGCAATACGTGAATGCCTCACTCGAGGTCATGGACCGAGACTCCAAGCTGATGCGAGGGGACGGTCCGACTATCTTTTGCAGCGTCAAAGAAGGCAAAGGAGTCGAGGATGTCGCCAACCTTATTCTGGCAGCATGGCGGACGGCAGGAAGCCCGGGTAAACCGGGAGCCGTCGAAGTTGCCGAACAAGCCTGAGGTTGAGACGTTGCGTCATACGTTTGCGGCCATCTGTGCAGTCTTGTAAGCTAACAAAGCAGTTGGATAAGATGTATCCCGTCATTTCCATAACCTCCTTAACCTATCCTGTTTATCCCCGCTTGATCCAAGTCATCATGACCGCCAGCTTTTACCGCAACGACGCGCAGCCGCATATAATCAAGGTACCATAACTTCTTCTCTTCATCCCAGTGGCATCCACCACTCTGCCGACACCTCGCAACAACCTCATCAATCAGCTCCTGCTCGTCGTCCGGATCGATACCTTCCAAGAATTGTTTACCGAAGAGGCGGACCCATTCTGCGAGATCTTCGAAAGGTGTCGCACGAGGATGCAAAGACACCTGTAACGGATCTAGGCCCGCTGACCTCAATAAGCCTGCATACTGGTCTGGCGTGGGGAAAAACCACGGATCCTTTGCTACCGGATCCTTTCCCCTCTTTTGCAACGCAGCGTGCAGGGCATCTCTGACACCTATATCGTTGTGTATGTGTTCAGCTAGGGTCGGAATATCCAGAATAGAGTTCCGCACTTGCTACATTACCACTGCCTCCCATCTCAGCGACAAACAGACCTCCTTCCTCCAAGATCTTGTGAACATTTACCAACACTGCAAGTGGATCCTTGTTACACCAATGTAGCGCGGCGCTGCTGAATATCTTGTTGCACCTTCCCACGAAGTCGGGCGGAAGGTCTTCAAGAAATTCTTGGCCTTGGATGTCGCCTACGATGAGGTGCGTATCCGAAAGCATGGTCGTTTCGCGAGCCTTCGTGATCTGCGCAGACTGTCAGTGTCCAGATATTACTCGACCAGCTGTCAATTGTAATTACCATACTCTGGCTCATGTCAACACCAACGACAATCCCTTTGGGTTCCACGAGCCGCTTGATCTCAGCTGTTACTTCTCCGCTCCCACAGCCCAAGTCGAGGACTCTGTCGCCCAGGCTCGCACCAAGCAATTGTAGAATCGGTGCCGTAGCTTCAGGAGAGTAAACATAAGGCGCCACGTTGTTATACACCGTTGCAGACCATCCCATAGTGCGATGGGTGACGCATGCAGGGCCGCCCATGTCGACTCTTTGGCGGACAGGAAATGTCGTACGGTCGCAATAGAATACACCCGTACTCTTATACGGCCTGGCGCCTTGCTTGCGGATATCTGTTTCCGAAGCGCCTCAAGTTCGGCCGACCACACCGACGGAGATCGCAGTCCGATGGGGATCGGGCAACCATTCGCCATTCGTCCGTGATGTGCTGACGTCAGCACCTAGAGGTACGTATGGTGACAACCCGAGAAACAAAAGTCATGATAAACGAATAATATTGAATGGCATGTTCCAAACAAGTTTAGCAACCTAATACCATAATCGAGCCTTCTACACAACCTAGAACAAGTCGTTCGTAGAGGGCCTCCAAAGTGATCTCCTCTAGGATTCTTATTTGTCCGAGGCATGTGTCCCACCAGGGGGGGCTGCGCTGGGATGACTAGTGGGATGGGTCTGTTGAGAAGCCTTGTGCTCGTCTGCGATGCGACGAGCCTCCTCGTGTATATCAAATATCTGCTTTGAGGTTGTTGTATAGAAGGCCCGCACGCGCTGGCCAAGAGAGGAACTTAGAGCACGTGTGTAGTACTGTGAGTGCCGGTCATGAGCGAAGAAATCGAGCAAGGCCGAAACACCAACGTACGTCCCCCGCAACTTTTGTATAGCCCTTCTGTTCGTCCACGGACTTGGCGTGCTGCGTCGCTGTTTGAATCGTACTGGACACCTTTCCGGTTACAGTCTGATCAGGACCAAGGGCCTTGGCACCAATCGAGGAATCAAGGGACTGAAAGTAACCAAGGAAGCGTTTCGAGATCCCTTTCTCGGCTATCGTGATTGGGTGTTACGACGCAAGAATACTGATGAGAGTAGACAATGTCCCAACTCACAATCAAGTTGAATGGCACGGTGTAAAATACCGTCGGAGAGTTTGTAGCCCTTGGCCAGGTATTCCGCAGCAACTAGGAGATAGCCATCAGCTATCGTAGGCGACCTCTAAAACAAGACGTTGCTTACTGCCTGCCCTGGGTTTGTCGCTCTGTTCAAGAGGTGCGCCAGGAACATGGTTTGCCCCTGAATCCTCTTCGTCCGGATGCACTTCGTCCGAGTGCACAGTCAGATGATTGCCATCAAGTAAACTTTCATTGAGCTGAGTCGATGCTGAGCAATACCATCCGCACGAGGAAACGAGGAATAATGGACGTACCATCAAAGCCGTCTTTGCGGCTGAAGGCTTTTCAAAGTGGATAGCAGCCGATTTCGAAGGGCTGGTCTCATTGAAATCGATCTTCACAATTCTTGGAATGACACGTCCGATCAGATAAATGAGGAGACGCAGCACCGAAGGGAACCACTATACCCTCCACAAAAACTACGAAGCTCAAGCAGCGGTCAGATGAACAAGATGCGATAAGTGACATACGAAAAGTAATCATGAAGTTGCTGTTCTGTTGTTGAGGGTGCAATACCCGAAACCTACCAGAGTGAACTGACGAGTCCAAAAAGGAGAAGAAAAAAAAAAGGAGCGTACGTTGACGGTGTAAGACATGATGGGAGGGATGATAAGGCAAGGCAGATATTCAAGCTCGATCTTTCAGGGGATTTATGGCAGTAACGACTCATAACGGTCACTCCTCTGACGTCACTGGATACGGAAACTCCAAATCACATGTTCACACACAGACGAAGATATATATTATATATCGAGCTTCCTCCCCACTGAAAATACTTACAGGATCGAAAAATAACTATTCCTATCTTCATTCATCAAACTATTGAGCGGTGGTTAGCTCACTAGTGTAGCAAAGATTCAATACGGCGTACCTGAACAAGAAGCGACACCGGGAACGGCGTGACGCGTCCATTCAGGTCAGTGTAGAATTGGTGGAGCACATCGTGGAACCTCTCCCGATGTCTTGGCATCTGGCCAGATGACGATGGATAACGGCGCAGGTTCTTTAACTTGAAGACATGCAGCAGTACGACAGGCGCAACCTAATCGAACTGTCAGAGGTTGAAAACCGTTGTCAGCAGGTCAGACCTACTCGTTCGAACAACTTCTGAGAGAGGAGGCTATAACATAACGATAAATATAATCACAGAAGTATCACAATATGGATTCACCCTTTACGATCCAAGCCAAGGACGCAGTCAACATGCGCTGGGGGCCGCTCATAATTAGGTGTGTCAGGATTCGGGAATGTGGAGCTCTACGTTGGCGGTTATTACTAATTGCGAATATCCCGAATGTTGACTAAATGATGACCTACGTCATGAGTGGCATCAAAGATGCTAGCTATAACGTGTTGATGTCCTGCGACTGCGGTATTCCCATACAGAGTTGGAGATTGCGCTTTCAGGAGGACGCTAGACAACTGCCCACGTTTTGATCAGCATACCCTTCTTCACCTTTTTTCTCTGTGACTCACAGGAGGGTTTAAACCTGAGTTCCTTGTTCAGCCTTCTGCTCCTCAGGTGATTGGAACAGAAACTCACGCAGTGCCTCAAAGATGAAAGGCATGACCTGAGCATTCGCGCCCCTTTCGGCCAGTCGGACAATTTGTTCCCTTCTTCCTGCCATGTTCGCATCGAGATAAAAATTAACGACCTGGGCGATAATTTGCGAGAAAAGCGCAGCAGTGGGCACAACCGACGCCAAAAGGCTGCCGGCAAGGCCATCCAAAGCGCTGTTTCCTGATTGCGAGCCCGTAGCGTCCACCAACTCGGTCAAGAACTCGTCACTGTGGTCGTTCCTGTACCCCACCAAACGAAGGGCCGCGTCGGTAAAACCCTGAACGTGCGTCCGTGTGAGCGTTTACAGCCTGGATAACGTGTTAGGGTGTTGGCGACGAACTGATCCTCGTGTTAGCCTCGTAAGATGACCCTTAAGGGTCGGCTCTATCTTGCGAATGGCAGCCTGTGACTGCTCTCGCAGGAACCAGTCGTTTGATCTGTCCGTGTTGCAGTAAACATAGCTGAAGATCGTAGTTAAGCAACTGTTCGACTGAGAAGTAATTCGAGGGGCTTACTTAGCTATATCGGAAAGCCAGGTGTAAAATTCCTCTTCGGTGTAATCGATCTTTAACGGGAGCCCAAGCTAGGGGGACAGAGTGAGCAGAGGTGACTCATAAGGCAACACACAAGACGGCTTTACGATGTGTTCCGACAGCCAGCGGCCAGGAATGAGATTGATAACGTTTCCCACAACATCAAGGTATGGGCTGCCACCTTGCGACGTATTTTCACTTATAAGTTTTCTTATAATTTCAGCAAAGGCATTCCCCGCCCTATCTAGCTGTGTTTGCTTTGCGAGAGCAGCCCCAACCTTATAAAACGTGCAAATTAGGCAAGTCGAAGGTTTGAGTAGGGTGGACCCACAGGAGCGATGTTGAGCTGGACTCCGAGAGTCAACCTCTCGAGCCGCTCTGTAACCCCCGACTTGAAAATCCCGGGCTCCGCGAGGATATGCCTGACATCAGAGTACTCCTTGGCCACAACCGTGCGAGTACCCGAGACGCCGGGGCGGCGCCAGTCATACGTGGGCACGATATTACCAGGGAGCTCTGCCGCGTATTCCCTCATCTTTTTCGGCACCAGGAATGGAAAATGAGCATAAGTAGACGTCGGTGGGTATTCGTTCGGAAGGTGGCGGAACAATAGTTTCGTCAACATGCCACCGTAGGCACCATCCGACGTGTTGGGCTGACAATCATCGTAGCCCCAAGTCGTGAAATTGTGTGCTATAGAACATCATTTAGAGAGGAGGCCAAGATAGAGGGGGGGAATCTCCATACGCGTAAAGTCAACTGTCATGAAGCGATCCCCTCGGGTAAGGGCAACAGCATCAGCTAGAATGGCACGGGAGATAGTGAACCCTGGGCACAGTCCGGCGCCAGGCTTAGGCTCTTTTGCCTCCTCCGCTTGCATGCCTACATGAAGCTCCAGGTTATCGATGTGATGGTACAGTTCCTCGGCAGCACTCTTAAGAGGGAGTTGAGAAAGTCGGAGTTCGAAGAGGAAATATGGGACCTCACAGCAATCTCAGGGTTCGGATTCCACTTCTGGAACGACTCGTATGCTAATAACTACTAGTTAGGTCCATGACAGCGTGTAATGAGAAGTGAGGAGCCCACGTTTCAATCCTATGAACTTGCGGAACTCGTTCAACTAAAGCAGCGGGATCAGACTGAGACTGATGAAAGGCACAAAATGGAGTATGCTGGCTTACCGTGCAAACACCCCATGCCCGACCTTGCCAAATACTCAAAAGTTCAACGACACGTAAGACTTCGGGCGTTCCGCGAGCCTTGAACGCGCCTGCGGGCGCCTCCGTCGCATCCTGCAGAATTCTGGCCAGGTCCACATCGTTAAAGCGGCCGTTTTTATTACGAGGGATGCTGTAATTCCAAGAATAAGTGTCGCCCTCTTCGTGGAATCAAACAACACCACAGACCCGCCGAAAGTCCGCTCGGTGACATCGGTCTTGCTAGATGCGATAAGCTTATCTTTTGCCTTGATAATGAAATCCGTCGGGGAGACCTGTTTCGCGCGATTACTAAGCCCAACAATATACAAAGCAACCGAGAAACGTGTTACCGTGCTAGGATCGGCACCGTTCATAAGCTCTGCAAAAAGGTCCTCCGTCCAATGAGTATCGGGTTCAGAAACGGTTGCGTGCCAGCGATATAGTATGTTGAATTCGACCGACACAACGTTGCCCTGGCCACGAGGAGTAACTTGATGGTTTAGGTCACGGGAGTCCTATGACACCTCAATCAACAAGCAGACTGGGAAGGCCATACATCCAGCTCACCGCCAAGGGATCGAGACGCCACGAAGAGCCGTCACGCGCCAAGCGAAGGATGGCACCAACGTAGTCCCGCAAGATAACTTGCATAAAGTAGGCTGTATTTACCAGGCGAGCACGTTGAAATATCTCCTCGTCTTGAGCATTACGAAGGTCTTCATCACTGGGCGGTGGTTCCTTGAGGTTCCCATTCTCATTGATGGAGAGGATTTTTTGCGCCACATACTTTCAAAGACATTGAGGCAGTCGCACAACAGGGTCAAATGTAGCAGGTAAACTCACGTTGTGATTCCGGTTGAAAATGACCAGAAGCGCGCACACAGCGGGCGGCATGCCAAGCAGACGGGGGTCGGCAAATACGTCCTCCTTTAGTCTCCCGGTTCCATCGTTTAAACGCACTTGATTAACCGCCTCCTGTGAAGTGCCATAGAGAGGGCTAAGATCCAGATAGTTGCTTGCTTTATTTATCGTATCGCCTGGCGAGCTGTGGTCGGTATAGAAGATGTTGTGGATGATGAGATCTGCAAAGGCGAAGAACAAAGACGAGATTCCGCCAGGGTGTTCGACAAACTTGTCTCGCTTTAGCAGTCTGTCGAAGACCAGTTCCGCGGGTGGCAGTGCAGCGGGAGACATGCGATGTAGTGACGGAACAGAACGAGCGTAGGGTGAGCCCGCCATGCCCATCGTAGGTATGAATGGATTGTAGTTTGAACCGTCGGCGGGTCGGTACGCGTAGGGTACAGGGCGTGGCCGTGGATCGTCAGGTCGAGTCACAGTAAGGGGAGCCATGGGTTGGCGAGGGGGAGGAATTGCAAGGTATGAACCCGGAGGGTGCGGCAAGTCCTTGTAGACTAAACGAATCCGTTGTAAAGGCGAACAAATCGCGATCTGGAGGAACGTGCTCACGTATGTTGATAACGAACAGCTGCAGCTTCGAGCCAAAGGGCGAGTGTTTGGGCAATCTAGCCATCAAGGTCAGGACTTTCTCCAGCTATAAAACAGCACATGAGTCGCGGAAAGTGCCTTGCGAAAAATACGAATGATAACATACAAGATACTTTCGATCATCGATGGTACCGCCAAAATGAACTATAGCATCAACATACGCAGGCTATCGAAGAAGAGATGAGCGATAGGCGATGTGGACACTCAAGAGAAGGCCAACACCCACGATTTCAGAAATGGAAATGGGCGGGCCATGTTCGACGACGTTTTTGATCTCGTCAAAGGACCGCTCCAGCAGAGGGGGAGTTGGACGCCTGCCGTGCGTATCCAGTGAGGCACGGGTGGACAAGAATTGGGAAGCGGATTGCAATCCGTCGACGACCGACTCTACTCCATCACGAATAATAGGCATGTTAAGGTGGTGAAAACGGGGTGTGTGTGTGTCAGACGAAAACTGTTGGGGCAAGGTATCATGTTCGCGTGGAAATAGAATGATATTTATACCAAGGGATGGTTAAGAGCAGATCCTGAGAACGGAAAGAGTCTTGCGCTGTGGTGCAGCCAAACCTATCCCCAACAACTCCGATACTACTTGGCGCGCCCAGACCGTGATGGATGTGTACATGTGATGATCCTTATCAATGATCGTCAACTACTCCCCACTGCACTGTACACTCCCACAGGTATCACCCCATAATCACTGTGCGCATTCAGAGCATCATAGCATCAATGGTCGACAGATAGAAACCAACCCACCGTTTCTTACCAACAACGGATGCTTTCTCACTGGCAGCTCGCCGTCTCGAATTAGTCATGTATGTGGAGATGGCGCAGTGCGCCCGACAGCTTCTATACAGTACAGTACTAGTACAGTACAAGTCAACCTTCCTTTGATGGGACCGGGGTTATTGTCTCTTTTCGTGAACCCGGAGGTGCTGACTTTCCGAAACTGCGGGAATCCCGTGTTTTCCCATTTCCAATCGTCGTCATTCAGGATGCCACAATAGGCCAGCCACACGTCATCAGTGCGTAACGACCATCACAATTCGGTCACAAGTGCGAGGGGACTACTGTACAGCCTACGGCAGGTATAATCCCAGTCACTAAAGTAGGCATTTGAGCAAATATTCATTGGGGTTGGGAAGTTTGGCCAAGACTCCAGTCCTAGTCCAACACGTACTGTAGTACCCGCATTAATGTTGTATTGTGCTTCGACCTCATCTCCACTGATAATGAGTGAAGTATTCGTTTCCAACACAACGGCCGGCAACCACCTCTGAGTGCTGCGATAACGAAAATAACTCCTACGGTGTAAGGCGCTCAGCGCCAACGCCTCTGTGGGGGCCGGAGTTTTGAGTGCCCAGCCAAGCCACCGAAATCTAGGCGGGAATGTAGGGAAAAAATGCTGATTCTGCATTTTTTGTATTTTGG
>Ga0307512_10005019_pt1 | contig 14100 bp, 12 predicted proteins | sample 14_EM_MG_FD_200267 | JGI IMG/M metagenome (GOLD analysis project Ga0307512, IMG submission 200267) | Populus trichocarpa ectomycorrhiza microbial communities from riparian zone in the Pacific Northwest, United States - 14_EM | ecosystem: Host-associated > Plants > Roots > Unclassified | place... | reverse complement strand
TCCCAACCTCTCTTTCTTTCCCCCTCCTCCGCTAGCCGACCTTCTCTTCCCCCTCCTCTATCAGCTAGCCATGGAAAACTCGCACGACTATTCGAGTCTCCCCAACTCCTGCATCCCAAATGTCGTCCCTCCAGGCGCAGATCCTTCTCTCGTCGACTTTAGAGAATTCTATCCTTATATTCCTAACGAGATAAAGCACCGAAAGAGGACGACTCAGGCCCAGCTCGAGATCCTTGAACAGACTTTTGCCCATGACAAGAAACCGAATGGCGTTATGCGCGCGAATCTTGCAAAACAGCTTGACATGACACCGAGAGGCGTACAGGTCAGTCCGTCAATCTTCACTCCCTGCATATACCCCGCATTTCTGACGTGTATATCCCTGTCAATTCACAGGTCTGGTTCCAGAACAGGTGCACCCGCATTCGTCCCCTCATCTTTCTCGATCAGCCCTCACCCCGCCTTTTTTTTTTCTCCTAATTTTTATGCAGGAGGGCGAAAGAAAAGACGTTGGCCAAAAAGGCTGCCGCCAAACTCCAGCACCCTCAGCCGCCACCAATTGACTCTTCAGACTTGCGAGAGGGTACTAATGTGAACGGCTCGATTTCCTTGCAGCGGAGCTCTTCGACTGCTACCGACAGCAAACGTCCCTCTATTTCTCCTTCTGTTTCTCCTCCCACCGTTGGCGGTCTCGATTTACCTAAAGATGCCCAGTCCGCAGCCCCATCCATCCTCTCCGCTCGATACGACTTGACAGACCCTAACCACCCCATCAATCTTCGCAGGGGTTCACTTCCCATCATCACTCGTTCGACCTCTGATGATTATTCGCGCCACAGAATACAACCAACTTTTGATCCCCTCTCTCGGCGTGGTTCTTTGGGCATGGATGTCAGTAGACTCGCAGCCCACCCTTACGCCCACTTGGCCGCGGCCGCCAACAATGGTGGAGGTAGCAACCTGTACACAGGTCCTGGCCCAGTCCGGGGACATCGCATCCACGGGAGTATCAAGTCCAACTCGCTGCCCGGTGCTAAAGCGGCAGATCAGTACGGACACCTCGCTCCTAGCTACCGTTCGATTCCTTCCCACCGTGCGTCTATGCCATATGTATTCTCGCAGGGAACGCCCCATTCGATGGACATGGCGTTTGTGCCGATCAAACATTCCACGCCCGTAGTCGCCTCCAGATATCACGATGGGCTGTACTCCATACCACCACGCCCGATTGCCGAACCAATCCCGGGTCCGCTGCCCAACCCCAACTTCTCCTTTGGCGATTCCACTGCATCTCCCCCAGCTCCTTCTCCGAGCACCAGCGAATCATCAGAGCAGTTGACTGCTGCTCTCAACAGCTACGCTTTCCCATCCGTCACAGATGCTGATCAAGAGGAGGTATCTCCCAGTGTTTCCTATGATCCTTTCGCGACCCGCTTCAGTTCGATTGCATCTCTCGCCGATAGCGAGTCGAGCATTACCAGCGCCTTCTACTCAGAACCTGGAAGCGTCGATGAGTATCCGTCCGATTTCAATCCACATTCGCGACGCCAATCGCAGTAAGTGTCCCGTTTTCTCTCCTTGGCCAGCCAATTGTTAACCGCCATCGCATTTAGCGTCTTGGATCACTTCTCAAATTTGGGTATTGAGGGACACATCACTGCGTCTCCAACGGATTCCAACGGATCGCCAGAGCAAGTGCATAGTAACGAAAACACATCGGGGGTTAATACCGCATATGCGTCCCCTGGCTCGAACGGAGGTAGCCCTCATTCATCCGCCAAACCTGTCCGGTTTTCACTGACCAGCGAGCTGGCTTCGGCTCTGTCCACCAACCCGGAAGGGTCGATTCCATATGTGAGTAGCCGAAAGGATTCTTACCCTGGCTCTTCATACTGATCCTTGTTCTAAGGACGGTGCCGAGAGGTACACTGAAGGCCCCAGGAACATGACGAATGCTGTAGTTTCCCCCCCGAGTCTCGAAAGCGCTCCTCTCGTTGGCAACGTTGGGCGGTCCTGTTATGAAAGCCAGTACTCGACCAGTTCGTATTCGATCTATAGCGACGGTTTCGACGCTACTTCCAAGGTTGGACACTTCACCGTTCCGACATACGGAAACGGTCCGTCCCATAGTGGGCTTACGAACCCTACGCCTATTGTATCTCGTGTGTACTCTAACCCGGAGTCGACTGTTGTGGATGTCGCCGCATATCGGTTTGGAACTTCGCACCAGGCAACTGCATAACAGTCCCTCTCGCCGCCTAGTCTCTTCCTCCACTCGCACTCTCCCACCTGTCCCACCTCTGGTCCCACAGTTGGGTGCTCTCGTAAGATATGTTGTGTTAATTGTCAATGTTGTTGTTGGAACCACCCTCCTCGCTAACGGACCGTCCCTTTGATCCCGCTCGCTCCCCCTCCCTCCGTACTCTGAACCGCTTACCCCATCATTTGCAGTATATATTTGTTGATTTCTCGACCTGCATCAAAACATACGCGGGTGATCCTCTTTGCTTTTATTTCCCTCTGTCCATCCGTCCCCAGATCCGATCCCTTGCTACCATACTGTCGTGTTAATCTCTTCCTGCTTTATCCACCGGCGCACCGACTCGTGCCTCCCTCCCTCTCCCTCTCCAACGCTGACGACCACTCGTTATGATGATATCCATCCATCCCCTTCTCTATGGTCTCCTTGTTGCCCTCTCTTTCCTCTATCAAATAGTTTAATGCTCTTATACATTACATTAGATCTGATTATTTTAATCCTCCTTTTTACGTGTTTTATAGAAACGCGTTAACCCTCTTTTCTTTCTTATTCCTTTTTATATTGAGTGCCCTTCCCTTCCGCTGTACGTCGTGTTTTGCTAAACCTCCTCCCCTCCCTCTGTGTTCCTGTCTTTTTCTCCTTACTTATTGGGCGAGAATGAAAAGAAAAAGAAGATTGTGTACAGTACTTTCCCGGTCCCTTTTTTTTATGCGCAAACCATCGACTTGAGCAAATCAGCCAAGTCGGCGATTACGTTGTGATGGGAGGGTGGGTCAGATGGTGCCGGTAGGAGAGGCTAGAAGCCCAACAAAGTCCAAGCTCGTATGGTGCCGATTTTTGAATTCTAGGCGGTTGGTATCGATCGAGACTGCAATGAGCGCCGTCACAAGATGGCATTCGAAACCGACCTATCGGGACGGGAGGCTAAACTGTAATGCGCACCTTCCTCGAGCTTCTTCTGCTGAAAATTTGAAAGAGAGGAAGACATTCAAGAGTCCTACCCTCCCAAAACGAGTGCTGGGAACCTTTTGGGTGAGAAGCAGAAGTACGCACACAACGATAAGTACGTATCCTCCGCTGAGTCCACCGAGACACGGGATTTTTCAAATATTCAGCTCCATCCGGAGGGTTTTTTTTTTTTGGTTCCTTTCTAGGCCCCCCTTTTTTTTTCCTGACATGAAAATCCAAATGATGACATCGCGGGGTTTTTTGCCATTTCGTTTCTTTTCTTTTTTTTTTTTGCGCAGTTGGTGACTTGTGGTTTTGGTGGGTTTGATGATTGGGTGATCCGGTGATGGATGGAGATACTTATTCTGTCCACCTCAACCCCCCCCTCCCCTTCCGCAGTTTCTTCTCCCGTAATCCTAAACTTCAGGATATCGTTTATGGGGGTAACGATATCAGTGGCTATACGCCAGATATAGTACGATGCGTCAGCGCCTCAGTTCTCGGGGGTGGTAGTAGACGTACAACGGACTAACCCTCGTAGGGTTCGGATCCAGGGATTGGATAACCGTAATCGACCTAGCGTGGTACGTGTATCCCAGTATTTTCGATTGGGTTTGACGTGTTTTCGAAAACCCATCATGCATCACCGGTCATCGGTCACCCCTTCTTCGGATGGCAACCCCCATCACGAAAGTGTTTGAAGATCCGCGGCGTGGAGTATCGGGGATTTCGGATCTTTTCAGCCATCATTCAAACGATGGAGGGATGGGGGGGACCGAAGAATAACCTCGCACCTGCATCCTCGCATTCCGTGAGTTTACTACGCACCTCAGCGATTCCCTCGATACATGAACACCGAGCGGCCGGACAACTTTGTTCTGGGAATTAGGGCCCTGGATTCCCGAGAATGGATGACAGAAAAAAAACCTCTCTCGGTCCGAGCACCCATGTAGGATCGTCACCCGCGAAAGTAAGCACGGAATAGTCGTCGTCGCGTGCGAGTCTACGACCTCGGAAAAGGAAAGGAGGGCCGCTCATATCCTACGGGTGTTGTTGGTTAAACATTGAAGCATTGACACCTATGATGTCTGCGTTGTTGCGTTCTCTCCTGTCGACCCATATTCAAACACTTCATGAGCAGTCGTCCGCTCGTAGTGTTGAATACCGGCTCCCGGCTTCCAACATTCGAATACGAACCTATCGGAGCGGCCAAAGGAGCATTCAAACATTCAGTCAAATCGCCACTTCTGTGATGCTACTTGTGTACTTACACGTACCCGCGCAAAGCGCGTCCAGAAAACGCTTACGGCCGACTGCACAGGTTAGTGGTTCCCATCGGTAAACAGAAGCTCCACGAAGCTCGAGAGCGCTGAGCAGTTGGTGTTTCCCGACTCCCCGACCGAAGGGAGCCCAGCTCGCTGCGCCCACGTTCGTGGCGTCGAATGTATGGGTAGGAGGAGGACCGGGCGTGGTAGAAGGGGAATAACAATGCGTCCCGCCCTTTACGTAGATGAAGATCACTGACAGGGGCTCGCTAAATGGATAAGAACGATCGTTACCATAGGACACCGGCACGGCTCTCCTCCATCGAATCCCCCCTCGATCGATTGCGGGTACTTAATTGTTTAACGGAAGATTGCACCCTTCCAGATTCCACCACCACAAGAAACCCGCCCCGAACGAAAAAAAAAACCGACTCACAGGTGAATGCAAACGCCTTGTGTGTTCTCAACTTGTTTCCCGGACTACCGCGAACAAGGACAAAAATTTCGAGGCAAAGATTCGAATCAGAAAACCGTCCTTCCATGCATTCCAGCGCTTTCGGTGGGTGTTGAACGTTGAACGCTAGGTACTCAAGCAAACATCTAATCATACCAACCAACGAAACCCCAATGCAGGCGGTTCAAAAATCCTAAATTGGTGGGCGGGCGCGGAAAACCACCTTACAACTTTGGTCCAGATCCTACCGTTGGTGACATATACAAATGGTGCGGGGACAGCGGACCCATTGGTAAACCTCCCATGGGAAGTACCCCCCCTCCAGCCACCACTCCACCTTGACTAACATGATTGAACCGCACACCTGGATGTAGAGGAGGCCCCATCGGAAGATTTGGTCCCATCGTTGGCATCATGGCACCTGGAGGAAGTGGCTGTTGGGACGGGAACCCCCACAATCCACCGCTACCGTAATATCCTTCCGTGAATCGAGGTCCGCCTAGGGAGGAAGGTCCACTCTCTTCAGACATATGAAGCCCGTGATCTTCGTTCGAGCCCTCTCCGTTTGCTGTACCTCCCGGTCCAGGAAATTGTTGAGGTCGACTGCCGAGATTGGAAGGCACGTTGAGGACGCCACCAATTCTTCCGGTAACCAATGCGTTTCTGTCCATCATTATTGCATGCACCTGGCGTCAAATCCCCAAAGAATCCCATCGTCAGTCAAACACATCAACACACAACTAAGCGCACGAGACACATAGAAAATACCCTGTCCAGAATGAATAGAGGTAGGAAGTGATGAAGCGGGACGGAGGAACTCGCCCTCGCCACTGAAATTCCAGTATTGCGAGAGAAGCGAGACCAATCCATATTTTGTGGAAAATGAATAAAGAGCGTCGGCCGAAGATGGTCCCCTGTAGGTTATAGGGTAAACCTACAAGCAATATCAGGGGCACCAAGGTAAATGAATAAAGTGCCACCCGAATAACAAATCCCGGTCCGCGGAGGAACGTAGACAACACAGAAGAAATATCCAAACTGACCTGCATCCGCAATCCCTGTACAATTGCCTTCAGCGAACCCACCTCTTCGCTGACGCGAAGCCCTTCTGTAGTAAACGCAAGTTCCAGTCTTCTTCCTTGTGATTCCAGAGCCGCTGAAAGCGTGACTAGAGATTCTCGTAAACCCACCAAAGACCCTCCAATTGTGGTACTCAGATTAAGCGGGGAAACGACATGTTTGTTGGTACTTGGCGCGAATTGAGGTCGACTACAGGGAACGGGATGCGGCGAGACCAAATGAGAATGAATATGGCCGGAGACAGGCGGCTGGTTTTGTTCGCAACCCGGGTTTTTCATGATGTGGTCAGTGAATTGTAAACTCTCAGTCTCACCCGAGTTGGAGGACGGCGATACTTACAGGCGAGTGTATGCTGGGGCTGGGGTTCGGTGGCGTCGAAGCGGGTGGTGACGATACACGTTGCCAACCTTGTGTTCGAGAAAACGAGCCACCAGAAGGGAAGTGATCGGAAAGAAGCGCGGGGGGCGATCGGGGAGACACCGATTGCAGATTGCTCGCCCCGGGTGATAATGCGGTCACAGTGGCGTAGTGAGTGGACCTCGGAACATTAGAAGAACCGGAACCGGAAGAACCAGATCCGAAGGCCACATCCCGGTTGAGATCGTGAACGCCATGCGATTCAATCGCCTGACCACTGGCGTTAGAAGAGGCGTTGGTATCGATATCGGGGTTGGTGGTGGTTGCAGTCGTCGATGCGTTGCTGGTGACGTGAATGCTAGAGACATGGTCCTGTCTCTGGCTGATGAATGAGAATGGATCGAAGAAATCAAAAGTCTCCGTAGCCTCGTTCTCCACCCTAGGTTCTGGAAGGGGAGCACCACCGGTCGGGTCCACATCTTGTAAGAGTACCGGTCCAATTTGACTCGGCCCAGACACTGTGCCGGCACCCTCGTCATTGGGGCATTGAGTACAGTTGGCCGACATAGGCGGTCGCTCGGGATATACTGGGCGGTACCAGGGTCCCAATGCAAGCTTTGCCCATTCGAGTTCTTGCCTGAGAATCCGAATTGTACCCTCCAATCCGTCGGTCCTACGCCGCAGACGATCGTTTTCCTTCGAAAGCTGCGCCATTTGGGTACTGTGGATAGAGAAGAACCCCTTTATCGATTCATACGGGCATTTGTCGACGTGGGTCTCGAGTGATACCTTTCTCCCTTTCCACGTGCAGCCATTGTCCGCCTGTCTACAAGAAACGATCTTCTCCAGGCAGGAGTTGGCTAGATGATCCATCATGGCGGGGACGCTAGGAAATTCCTTCTCACAGGACTCGCATACCGTAATATGAAGCTTATCTGACTGAAAGGAGCACATGCAAATAAGGCCATCCCGCGACGAGTAAATAATAGATGGGTCGTACCTCTGGGCCGAGATCCTGGTGAACGGCTGGTTTCCCTTCTACGGCGTCTTTCCTGGCCACAGTTCGCTGACAACCCTTGTCGGAACACGGGCAGGGTATTTGGGCGTATGGGCACTGCAGCTTAAGGTGTGATTCTAGGAGATTTCTCTCTCCAGTATACTCGCAACCAAAGTCCCAGTGAGGACATCTCACGGCCAACTCTTCCACGAGCTACACCGGTATACCGCTCAATCTCACCGACAAAGCACTCAAATGCGATGTATAACACGTACGTGCCGTACAATTGGGTCTGCCTGACCCAAGAACTCGACTGAGAGCGGTGACCGGTCGATCGGACAATGATTCGACACCCTTAGAGCCTGTAAGATGCACTCTTGACAAAATGTGTGAAAGCACGTCCGTGTCGTCACCGGTTCATTGAACGGGGTCCTGGATTGGAAATAGGAGACATTAATCCTCGCGGTACAACGCCTCAAATGCAACGGTAGTGATCTAACCGGCAAATGCAACATATCTGGAACAGAACAAACAATTGTTCTACGTTGAGTAATTGATGAATCAGCAATGAGGTGCAAACCACACTCACGAGATTATCATCCAGGCTCGTGTCCACATAGTTATACAGCATAGCCTCAAAAACACACAACCAAGATGGTGGTCAGGAACGAAGAGACGGTGATCGGCTGATACGACGCTTACGAATCCAACGGGCCTCGTCGGACCTGGGTGGCGCACGCGAGAGTGAACGGTTTTTAAAAAGATATTTACTGTAGTGCCGAGTTACATACATACAGGCAATGTTAACACGGACAGATTGCTAATACATCGATGAGTCGAGCGGTGCATTTAATGGTCTCCACCCAAATGTGTTCAACACGCAGCCGAAAACACACAACCCCGCATGTGATGCGCGGGAAGTCAAGGGAAGCAAAAAAAGGTAGGGGAAGGGCTGAGAGGAGGGGACATGCGAAATGGGTGAATCCTGAGAGGTAATGTAAAATACTGGTGCGATAAAAAATGGTTCCCAAAGACAAGAGCAAAAGCCAACAAAAACCGCGGAAAATAGAAAGAGGTGAGCATGCTGAGATAGTGGTGTACGTTGGGTGTACGACGGGTGGGTGGATGGTGTATGATTAAATTGAAGGTAAGAGTGGATTGGTGGGGTGGATAGATAACAGTTTGACTAGCGACCGAGGTGTAGAGTTCGGAAGTGTAAAGCCCCCGTCGACCATTAAAAACGAAAGACGAGCAGGCAAAAGGGGTGTGGTGACGGGTTTGGCGCTAGTGAGGCGTATCACGGACAATTAGTCGGTTTCCTCTGGTTTGGGGTTCCGTTGCTGTCGTTTCCACTCCATGGCCTTCGCCACCCATCCAGCCACATCCACAGTCCTAGTTGTATCTTCTACAAGCCATTGATGCTCCTAAAGTTTTGTTGATTTCCTGTTGCGGGTTTGAGGGTGAATTATCACTCACCAGAAGCTCTAAGTAGCTGGCCCTATGTTGAGGATTCTTCTGCAGACATCTCGAAGCGAAATCCTTGGCTACATCTGAGTACCTGTCGGGTAATTCGGGAGGATCGCCGTGGACGATCGCTGTCAGCTGGGCGAAAACGTTCGCGTAAGTCTCTGGAGGATATGGGTAATGTCCCATGGCGACTTCGATTACTGTCAGCCCAACAGACCACACATCTGAGGAGACGGTGTAAGTTCCGAGATTGTTCTGCGACTCTCCTTTGATACGCTCAGGCTGCGGTGGTTCAGCCTATTAGTCAATGGTGACGTAAAGGTGGCTGAATTAACTCACTGCCATGTAGCTCTGACAACCAATGTTGGTTTTGGCCAGGGATTTCTCCAGCTGCCCTGAAACACCGAAATCGCACAGCTTGATCTGCCCATGTGTGTTTACCAGAACATTGGTAGGTTTCACATCTCGGTGGATGATCTGCAGCTCGTCCTTGAGGAAGCGAAGACCCCGCACAACGCTAGCCGTTACCCGAGCGAGTACGTCTTCCGGCACCCCAGCACCCTGAAGCTTGTCCAGACTTCCGGCGTCCATGAGCTCCATGCAGTAGTAGACGCAAGACTCTATGAAGAAGGCTCCGTAAAATTCGACGATTTCTGGAGCAACAGCACGATGGAGAATGTCTAATTCCATTATTATGGCGTTCAGTTTGGCTTGATCGAGCTCGAGACGGATTTCCTGGTGGGACAGAACTTTAGGATAGATAGGAAATCATGTTAGAAATACGCACTTTCATCGCCATGGCCACATTCGTCGGCTTGTGCAACACGCGTTTTACCACGCCGTATGTTCCTTTGCCGAGATCCTCGAATAGTTGCAATTGTTGCATGTTGATGGTATATGATGAACCGCTTGAGAAATCAACACCAGATGCATGAAGGACGGCTTTCCCACTAAAACTCAGCGCGCCCGAAGGGTCACTAGTGTCTCGTGATCAAAATAGTCAACGAACGGCTAACATCGGGGATACTTACACAATCTTGCCAAAGTTTGAAAAGGGCGTCCCAAAATTGTGAGCCGGTCGTTTCGGCAGGCTGGTATCGATTGAAAAGGATGGCCGACTTGCACCGAGGCCGGCACCGGTTGTTCCTCCTCCGATCGACGTCAGGGGATTATCCAAGTCACTCAACTTCAAACCTGGCTTCGGCCGTCGTGAGGGGGGCGGACGCATGCTTTGAGTAGGTGTAAACGAAGGTGGCAATCGAGGGTCGTTCAGCGTTGTCCTTTGTAAAGCGTTAGTCGCAGAATCCGCTGAAAGGGCACTTCGATTCGCCATCTGGAGGCAGATACGAATGTCAAGCAACTGATGATGCGGACATGAATGTACGCACGGCAGCCATTTTTGCCTGCAAAGATGGGGGAATCGGAGTGGACCCTGTGCCTCGGTTGAGAAGGCCAGTGACACGCTTCGGTGTTGGCACGATCCTCGACGGGACCGGAACCGGGGGAGGTCTTGAGATCGTGGAATCTGGTGGACCAGTCATTCTTTGGGAGGTCGGGGAAGAGAGGGAAATGACGGAGGGAGAAAGGCCGCGTGCCGAATGTCGAGTCGAGAGGGATGAGAATATGCGAGAGCGACCGAGGTGAACCGGACACTGAAAAGAGTAGGAAACCTCAAGCCGCAGCCAACCTCCGTTGTACTTATTTATTTACCCACGTTCTAATCTCATTACACCTCAGATTTGTAGTCATGGATAAGAAAAACTCTAACCTCCGTTGACGTCATCACAAACTTTGAATCCACTTATTTCCCACGGTTACAACTCCTTATTCTTATCCCGCTACACTCACTCCACCCTCCCCCGTAGGGTCAGCACGTAAACACCCTGGCTCTCTCTTTCTCTCCAGTCCACGCAGGTGCGTCTGTCGTTACCAAAAGTTCAAAATTATTCGATTGCCGAATTTTCACGTTTCTTCCCCAGTGATCCCACTGTTGATCGCTGTGCTCATACGTGTAGTGTATACCAAGGCTACTAGGACGACCCCCATGAGCTACACCGTCAAGTGGGGCAGGGAAAAGTTAGGACAATGCGTGCCTTTCATTCGCAGTAGTCGCTGACTATCGGCTCCCTCCCTTCACAGGCTCCAATTCCCCTTGCCTCCTCCGGAGACCAAGCTTGCTGTCATCCGCAAGCAAATCGCCGATCATACACATCTTCCCCATTCTTCATTCAAACTCATCCACGCTGGTGCAGTGATGAAGGACGATAGCGCCCCGAGTTCGTGGCATCGTAACTTACCTAGTGACGCGTTTACTCATGTCATCACTCCAGTTTCGTCATACGGGCTCAAAAATAAGTCGAACATCGCCGTCGTAGGTGGCCCAGAGCAAGTTAGCACCGCTCCAGAACGCAAGACAGAAAAGCACGTCATGACCCAGATTGATTCCGAACTTGACAAAGTCCGAACAGAACTGCTCCCTTCCGTTGACAAGTTCTTGGACTCCTTATCGAATCGGACGATCGCTCCTGGGGACAACCTTGATCAAGAACACAAGAAGTTGGGCGAGCTGCTTCTTCAATCTCTCTTGCGTCTGGACGCCATTCATGCAGAAAGCGAGTGGGAACAGGCGAGAAAAGACCGGAAAGCCGGTGTACGGGAGGTTCAGGCTCTGTTAGATAGACTGGATACCGGCTGGAAAGCCCGTAGGTGATTATATCCGAAGGAATCCACTGCCCACCTGTAGATTCGACTCCCGTAACCCATTTACGTCACGATCTTGATCCCCCCATGTCCTGCCGAGACATGGAGGATCGGTACAAGGTACGCATTTCCACGCAGTTATGGAACACGGACACATCCACAGCGAGCTGGTTCGTCATCGGAGTTGACCATGGCCGTGTAACCGAAAACGCGTTAGTGCAACTACGGAACTGCCATTTTCTGCCTCCTACGGGAACGTTTCTTCCCCGTAGCTTCAGCAATCGGGCTATCCGAATAGCTTAGGTGTTTTTGTCTCCCGATGGCCACTCTCATCGCTTCGCGCCGAGAAACTCGGCCCTGAAGCCTGAGGGTTTCCACCCTAGCATGCTCCGGGGTGCTTCTTAGACTATGCAGGGCTCCAATCGCCCACCAAGCCCTTTATAAGGTATCCGGATTGACGTCCGTTGTTCCGATACCTTCAATCTTTCACCTTGGTTCAAGCGTTGTTATGGTGTTTTGCGGAGACCCTTCGCTCTTGCACAGAACACACGGTTTCTGAGTTTCCGGGGTCCGACAGTCCAACTACTGGTATCAAATGCCCATTGACTGTGAGATGGGGGAGGTACTGCGCTCAGCTCTGGGCGAATAAACGATCTTGTCAATCACGATCGGGCTAGGGAGATTTATCGTGGTGATAAGGTTGAAACTTGACCGTTGGAGGCCGCCGGATCACCAGTTATCGCCATCCCTCCTTCGCGATTTTGAAAGGTAGAGTTCACGGCATCCTATTCAAGTGCCACGTTCACCCTCATAGTCTTATCAGGGTGGGTTTACTATACTCCGTTTCTATTCAGGTCCGTTAGCCGGTAATGGTGCGGACGATCGAAAGGCACTCGTCTATTGAGAATCTATCAAATTACCCTAGTACAAAGGAAGTTCTTGAGACAGTAAATATGGAGTGTAAGGTGTGTTTCCGGCCTCGTTCCCAACAAACACCGTCTCCATCACCCTCATATTGGTGCCTGCAGCGTGCTTGAGTTGAGTGGTGTAAGTAGTGCCCCGTGGTATACATCGGGCGTCATGGAATACAATTGACTTCAGGGCTTTCCCCTGTCTGAGTATACCAACGCGACAGGGTCTCTTGAAGGGAACCATTGATGATCATGATCTCTTCGCATGCGAAGTACGTAAACCATATCGCAGTTCGAACAAGTCCAACGTGAATATCCAACACGAATACTCATTGGATTTGCGTCAGAGAGAGGTACGCATGTCGTGTGTATTTGTGGCCGGAAACCTGCTGGAGGATCAAAAGGGATCGATGGGCCCGGGAGATTGGCATATTATCTTCGCGCCCAAAAAAAGAATGTGCGTTGAGTTCGCGAGGCATGCCTCGAGGCGGGAACGCATCTCGGGGTGAGGGGTTTCTGCTTTGTGTTGGAGGGGGTTTGGAGACCTCGCGATTCCCTGGACATTGATTATTAACCCCCCCGTTCGCTCTGATAAGGATGTCTTAGGCGTGGTGGCAGAAAGGAGCTTCAAGATTTCAACCCCACAACCTCGAAAGGACAGAGTTTTGCATCGCCTTTCGCTCCTCTTCATCGACCACCTAACATATTTGGACTCTCCGGCCCAATCATGGCCCCTGTTCCGAAAACGACGAGGTCCCCAGATTCGCGTTCCCATATCCCCGGAGAGGCGGAACGATCTTACTCCTATTACTACCTTTACGATCCCACTACCTCATCACAAAAACATCACCCTATGCCCAACGAACATTATATCGATTACACCAGCCCTTGGCAGGACGTGGCTTACGCCTTTTCATGGGTTCAGGAGCATCAGATCGAGGAGATGATGAGGCAGAACCGGGAAACGGTCGAGTGGGTGCTGAGGCAGCAGCAGCGATTCGTGAGGGACCAGGTGTCGTACGTTCTGGACGACATGCACCTGAGCTTCGAGATGGACATGGATACAGAGAGTTGGTTGGAACAGGCACGGGAAGCAAGCGAAAGGAGGGCAAGGAGGAAAGCAAGGAGGGAAGCCGAGACGGATAAGCTGCTTCAGCGAGAGGCGGAGAAGCGGAAGAAGGAGCATGAGGAGAAACACCGGAAGGTTAAGGCGGTTGTCAAGGCTTGGAAGGGGTACGAAGAGCGATGGGTAAGAATATCGGGGAACCCAGAAGAGCGACTATCCTTCGCAACGATACCCTGGCCAACCGTAACACGACCTACGAATACGACGGGGATCACGAAGGATAATATCCGAGAGTTCCTCCTCTCACAACACCACTCGAAGGACGTTGCTGACAAGGACAGGATCCGAGCTGCGCTGAAATTGTGGCACCCGGATAAGTTCAAGAGAACTTTGGATCGGGTCGAGGGCGAGGACAGAGTACCGGTGGAGGAGGCAGCGGGTGTTGTGGTTCGATGCTTGAATGGACTTATGGAAGAGATCCAGACGTCGCATTGAAATTTTCTGTATGTATATTGGCCGGTGGCGAGCCCGCATTCGAAATCTGTCGCGTGTAAGTGCACATAGTTGAAGCTCACAGTCGATGATAAGAGCTTCT
>Ga0307512_10005018_pt1 | contig 14102 bp, 20 predicted proteins | sample 14_EM_MG_FD_200267 | JGI IMG/M metagenome (GOLD analysis project Ga0307512, IMG submission 200267) | Populus trichocarpa ectomycorrhiza microbial communities from riparian zone in the Pacific Northwest, United States - 14_EM | ecosystem: Host-associated > Plants > Roots > Unclassified | place... | reverse complement strand
GGGCCAAGTCTTAATCTGGCAGAAAGACTTCCAATAAGTTCAAATCATGATGCAAACTACTGTCGATGGCAGCAGATGTTGAATGGACAATACAGTAAAATGAGCATCAACGGAGCGTCAACGATTTGTGGTCATGTAAGTACGGTAATTGAATAGTGCTTTGGTCGCTGTTAGGCATAATCGATGTATTGGCAGCTCTTATTCGCAAAAGAGACAGCAACACGGTCATCGTCCCATTCTGAGAATGAGCATCAACAGAGCGTCAACGATTTGTGGTTATGTAAGTACAGTAATTAAACAGTGCTTTGGTCGCTGTTTGGCATAATCGATGTATTGGCAGCTTTCATTGGCAAAAGAGACAGCAACACGGTCATCGCCCCATTCTGAGAATGAGCGTCAACGGAGTGTCAACGATTTCTAGCTTCGCATCTTGGTTAATTTATGTTCCAATTGGTTGCATACATCCGTTTATCAAATATTGGCAGCCTTTACTGGCAAAAATAACAGCACAATCATCCCTGCCGCATCCTGAAAATGAGCGTCAATGGAGCTTCAACAGTTGTAGTTGTTGCATATTTGGTAATCTAGTCATCATGTGAATCTTGGCGTTCATAACGGAATTATTGACCGCGATCGTTGGCAAAAATACAATATACGAAACGTAAAATACTGATTCCAAATTAATCTATATTGCAAGCTGCAAAGCATACAAAAACACATCATTGGTTGTTGAAAATGCCATTTTGATAAGATACAATTAACAAACTCCAAAAACAAGAGCCTTAGTTGAATCTATAGATGGACCCGCTGGGCGACCAGCTGACAACCCGCCCAATTGAGACAGGTTGGGAGTTTGCCTGTGAACAGTACCCGAGTTGACCGTTTCGGTTCATTGACCACCTGGACCGCAGATTTGGGAATGGTTCGGTATGGACCCGGACCCGGACCCAAAGTGACAGTCCGGGACCGTTACTAACACTTTGTACATCCGATATATGCATTTCATTACCACTCTTATGCTTGGGAAATTTCTGCGTGCAGTTGAATATTGTCACACAGTGCGTTGAGTCTTGCGTATTGTCGAGTAATGCTCTGAACACTTTGATCATAGCGTCAGGATGCTTTCCATCATGGGGGTTTTGGGGTCCCATGAATTCGGGCGTCACATATAACTGGGAGCACAGGGGGGCAGCCAGATCAGTGCCGGAAGGGAGGACTTTGCATGTAGCCGTGCTGTTCTCTCAACGCTGAGCGAGGGCAAGTTGGAGATTGAGCTCTGTGATTTCAAAGCAGAGAATGCGACGCTGAAAGGTGATTACATGGGGCAGGTAGTTGAGGTTGTGATTGGAGGCATTCCAACCGTCCTTGAAATTCGTTTTATCTGCTTGTCCATATCTCTCGGCAGAATACTGTTGCAAGGCTCCGTATCAATGAATCTGTTCCACCCAGTGAGACATCAAGTTGTTCTTCGGAAAGTTGCAGTCGGCATCTAACTCCTTGAAAACATCTATCTCATGGCTGATATGATCCTGCCAGGTGTTCATTTCACGCCGCTTCCTGGACGGTGTCCAAGTTTCAGCATTTGATTCCTCATCTACATTTCGCTTCTTCACTAGCTCTGTTCTCGGGGCATTGGCTTAGGCCTTCACCTTTGTGCCGGCTCGCCTGGGTAAGAAAACATCTTTGAAAGTGTGAAAACGACACAAGGTGTCTTCCATGTAGCTCAATGTTGCATCATCATGAGATTAATATAGAGCATACATATAGAATTCTAACAATGCCCACGTGCACTCAATTGCGCGATTCAATATGGGACGCTGAGCAGGGCTTCCTCCTAGTAGAGACTGGGTTACAACTTCAAGCAGGTACCGGCTCATTTCCTTCATCTCCTTTCCATTCCATTGAGAAACTTCCTCATATGACTTAGTTTTTGGAGTGAGGTCGTGGTAAGCAGGCACAATTAACCAGATTGCATTGTACTTGTCGAGCCGCTCGTGCATGTTTGTGAAGTGGAAAATCCACTTCTGGAGGTGATCCAGCATGCCGATCTGCATTGTATGGAGGAGATCAGGCTTCGGGAGGTCGCTCACGATACAGGGAATATGTCGAAACACGTTGAATCATCACTGAACATAGCGTGACAAGAGTTCCGCATTGGCAGCGTTGGTGTTGGCATTGGTGAGTGTTCGATATAGGTTGTGATCCCGCCGGGGGTGTTGCTTGTCAGGAGGGACATAATCTCCTAGTTTGATCATTGGACACTCGCACCGGAAACAAACATGTCGCTCGAAATGATGTAGGTTGGTATACTCAGGGCAATCTGCAAGCCATGCTGCTACAACCGGTTTGCAACGCCTGAAGTTGCCATCTGTACAGAGAACATTGTGATACCCTCTCCCAGGGCTGGGATGTCATTCAACCGTGAGAGGCTGGAGTACCCGCCAGAGTACTTCATTTAGCACCTCTCGGTTTGTATGCCGCTGCTCATCCAGCCGCTTTTGACGAATTTGGCGGTTTATGTTCGGAATCGGCAGGAGAGCGACTTTTACGACGGTGTGCGTTGAGGGCATCTGGCGGAGCTTCGATGATAGATTGCCAATTGCCATATATACAGGCTACTCTGTCTTGTTGCCGGCAAAAGTCGAGAGATGCGTTCCGTCGGACATGAAGAGCACGGGAACCAGTGTATCCCCCACTTTGAGTTTTGACCAACGGTCGGTTGGTGCGTCATCATGCTCGGGTATCTCTCCGTACTTGTGTCTCCGACCACCAGTTAGCAGTGTGCATTTCGGTATAGAGGTGCTTTGGAGGCGTATTGCTGTTAGAGCAACGCTGAGGGGCGTAAAGAAGATGCTCGGTGTATGCTGGCTGCTGCATCAACCGTCTCATGCTTTTGATGATGTCTCGACCCCAGTATTTGTTACGGCGTTGGTGGTTGTCATCCCATTTCATATCCTCGGGAGTGTGTAGTTCCCACTCCCCGAGAGCCAGATCATCTGGCATGGTAGCCACAAGCTGCTCGACGCCATCCCCATTTTTGGAACTTGGGAAACACAGAGGGGTGTTTTCTTCCTGCAGCACGTTGTCATAGTGCGTCTTCATGCCCTTCTCCTTGATCCCACACTAGATGTATTTGTACTCTTCACGCGTCGCAAATGGCGAGTAGGGATTGTTTTGTAGGTTCGTCTCAAGGAAACCTTGAGCGTCGCGTTCCCATGGCTCAGCAATGTGATCGCTCAGCGGAGCACCGGTGCCGGGGTATGTTTCCGTCCGCAGCAGAGGAAGTGGCGGTGTTTGAGACTCCGGGTCTGCGATGTGTTCAATGTGTTCGATCTGGGGAAATGCGTCCAAGTCTTCGACTGGATCTTTGTTAGGGTTGAATGCACGATGCTGAGCGGGTTCAACGCGTCGGGGCGCGCCGCGAATAGTCAGATTCTTCTGGCATGCAACTTGAAGGTGTTCAGGATGGTGTAATTTGATATGTTTAAGTCGCCAGATGTCTGAGGTGAACTTCTTTGGGCATGGAAATTGGGGGCAATGGGAAGGGGTCTTCTCTGGCATTGTCCACGACACGCGAGGAGTGGAGTATTCACTCTAGAAAGGCACAAAAGTTGGTGCTGGGCCTGAGCAGTCTGGTGTGGGTATAACCTTACGATACTTGAGTGATTTATTGAGCCTGAACACCATCACAAGGAGGTTCCTTACACCCCAGGAGTTGCAAAAACACTGCATGTGCGATGTGCCATAATACTATGAATAAATAAACAATAAACCTAGAGCAATCCAAAAACCTCGCGATGCGTGTAATAATCAATCCCTGAGATAAATAGATCAGAACAATGGAAACCAACAAGCCCACAACCCTAACCCAAACGAACAAAACACCTCCATGCATGCCTTGATCAGTGGCTGAGATGGATAGATTACAGCAAACGAAACTCACAAGACAATAACCCGACCCCAACCCGAATGCACGTCTCCTCTGGCAAGAGAGGACAGGTTCACTCCTCGCCTACTGAGCCATCTGGGCGCATCTCAGGGAGACGGACATCAGGGAGAAGACCATCAGGGAGAGGGACGTCAGGGAGAGGGACATCGGGGAGAGGGACATCGCGGAGAGGGACATCGGGGGGAGTGACATCAGGGAGACTGTCACCACCTGCCGATTCAATCAGCGGCTGCTGATCCACATCCACATCCGAGGTGTTTCCAGCTGCGTCAGCTTCTCGCAGAGTTGGTGCCGCTGGGCGAGGTGTTTGAGGTGTCACAAGCCCCAAAAACTCCAGCCGACTGTGGGTACGAGTCTCGGGAGTTCATGGTCGTCGACAAGGCTCCGGGGTTGGTGGCCGCGGGGCAGGTGCCAGAGGTTGTGGCTGCGTGGTATGCTCGCGCATCTCCTGGCCTTGCTCAGGTAGCACGGTTGGCTGATGGTCTACCATGGTATCAGCATCGTCAGCCGATGTAATTACCATCTCTCCCTGGCCAATCGTCCGAGGTTCTTTGCCATTATCCTCATTCTCATTCTCATCCTCCTCCTTATCCTCATCCACCAGCTCCTCCTCTTTCTCATCTTCCTACTCTTGATCATCCTAATCTTCACCGTTCATTTCCATATCCACATCGCCGTCTGAATCAATGCCGTCCAGGGCGTCCACATCATCCTCCATGCACATATCCACATCAGAATCACATTCTGAGTAATATTCGCCATCCGACTTGGTAGAGTCAGTATCATCATCTGAGGAAATTGACATGGCGGGCAATGCTTCTGGCTCTAAATATACCCGCTCCAGTCGGCCCTCCGTGTCCAAGTCTGCCTCTTACATTTCCTTCGGCAACTGCAATATACCGGCACGAGAGATGTCATCTCCCCCTGGGGTTCATTTAACAATACATTTCCCTTTACCTTTTCCCTTCCCCTTTCCCTTCCCTTTCCCCTTCCAATCCTCAGTCGCCTCCCCTTTCCCCTTCCCATTCTTTCTTCCCTTCCCTTTTCCAGTCCTTTTCTCACCACCCTGGGTGTCCTCCTCACCCTCGGCTTTGTCATTGTCATTGCCATCGCCAGGATGGCTCCTTCCACCACTCAGCGCTCCAGGATCCGCCCGATTGTTATCATCATCATCCCCGTCGATTATCTCATCCCAATTCAGTCGCCTAAAGGCCAGGAAGTCGCCTGATTTGTACTGCCGGCAGCTTGGCAGCTCAATCTTCGCCCTGAAATCATTCCTACAGTACCAAGATAAATGCTCACCGGTGCGTTTAACCTTCCCCAAGCTGGTTGTCTGTGGATTGGTGCGATTGACTTGATCCCCAAAGGCACCAGGGTTGTCCCACCTCCAATTGTTCATTTGGTAGCGGGCTTTGTGAAACATTTGCCCCATATATGAGCGGAAGGCCGCCCACAACTCCCGAAAAGGCAAACTCCTGCTCCTGTGGTGCGACCACATCAGCTGGAATTGTGAAAAGTGGCGAGTCATGACTGGATCAAAAAAGATTATATCATAAAAGAAGTCCCATGCCCTCTCATCCTTGACGCCGCAAACATTGTTTATCCATATCAGTCCACGGATCTGTTCTGTGATGAATCCCGCCATACAATCGTGATCCAACGACAGGCGTCGATTTATAACTGATATCGGCATCTTTGCCCTAGCCTTCCCATTCCCTTTACTGCTGGCCTTTGGTGCCATCGCTGAGAGTTGAAAATGAATCTACATCCGAAACATTAGCATTATGATACAGTTGCATGTAGCGGAATGAAACCCAGAGGGAAAGTAAGGGAAAGTACAAAGTTGTGTAGGTTATCGGGTGTGTTTTGGAATGAGACGCGCTGTTTTGTGCAAGTCACGTTATGTTGAGATCTGGATGCTGTCGGTGTGTATAATACGGGAGGAAAAGAGAAAGGAGGTGTCGGGTGGAAGAAGGGATATATATACTCGAGTTCTGGCGATTTCATGGTTTAACTTGTCAGTTTCGGTGGTTACCGAACACAAAATGGCACGGCCTTCATCTTGCAGAACCACAAATCACCGAATGAACGACAAGCCTCGAGACGAGATTTAGTACTCGCGGAGAAGACAGTTCATGACACTGGGCGTTGCTGTTGCATCACATATCATATTTACTGCTCAGACCTCGTGCATCTCGGAGCAAACTGGGTAGTTCCCAGGTTGTCCGAACTGTGCAAGCATCCAACACGGCTACCAATGCCTAGCAGTGGAAAACGCACACGCAACTGATGTCATATGATAGACAATACATTATTGTTCGCTTTGCGATGCTTTTAGCTCTGCCAAAGGGGGATTTCCATCGGGAAGCCGAAGATATACCCAATCGATGGTTTGAAGTATTGAGCCCAGAATGAATGCAATAGTATGAGAATTGTGCCAAGAAGGCATAAAGACCCTTCAAGCAGTGCAAATAGACCTTCAGACGTTGCTGTAACAGTGAATATCAATGCTGAGTTTCATCTGAGTTTGATCTGATGGCAGTTAACCCCAGAATTGAATGCTTTTCAAGGGATCTTGTCGCCGAGTATCATCATGGGAGATAGTGATTTGGAGTCTAGCGCAGTAGACACCGCGCCTCCCTGTTTTTTCGAATCCCTCCCTGGTCACTCAAATAGGAGTCTTCCTCGCCTGCCATTCCATATGCATGCAGAGTGAATTATTTCTACATTCACAACATCGAACATTTCTATCGGACTATTCCTTTCCAAAGCACTCACCCTGGCACGATTCCGGTTTTATGAATTGTTCAGAAACAACACAAGCATAGGCATTTGGGAAATTCTCAGCTTCCCCCTGCTATGAGAAACATTTCCGAACTGGCTGGCCAGATGGATTCCTCTCAACGAGGGAGTTCCGTAGCCTCAACAATCCGTGGTCAGAACTCCACCTCCTCATCTTCGCTGAACAATTCTGGTATGGCAGATAGGACTCGAAGCGTGACTTCGACCCTGTCCGCTACACTGCGACGGTCAATGATTCCACCAACCACCACGCCAGGTACAAGCTGTCGTAGCAAACCAGTACCCAGAGGAACCTCACAGACAGACTCAACGAGTCACGTTGTATCCAGCCTCGCATCCGGCATTGCTAGCACTCCCACTCCTCTCCGTGGTCTTGAAAACCTGCCTACCCCCATCTCCAATCCAGAAGCCCGCGTGACCATTCCAAATCAACTGAGAACGCGAGTTAAAGAAAGGAATCAAAGACAGAGGCCGTGGCAATTGCAACTGCAGGCGGTGTCTACACCTCAATAAGTGGTCTCCGGCAGTCGAAGCATCCATCGATTTGTTCACTCAGACATGACGTATCTTGTATTTGCAACCGGCAGACAAATGGAGCTCCATATGTGGAACAGATGGCCGTTTATGACTGCAAGCGACTTGGAGATGGTGAGTTATGCAACGCGATGCACTGCGAAAGCATTAGCTGAAGCCCCACACCAGCAGATGATAGAGAAGTACTGGAACACCGCTATGCAGCAAAACAACATTTGGTCCATAGCATTTGAGGCATGCACAAAGGAGATCCTGAAAGAGGTATGCTGAAGCGACGGCCCACATTGGATATTACACACTCAATCCGGTACCAGGTTCGAGCACAAGTCGACAAAGTTACATCCCATTTTATTCAATCACCAAGTGACAAAATTAGCAGAGCTTTCTGATCTCCACCGCTTTGAATCTGACGCAGAGCATTTCAAATTCATTGATTCCCTTCTGGAAGACAATAATTATGTTTGTCCGGTGGCAGTGCATGTGGAAGGTGGTGTACGCAGTCCAAATCCAATGCAGAGAGTGTCGAAAGCTGCTAACAAATGGCCAGCGTCCACTGTACTTCCTGGCGGAAGCAATCCCGCAGTTCATCTACATCAAATTTTATCATCAGGCAAATAACCGCGGTAAGTATGCTGATGGATTTTATAATTCCATAATTGATGACCAGGACTGTCATATACCGTCGCCCCTGATCATGTTTGCGTGTACTGCGTTGCGCCATACTCTCCTGGAGTGGCAAATGAACAAAGGTGTTCATCCAAAAGCTTCCAAGTCAAGGCTGAAAGCAGACAGACCTGATCGCTCAAACGACTTCAACTACAAGAATGATGGTGGTAAGGACGCATCCTGCTACACCACAACCAGTCGCAAGTTGTTAACCTCGCCTGGCGTTGCAGACACGTACACATTCTTGATGAGTACCTGGAACACACTACCGAAGAGCTACCAACAGAGGGTGTATGAAAACACTCTCGCGACCGTCAAGTGTCAGATCCGACCGGCGGAGAACCCAACGCCTGCCGAGGTCATCACCACGGAAGCGGCACGTGTTGACAATGCTATTCTTCTTGACTATTTGACCTCCGAGGTGGCGCTTGAGGAATCTGAGATCGGAAGCACTGACCCAAACATCCCGATAGACAACAATTGTACAGATGACGAACTGCATTTTGCGTAGTCATTGGGCTGCGAGGATTATGACAAAGAAGGTGACAAAATCGACGAGAGCGACTCCATCCCAATCGCCAGCTGGCGATGACGGGCTGCAACTGAACACGAGAGGTTTGACCTGCGAACCAGTCATCTGGACGGGTATGGGAGCAACTATCATGACGAAGCGAATGCGGATGAGGAGGAAGAAGCATCGCAAGCCGATGATGGATTCACGCCGACTTTCTAAGACTGAGGGTATAGTACTAGAGAGTGTGAAGATTGGACAGTATATTTCAGACCTGTAAAATACGATAATGGCGAAGCGAATGCAACGGCAAGCGATGTATGCGAAGCGAAGACTGAATTGTAATAAGTGACAAGATCACAAAGTTAAACATATATGAGAGAGTGCAGCATCTGATGAATTGCAATAGCAGAGATGTAAAATGTAGCACTCGGCCTGTGAAAGGCATAAACAGCGCTAGGCATTGGGTAAACGGCTACAACCTAAGTGGAGCCCTGCGAAGAGTGTAACACACGTGTCGTTCTGATGGTGGGTATACGTCTTCACATTCCGGATGCACAGTAAAGAACGCCTGACGCCGGGGCTGCGAGCATTCTATACAACGCGACGCGTCATATGAATAGGAGGCATGGTATAATAGTCGCCTCAAGGGAGGTATGCAACGGGTCGAGTCTGATTCTCCGTCAGTGGGTACGAGGTTCCGTAAGAGCCGTCAGGGCCTTCAGACTCACCCGGGTGTTCCTGACGGAAACTAGGTTTGTGGCTGATGGGACCAAATGTTGTTTTGCTGCATAGCGGTGTTCCAGTACATCTCTATTATCTGCCAGTGTGGGCCTTCAGCTAATGCTTTCACAACGTGTCGCATTGCATAACTTACCATCTCCAAGTCACTTGCACTCATTAACGGCCGTGTGTTCCACATGTAGAGCTCGAGGAGTCTGCCTGTTGCAAATTCAAGACGCGTCATGTGTGAGTGACCAAATCGATGGATGCTGTAACTGCCGGAGACCATTGATCGAGGTGTAGACACTGCCTGTGGTTGCAATTGCCACTCACTCTGTCTGTGATTCCTTTCTGTAGCTCACATTTGCAGTGGATTTGTAATGATCGCGCGGGCTTCTGAATTATTGATGGGGGTAGGCAGGTTTTGAAGACTGCTGAGAGGAGTGGCAGTGCTAGCAATGCCGGATGTGGGGCAGGATACAAAGCGACGCATTGGGTCTTTCTGTGAGGTTCCTCCGGGTGCGGCTGAGCTGCGACAGCTTGAACCCGGTGTGGCAGTTGGTATATTGATCCACTGTCGCTGTGTAGTGGACGGTGTGGAAGCCACAGGTTGAGTAATATCAGCAACGCGAGAATTATTCAGCGAAGATGAGGGGGTGGAGTTCTGACCTCGGATTGAAGAGGTTACGGAACTCCCTCCTTGAGGGGAATCCCTCTCGCCAGCCGGTACAAAAACGTGTCTCTTAGTACCCGGAAGTGGAGAATTTCCTGAAGGCCCACGCTTGTGTTGAGTCTGACGATTAGTAAGATTTCGAACAGTTCATACAACCATAGTTGTGTCAGGGTGAGAGCGTTTGGAAGGCATAGTCCGATATAGATGTTTGACGTTAAGAATGCAGGAACAATTCCCTCTTCATGCATACGCAATTGCAGGCGAGGTAGACTCCTATTTGAGCGACCAGGGAGGGATTCGACACAAAAGGGAGGGGCAGTGTAGACCGCACTAGACTCCAAACCATGACAATACTCGGGGATGGGATCCCTTCAACACCATTCAATTATGGGGTCAACTGCCTTCAGATTATACTCAGATTAAACTCAGCATTGATATTCACTGTAACAGCAATGTCTGAAGGTCTATTTGGACCGCTTGAAGGGTGTTTATGCTTTGTTGGTGCTGTTGTCATGGAATTGCACTCGTTCTTCGCACAATACTTCGAACTATCGATTGTGTATACTTTCAACTTCCCAGCGGAAATCCCCATTTGGCAGAGCTAAGTGCATCCGATAGTGAAGAATGACGTATTCTCTGACCTATGACATCAGTTGCGTGTGCTTTTTCCACTGCTTGGCGTGTTGGTAGCCATGTTGGATGGTTGCACCGTTAGGACAATGAGAGAATGATGCGGTGTGCTCCGAGATGCATGAGGTTTGAGCAGTGAAAGTGGTGTGAGATGCAAAAACAACGCCTGGTGTTGTAAACTTTCCTCACCGCATGTACTAAATCTCGTCTCGAGGCTTCTCATTTATGAGGGGCCTGGCCGTTGTGCAAGATGAAGGCTGGGCCATTTTGTGTTCGTTAACCGACAAAACGCAGGATATGAATCCAAATTATGATATCTCACAAGTTGAACCAAGAAATCGCAGGAACTCGAGTATATATATCTCTTCTTCCCTCCTCCACCTTCATTCTCTACTCCTCCCATGTTGAATACACCGCCAGCATCCTGAACTATTTCGACATCAAGTGACTTGCAGAAAACAATGCCTCTCATTCCAAAACACACCCGATAACCTACACAACTTTGTGCGTTTCCTCTGGGCTTCCTTCCGCTACATGCAACTGTATCATAATGCTAACCCTTCGGATGTAGATTCATTTTCAACTCACAGCAATGGCACCCAAGGGCTGCCATAGAGGAGAGAGGAAGACTGGAGCGAAGATGCCGACATCAGTCATAAATCGACGCAAGTCATTGAATTGGGACCGTATAAAGGGATCCATCTCGGGACACATTCGTGGACTCATACAGATATACAATGTCTGCGGTGTCAGGGATGAGAGGGCATGGGACCTCTTTTATGATATAATCATTCTTGATCCAGTCACGACTCGCCACTTCTCACAATTCCAGCTGCTGTGGCCAGTCAGCAGGTTCAGGAGTTCGCCTTTTCGGGAGTGGTGGGCAGCCTTCCACTCATATATGGGGCAAATGTTTGACAAAACCCACGACCAAATGAACAATTGGAGGTGGGACAAACCCCGTGCCTTCTGGGATCAGATCGATCGCTCCAATCCACAGACAACCTGCTCGGGGAAGGTTTAATGCACCGGCAAGCGTGTTTCTGTGTACGGTAACAATGATCCCAGGGCAAAGATCGAGCTGCCAACCTGCCGGTAGTACAAGCCAGGCAACTTCTTGGCCGTTAGACCACTGAATTGGGATGAGATGATCGATGAGGATGATGATGATGAGAACTGGGCGGATCCCTGACTGCCAAGTGGTGAAAGGATCCATCCTGGCGATGGCACTGACGATGACCACGCTGAAGGTGAGGACATCAGCAAAAAGCATTTCCGTCCAGGCGGAATGGTTCCGTCAGGGTGGACGGCTCCATCAGTGCCGTCAGAGACACCCCGGTGACAGACTACTCCATGGCCTGCGCCAATACGACGCATCGCATTGCATATCGCCCTCCGATCGCAGTGTCGCCATTTGTTCTCGCTCTGTCGGTATCCTATGTCAAACAAACACTGTGGGGTTGGTGCCAACTGTGACCATACGTCGGAATCGGCTCATTAAGTACATCAGCAAAATGTCAATGTGTCCAGAAGTCACACGCAGGGTTCCATAAGCACAAGGCATTTCTTCTATCATATTCGTCTTTGTTACAGTCACACAATTTGCTACCATATAGTAGGGCATGCATTATATCAGTATCTCTATATATATACATACGGTCATTCTGGCCACGGATGGTAGTCGAGCATAATCGGAGAAGCACCTGGAGACTCCCATTGAGGGCACCGAGAGATGCACCACGTGGAGGGCGTTGTGGTGACACAATGGACCTAGACCTCAGTGAGCCCACCATCAATATTCCGCCCCACCACTTGTGACATCCAAATGGAATTTGTGAGAAAGAACGGTTCTAGCTCAAGGGGCCTAGGAAGAAAGTGAGAAGATATGATACTACCCAGCTGTGAGAATCCACGAAATTGCGTCAATCGAGATGAGATAAAAATGAGATGATGACTATCCTCCCGGAGATCTCCCGAATGGGTACTCCCCGTCGCTCTGTCCGCCTGCGTTACCCCTGGATTTCCGTACACCCGCATTTGCTCAGTAATGATGTACGTGGACACCCTGATCGACCGAGTTGAGAGATGCACTTGGAGGCCGGGATCGAGTGAACTCAGAGATACACTCCCAGACCGTGATTGAGCGAGATTAGACATGCACTTGGAGTCCGAGATCGTGTGAACTCAGAGATCCGCTCTAAACTGTGATCGAGCGAGTTTAGAGATGCACTTGTAGCAGGCTATGATCGAGGGAGATTAGATGAGTACTTGGGGGTGGTCGATCTAGAGGCGGTCGATGGGAGACGCGCCATGTGCTAAGACTCTATTCATTGGTTAGTTCACTCAGATGGAGTGAACTCAGAGATGCAGTTTGAGGGCAGGATCGAGTGAACTCTGAGATGCCCTGGGAGGCCGTGATTGAGCAAGATTGGAGATGCACTTTGAGGCCGTAATTGAGCGAGGTTGGCGATGCAATTGGAGACTGAGATTGAGTGAACTCAGAGATGCACTGGGAGGCCGTGATCGAGCAAGTTTGGATATGCACTTACAGGCTATGATCGAGCGGGATTGGAGGAGTACTTGGAAGCGGTCGATTTGGAGGGAGGCGCGAGGGCAGCTGAGACTCCATTCAGTGGTCAACTTGTAATTGTGGGAATGTAGAGAGTTGAGTACAACAACATCTGCCGAGAGATGAGAAACTGGCTGGGTGCAGGTGACTGTCGATCTTGGGATGATGCTGTACTTGATGTATGCTGTACTTGGTGTTAAGTCATGATCATGGCATGGAGAGATAGAGAGGGATGACTTAACTTTGTGTTCTTAGGTGATGGTAGAGTTGAGCACAAGAAAGAGAGAGATCAGAGAAGATGGGGGAAATCATCATGAGAAACTGAGACTTGAGAAAATTTTGTGTGTGAGTCAATTTACCATCTCCGATAGAGCAGGTACAAGTCCCGATCCTGCAGGTAATAACCCTAATCTGAGGTCTTCTGAACCCAATCATGCAAGTCGTACCCCTGATTTCTCAGGTCCGATCATATCCTCCATATCGTTCTCATCTTCATCCCCAATATCTCTCCTTCTCGTCCACAACTCTACCATCATTGCAAGAACACAAAGTTAAGTCATCCCTCTGCATATCTCCATGCCATCATGATGAGTTAACACCGAATGCAGCATACTCCCAGTGCCACATAACCCGAGCACAGCGTACAACTAAGATTGTCTGTGTAGGTGGACGACTATGGTCATGTTAAGGTGCGGCTCTGTCACATTAGGTGCGGCTCTGTGACATTAGTGCGGCTCTGTGGCATTAGTGCGGCTCTGCGGGAGACTCGCGTATTAGTTAGTTCTAGCGAGATGTCAGCTCGATCATCAATAACATTCACTTCTATACACACGGAGAGGCTATTTGCCCACATTGGTAGCAACACTCGACTTCTGACGGCATCACAAGCATCAGAAGCGATCGAAACAACGCACGATGGCGGATTTACTTGGTTCATCTTCGAACCAGTGGACTGCCGGCGGCTCGGAGACATTGCAGGAGTCTCCCGACTTCACGGCTCTTCCTGCTACCCACGACACGCACAACACGCACGATGTCAGTTTTA
>Ga0307512_10005016_pt1 | contig 14103 bp, 16 predicted proteins | sample 14_EM_MG_FD_200267 | JGI IMG/M metagenome (GOLD analysis project Ga0307512, IMG submission 200267) | Populus trichocarpa ectomycorrhiza microbial communities from riparian zone in the Pacific Northwest, United States - 14_EM | ecosystem: Host-associated > Plants > Roots > Unclassified | place... | reverse complement strand
CATCATGGGTTTGGGTCTACCGCGATCGATTAGGATCGCTCGGTTTGGTTCCTGGAAAAGATCTTTTCGGTGGAAGGCGGCGGACCAGTTTGGAAGAGTGGCAGTGAGTGAAGAGAAGTGGACATGTGGTTATCCCTCCTCTCTCTCTTCCTACACGTATATCTGGACAGGTCCTGTGGCCTACCGCCGAACGTTCAAGCGTCAAACTTCATACAAAAATATGTTATGGGATCAGGTCTCTTACTCTCCGGGACCTCGTACAGGGAGGGTAACGTTACTTCTCAGTTCCGTTTGTACGTCGACTGTACGTACAACTCGTGGGCACCGGTGCCTCGCATCAGATGCTCCAATTAATCCCGTTTTGATCTCAAGTACCGCTTCGGGAACGAAATGCCAAACGCAGCATTCAAATCTCCACTTGAGGGAATCTGTCTCCCTGCTTGGTTTGGTCCTCTGGGACCCGGTAACGTTAACTTCGGCAACCTCCCGAAAGCCGCCTGCGAAAATGGCTGTGCCTGCAGTTTTTTTTTCTTTTTGGTTGGTTCCGTTTCTTCATTTATATTGCATGCGGCAGAACGCCGACCGATGAGTTTGAAAGGAGATCAGAGCGGAGTTGACATTTTCATAGTCAGCTAGTAGTTAATGCGTTGTTGGATGCCTTGGAGGTTTCAAATCGGCGAGGCCGCAAAGATCTCTAGTCTCGAGGTTCGATGATGGGATAGTTGTTCCGGAGAACTCGAACTGTTCCTCTCGACTCAGTTTACGGTCCGCTTCGACCGAGATCAATGCTTTTGAACGTTCTTTCCCAGTAGTTATCATAGGTTGCCGAGCTTCCACAAGGTGCATTTTCATGTTATTCATCGGCGGTGAAAACTTTCGTGGGCTCACCCAAACCGTAAAGAATGGAGTACAGTCCAAGCGGGGTTGCGGCAAGTACGAGAATAGCAAGCAGTTAGATACATGGTGTAAGCGAACGTGGGAAGCGCGAGTCTATCGCAAAAAACATTCCACTTCAACGTTCGAACAAAAAGAACAAGACAAAGCTGTCCAGTCGGAACTCCGCTTTACACCAAGGGCCGTGTTCGAAATATAGCACTTCAATTTGACGATGGCCGAGTCCAAGCAGCGGATAACGAGTTCGAGAAACGGCTTGGAACTGGTGAGAACCTCGGTCGATCTTCTTCTTTCCCCGCCATTACAGCGTTCCTGATGCACCATTTCCACTCCGGATGTTTAAACCTAGACTTGCGACTGACTCGGCTTGGTGCCGGAGTTTTACCCATTGTGTAGAAGCAAAGGTAAGAAGGAGAGCAGCAGGTACTAACTATGGCGCAGAACGGGGTGGGAAATCGCAGCGGAAACGTAACGAGCGGGCCGGAGTGACAACAGTTGGAGGTTCCAAGTTAAAAGCGTGAGATACGAGAAGTGATACACTCCCTGGTAAATCACTGGGTGACTGTCCATAAGGCTACACCGTGTACACTTGCATCTGGAAGAATATCCATAGCTTTTTAATGGAACTGTCAGGACCCCGACCGTTTCATCGGGCTATGGATATTGTCTCCAAACCGCCCATCTGCCAGGAGTCACGGCGCCTCAGCTGTTTCGCTTGAAACCCAGCCTCGACGCCCAGTACTTCAGTTTCATCGGCGTACGCCTTGTGGAAAACCTCAGATAACGAGGAATAAATCTCGGGTAATGGAACCCTACCCTACTATGACGGATATATATATATATATATATATAGTTTTATGGATAGTCACCCACTCCGGAGTTTTCCTAATGAGAAGACCCAGGATAGAAGCCCTATTGCCAGATGTGGAGGTCGCAGCCTCCTTTATCCCTCACTCTTCGCTCAAAATATATGCCCATATATACTCCAAGACCGACTCCAGCAGAACGTCGAAATGTCAAGATACTAATTACCCAAGAGCCAGCAGGTCCAGCCGCAACAGGCACAAGGAGATAATCTTGCATAACTAGACCGATTTACAACAAGTAGATTGTTGCCATCTTCCAGGCGGATCTAGGAGGCATACAAGTGCGCGTGGTTTGACCATCTGCTGCATTGCATACATATTTCAACGTAGGCTACAGGATTCGGTCCGGGTGATGGTACAAGTGAACGGAGTACAAGTTCGGTGGCGGTTTCCACCGTCACCCGCTCGTCAAATTCGAGGTTACTGCTTCGCCCAACCTGACCACAGGTATCCATTGATCGCCTGGCGTCATTACGGAGCTCAAGACAGCAAGAACGTGAAGACTCCCAATCTCCATGTCATGTCCAAGACCGAGTTCTTTGGTTCTTGGCGACTACCATACAACCTTGCAGCGTACATGATCCAAAAGTTCCTCTGTAGCCACCTCCGGATCTCCAACTCCGAGGTCGTGATGAGCCTTGTTGACCGCGACCATGACCTCCTCGAAAGCGATCCGAGGAGCGACTGGGTCTCCCCATTGACACTGACCCTATCCCATGCTTCTTTTCGGTATATAATTCCACAGCTCGATATTCGACGGTACAGGTCAGGCCATGAAAAGCACAACCAGGGGGGAAGGGGGTTGTGTGCACGGCGATACGACATATTTTTGGATCGCTAGATGAAAGGGTGGTGGTGATTTTGGATGCTCCGGTGGGTCGGTAAGCGTACGTGACCGACCCGCGGCCCTGGATCCATCTCGTATGATCCCGCATCGTTGACCTCCCGTCTGAAGGCCTAACTTGGATATCGGCAGCACTGGGCCTGGTTCTACTTATGGGGTGTTGAGCGTCCTTCGAGCGTTGGGGGAGAAGACTGAACAGTTAGAGAGACCCTTGGATAACCCGTGACGCACTTAATGCATACTGTTCAACGTTCAAACTTCCAATCCACCCTAGCCCGGGAGACGGTGGCTGTGATTGCAATAGAGGACATGTCGGACCTCGAGCACGTTAAGAAGTGGGTCGTGCGGGGCCTTCTGGTGAGCAGGAAGGCGAAGTGGGCTACTCTGAGTATGGAGAAAGAAATGCGGTGAACGGGCTATCATTTTATTGTACAATCAAGGATTACATGGAGAGAATGTCACGCCAAATAATTGCGAACGATCAAAGTGCGAACAAGGACAATAAGAGCGGAAGGGAGAGTGAACCAGGAGAAGGGAGGGGCACACAGGAAGAATGGACAGATATCGTTGACTCCTAGTAGAAAGCTATTTCCAACCATGATTCAGCTCGGTCGCAAAGTTGAGAATGAATAGAAACGACGTACCGCGACGTCTCGGGACGGGAACGCGTATACAGAAGCCATCCCCGCGATGGTCGTAGACTTTGGTGGACTTCTCCCAATTGACGGGCATCTGCCACTCGTGCTGGGATTTATCATCGGGGCAGACCAGAAAGTATACAACTTTGACTGCGGCATTGAATTCCTTCTCCTTCAGAAGCCCACGTACATGGCGCATGATTTTGCGGATGCGGAGGTAGCCCTCAGCCGATCCTCCATGTGTTGTGAAGATCGTAATCTGGAAAATAGAGATCACGACAGTATGTGAGGAGCGATCGGAATCAATAGTGAACGAGTCAATAAGAGAGTCATTGGCCACGGTTGGGATGTAGTATTTGCCGTTGTCAAGCGTCACACCACTGAGCTGGCGGCTGGTGAAGTCGACTCGCGTGACAGTCCTGGTGTCGGCACGTAATGGCTTGAAAAACAGCAAGGTGTCAGGGGTAGATGAAGAGGGATCTGTGGAGAAGACAGGAGGGACACAGCCGTTGGAGGCCATACGAATAGGCTGCGGCGTGGATCCTGATTGCCAGCCGTCAGGGAACATGCGATGGACGATCGCCTCGAAGACCCATCCTGCCAAAGTAGAGCTGTCCGACGCCCCGCGGAAGTACTCGTACAACTCCCAAAGGGGCTCGTCCTCCTGCAATCGCATCAATTCCATCATTTTCTCCCTGATCTGAATGGATTTGAAGTCGATTCCCCAACCGTCGAAGTTGAGATGTTCCGGTGGGTAGGGGAACACGACGACCACGCGATGCGAGTGCCCGGAAACGAGTCCAAGTTGCACATTGAATGTTTTGACAATTTCTCGTAGCTCGGCACAATCGAAGTTCTCCAGCGCAGTGGCATGGCCTTCCCTCGTCTGAGAAAGTCTGAAGACGCCGTTGTAAACGTCACGGGGGGCAAAGCCGAACTCTTCGGTCGCATTGTGCACCAAGATCTTGAGCGCATTGTCCACATTGTCTATCGGGGCTCGTGGCTGGCCTGCTTCATCGACTATGTCTTCATCCTGATCTGTGGCTGATGCACTGATATCGTTGCCCATCTCGTCACGATCCTCGTTCTCCTCCGCCTCCACTACCTTCTCCTTCTCCCTCTCCATCCGGAGAACCTCCAGCGCAGCGTCGATCGCCTCTTTATCGGTGGTAGGGAGTGTTGACCCACCGAGGAGCAGGAGGGTCTCCAGTATGCTTCGAAAGTCATTGTACTCGGGCTGAAGACATAAACTACAGAAACGAAGGACAGTCAGCGACGAACCTCTATTGGATGACACGGCCGAGATCGATGGCAGAAAGAGATAACAAGCTAAAGACATACCCTGCCACCAACTCCTCCATATTCCATAGAGGCATCCCGAACTTAGCGCCCTGGTATTGCTTCAGCCACGACTTCCATCGAATGCGGTTTGGAGAAGACGCCTGGATCGGCCAGGCATTTGAAGTAGAATCGAGAGGTGGCCCCCTGTCATTGAAGTCCACATCAATCAATGTCCATACGGGACAATACTTCCCCTGGTGTTCAGGAAAATCTCCGAGGCCGAACTGTGTCAATCGCATGTACACTCGACCTTGGTAGAAAAGGTAGATGTTAAGGGAGCCACACAGAACTACGACCTGGTCAGCTGAAATCAGCCGCGCGAGCATGAACTTTAGGAAGGTCGTTTTTCCTGGAGAACGGATGTGCCGGTGAGTTGTCGCACGGGTATGGATATGGCCTCAGAGGCGCACCGACACCGGGCTGCCCAGTGATCACCGCTCCTCTGGCCTGTCCCATATCCTTCTTGCGGAGACGCAATAAGCGATAAAACATGTCCTCGTATGACTTGGTGACGAGAATCCGGTTTTTCGATGTTTCTCCATCGTGAAAAGGCAGAAGAGAATTACCCTCCAGGTCCACCCCGAGCTCTAACGTGTAGGGGAACTGGTTGTCGAACTTGGAACCAACGGAGCTATCGCGCCAGCGCTCGTAGAATTGCTGCCACGCGCCAGTCGTTACTTTCCATTCTTTCTTCTCCACTTCAGACCAGGTCCAGTTGGGATCTGGAAGAGGCGATTAGCGTTGATACGTGGTAGATAGACGCCGATGTGCTCACTCGTGCCACAAACCGGTTCTAGCAAGCTCTTTCGGAGCGAGGCCTTTTCAGACGGGGTCAGTTCAGGCAAGATCTTCCTATCCGAGTGATTGGAGGGAGGAAAGCTCTGCATGGGGAAGAAAAGGAGAAGGTCTACAACGAAGAGGACGGCGTTGAGGAAGCTAGAAGTGAAAGTGCCAGTGACTCCTAGTCTCCTCAAGGTAATATCACTCTGACGATCACCGATGAGGGATGTACTATCGACAAAACAGGGCGCTTAAAGAAATTCCTCATCGGCGCTCAAGGAAGACAATTGTCCCATCTTTCCCCCGCCCTGAACCCCAACCCCGGTCCGTTCACTGCGACCCAGTTCCATAATATGGCGACCAACATGAAGAAACCTGGTCAAAAGTCTGTCTCGACGAATGATGCTCAGGTGAAGAGCCTGAAGGCGGACGAGGATGAACGACAGAGGTATGATTTACACACCAGCATCGTTCCACGATTTCTCCCTCGGGGTCTCACATTGTGGATAGACCGTGCGATGACCTGACCGCCGCGATAAAAGCGGCTTTCACAAAACCGGAGCCAGAACCTCGAACACGCTTCCACGAACAATTCCGAAAAGAGGCGGACGAATACGACAGGGACTTTCACAAAAAATACCATGATGACCTCAACACCATCTTAATATTTGTGCGTTGTTCCCACTAGTTTGTTATGCATCCCACTGATAGACAATTAGGCTGGTCTCTTCTCTGCCGTAGCGACGGCTTTCATTATCGACATGCAATCACAAATACGCCCCGACTACGGCCAAATGAGCTTCACTGTCCTCACCATGCTTCTGAACGCCACATCGGGGGCGCCAAGCGACCTTCCACCCCCCACATGGTCCGGTCCAGATCCCACCATCGTTCAGGTTCAATCCATCCTCTTCAGCTCCCTTGCAAGTGCCTTGCTAGCGGCACTCCTGGCTTCATTGGGGAAACAATGGCTGAACTTTCATGTCGAGGGATCTTTTATTGACCGCAATCGTCACCGGGAGCTGAAGATGAGGGGTATGATCACCTGGCGTTTCAAGTTCATCATGGAATTCTTGCCTTTGATCATACAGGCCTCTCTCCTCCTCTTTGGGTATGCATTGGCTCGGTATCTCTGGGAGCTCAGTCATACAATCTCCTCCGTCATCACCGGATTTACCGCCTCTGGCCTCGCCTTCTACATCTTCATCGTTACCGCTGCGACGGTTTCGAAAACGTGCCCATTTCAGACTCCAATATCTGTCGCTATTCGTGCAACCTGGGAGCGCTATCGGGAGGACATCGCGGGAGCTTTCAAAGTCATCCGAAACTTCATTGGGGTTACACGATCACATCAATCACAGCCGAGACTCATCACCCACCACCAAAGAGTCGCTTCTCCCCCGATTGTATCCGATGTTGACGACCAAGACAATGAGGTCCGTGCAGAGTTGAGCTGCATATCAACGATGTTCAAGATGTCCAAAGCTCCGGATTCTGTCGTGACAATCATGGCATACATCCCGGAAATCATCTGGGATAACCGTGTCAAATCAGTACCGCTAGTGCAAGTCTACCAAACGTTGCGGGAGTCACTCCGATGTTCTGCCGACGGGAAGATTTCCCCCCGTCAGGGGGCGAGAGAGCTAGCATTCTGGAGCGCCAAGGCACTTTTACACCTTTACGTCCAACGCCGTTGCATCTATCCTGCAGACACGTCTCTCTCGAACCAAGTGAAACTCATCGACCATCAGAAACCAATGGGACACCATGGATCCGACAGAGGCTATGATGAACTCGCGTCAACATTTTACATCATTGACTGGACATTCGGTGCCCAACTCCAACCCCAGATCCCCTGGTCTGAGCTCCGGCTCAGCGAATCTCACCACTGCTGGTTGAGTCATATCCTTCAGTATCGTGCATGGGACATCTTGTACGCAGGGAGGAAGTTGACGGATGATGTGAGAGAGTTTGTGAAGGAATCACTGAGTCGCCGCCCCCCTACTCGAGTCGTTGCGGATTGTCTCTTCATTATCAATATGGTTGCAGGTCGCAGACCCCAACCCCGAGATCTCCTGGTCAAGGATCGAAGGTTCGCATTCCTCAACGCCTTTTACACTGATGCTGACAGATGATGTAGTCACCAAATCACCGAGATCATCGATGATACCTTTGGCCGACTTGACTTCATCTTCGGGCAGACAACTCCTGGGGACATATCCTCTGCTGTCGAAGCGTTGGCGCTCGTGGTACGGCTGCGAGACCCCAGGATCCATACGAGGAGTTACGAGCTCTTCCGAACCATTATGGACCACGTCAACCACAATGATGCATTGTGGGAGCCGGCTCGGCTTTCCATGCAAGGCGCTTACACCGGGACCAAGGTTGATGTACCACAGGTTGGAGATCCTAAGCAATTGCTGGAATTCCTTCATCACCACATGTCCCCGCAACAGCGGGCCAATGTCGGGTTTTGGCCCATCCATCACGTTTTCTCTGCCCTTGCCCTTGCTTCCAACGAAGAGACCCATCGTGGGCTTGCCACATACGACTTTTCCGACCCTCGCTTCATCGATACAACGACCGAGATCCTCGAGAAGACGGTGGCTCCCCAAAACAAGGATTTCAAACCCATTCGAAAATCGACAATTTTCGTGCTCGCGGAGTTGGACAAGTATTTGTTCACCACGGAGAAGGTCTTCGCGGATCCGAAGAAAGCGTCGGACTTTGTGCTTGCGTGGTCCACCAGCATCCACGAGTTTTTGGGAGATCCTACACACCAGGTCGAGAAGGTCGTAGTCAAGATTTTATTGGCCATCGCGCATTTACCCTGTCTGCGGGTTCACCTGCCCAAGGAGCGGTGGAGCTTGATACAACACTTCCCCTACGTCATGAACGCAAACCCGCCTCCCCTCCGAAGGTGTCTCCAAGACACGACCATTGTCCCGTTCCTCAAAAAAACCGTGGACACTTGGTCACAATCTCCTTGGTTGGGAATGTTGTGGATGATGTACCGGTACCTCTCGGAGGGGGTCCGGGAGCAGCTCGAGAAGGAGACTCGAGGGATCGCACATGGACAGGGCTTCTTCCATCTGGATCCTTACCTCTCTCTGCTCGACACGTCTCTCAAGAACTTGCAGACTCAAATCAATAAGTTGGACCACTTGGACCAAGCTTCCTCGGATCTGTGGGTGAAACGCGAATCGATGGTACGGGCGAAGAAGCGTTTGCTTTCGATAAGAGAGGAGGGGGAGAAGAAGTTCCGGTTTTAGAGCACACAGAACGTTACAGGTTTATAGAACAGGTGACTCGTCCGACATCGATAAATTTTACAATGGGCTATCCATGGATTTTGCGCTGCCCACAAAACTATTTTACAATCGGAGGATACTTATTTCGTTAAATGCCTTTCGGTTCTCGCTTCTATCACTTTCCTTTCGCGTGAGCATTGGCCGCCTCAAGGTTATCAGCTAAATATCTCTCGAAGTCGTAATTATATCCGATACACTTCATGCCCCAGATGACCAATCGCTAACCAAAAATGTCATTCGCCGGACATATGGAGATAAAGGAAGGAAGTACCTCTGACCCGGAGTTGAAATCCTCCATGATCTGAGTCATGGTGACCCGACCTTTGAGGCTTTTATCCTTCTTGGTTGCCCCAACTTCGGTCTTGGTCGGTTCTCGACCCAGCTCCCTGCGGAGGAAAACTCTGGCGCGTGTCTGTTCTCCGGTATTGGTTTTAAGCGCGTGGTTAGCCCAATTATCCCTGACCTACCCGCATGATGAGGTTAGCGATGCACGATTCGAAACATGTGATGTACCTGAGATGATTGAGCCAGCCACTCGTCGTTTGTCACAGGGTCAACCCGCACAAATTCGTAGACCCCGAAATAACAGTAATCGTCGGACGCGTGGTGCATCATGAGATGGTAGGGTCCAACGCCACCTTCATTGTCGACCCACTGTGCCAGCTTCTGGTCGAGTCGAAATAACAACCCACGCTCCCCGATCTTCGTGGGGAGGTGGGGATTGAAACTTCGGCTCGGGAACAACAATGGAGAGGTGAATCCATGTGCTCGCCTCTTCTCGGGTGAAGGGTAGGATATCATTCGTTGTGGGTTGCCCCCAAAAATTCGCGACATGGTCGCACGAGAGTTTGGGCCAACTTGGTGGTGCGTGATCCTATCGTTGTCGACTTCGAAATCTGGTCCCACCGCCAAGAGTCGCTTGTCAAGTAGAGTGTCGTCCATAGTAAACTCTAGGCCGGCTTTCTTCTTGCCCTTCAATTTGGGTTTCTTGTCGGTATTGGCTGGTGGTTTTGCGTCATCCGTACGGGATTCGGTGGCCGCAAGGGACCTCGTTGGCACGGGAGCCAACTTGAGATTGGGAGCTGGCAATTCCCCCTCCAGATTGGCCCCTGGTCTTTGTGTCTGATCTTTCGACGGCGCCGGTCCGACTTCCGGTTGATGCGATAGGATGGGTGGAGTTACCGGGCGTGAGGAGGGCAGTTCCGTCAGGGGGGAACTATCGCGCTCGGAATCCTCGATGGCGAGGATTTCAACATCAGCTTCCTGACGACTGTGGCGGGTCTTCATCCTCTTTATGGATAAGTAATCTTCTACGGCTTAGACGGTTGTCAATGGGGGTAAGAGTCTAGGCAGCTACTCGTACCTTTCTCACTTTCAGAACGGGAGGGCTCATCACTCTTTGCCGCTTTTCGTTTGCCTTTGAGTATCCCACTCGTCTTCGCTGTGGCTGTCTGATCACGTCGATCGGTGCTGACATTAGGTTGTGGCGCAGGAGTGTTGTAAACTAAACTTCGTGGCTATGATGAATGAGAAACAGTGTATAGAGATGAGATAGAAGAACTTACGGGAACGAGGACATACGGCCGACTCTTGCTCCGTTGGAACGGAGGTTTCCCGGTACGCGGTTCATCCGTACGAGGAGCAGGCCCTGGGGCAGGAGGTTGGGGTTGAGTCAGGTCGCTGCGATTGCGTACCTCCTCACGCGTCTCCTGAAATCGCTTCGAAAGATCGAGATACATCTTGTAGATCTCGTCGTGCTCCGGTCCAAACGGTGTGATATTCGGTCGTCGGATAATATTCATCTTCAGGTCTTCCACTCTGTGCAGAGCGGTCCTGAGAGCATGGTATACATCGCGTATTGCGGTGTCTACGTCCTCGGCCAGTCTCTCGGTCGAGGTCTCCGGCATTGTTGGTGAAGCAAGTTGTGGCGACTGGCAGCCCTCTGCCAAATTTGCTTCCGGCGTGCCATATTCCCACGGGGTCAGTCGCGGGAGACCCGAAGAATCTTTTACATAATTCGTGTCGAACGGCACAGAGGTCGGGAACTCGAGTCTCGAGATCGAGCAGTTTGGCTCTACCCCTAGAGAGGGGGCAAGACACCCCCTTTTGGAGCACCTCGAAGAAAATAGCGACAGACCGTGGGCCCTAGGCTGGAATATAGCTTCGAATTTAGAGGCTGGAGGATACAATTTAGAAGGGGAGGTACAGGGAGGGACACCGCCCTGGGGTGATACTCTAGTAGTACATCCGCTTATCATTCGGTTCGATCGTCTCACTCCACAAACGAGCGATTTCATGATGCCCACGTAAATTCCAATCGCCTGACCAGCACTTAACGAGAGGTTGACTTTTGAAATTTTACCGCTGGCCAAGCCTCTCCCACCCACTTCGGTGACCGTCGAATTGACCAATTCAGTCGATCGTGAGGTCATCAGGAATTTTCTCACATCCTCAACCTCGTTGCCCTCAAACCACCGATTCTCTGCACCCGATGACCATAGGTTGACTACACTTCCGATTATCCTCGTGGTTTCTGTCCGTCGCTACGCTCCAACCTTCGGAACGTGCATTTTATCCTTGGCTTCTCTTGTTTCCCATTGGCTATTCGAGCTTACCACGCTCCTCACGTTCGTCACAAAAGCGGAAATGAGTTCGGAATTGACACACCGTCGCCGACCGTCGGTATCAATCACATTCGTAAACATATCAGGTCTCTGGTGGCCAATTTTCCCCGGCTATTGGCTCGCGGTGGCTACCCACCCGCAGGCCGTCAGCGAGTCGTGGAAAGTCTTATACAACCCTGCAACACCTGGTAATAGAAGCGCTTCCCCGATAACGGATTATGACGGATTACAATTGTTGTCTACTACCGATATTTCAAAGATGATAGACTAATATTCCGGCACAATGCGTTATAATGCATTACAATCCTTAGCCGAGGAATCACACCGTAATAATCGGTTGCCAGGTTTTCCACGATTTGCTAATGCCCGTACAGGTGGCCCACTCGTACGGCGAAATGGCATAAAAGCTGGCCTTTTCTGAACCTATGGTCTCTATCGGCCCCCGAGTCTCTCAAGCTCTCAGTCGATTCGAAAGTCTTCTTCATCCCTTTCAAAGGAAAAATGTTCCGAGTCCTCTTTACTACTTTACTCCTCACCGCTTTACAGGGTTGGTTTAGCTCTCTCGATGTTTTTACGCTCTGTGGGCTGTGACTAACGAACCTTTGGTGTACCCAGTTACCGCATACAAGTTTGAGCGGATCGATAAGAACGACGCCGCTTTACTCATCATCGACCATCAGGTCGGTCTCGTCGGCATCGTCCGTGACTACAACACCCAGGATATGTACAACAACATTGTCCTTCACGCTAGTTTGGGCAAGACCTACGACCTCCCTGTTGTCATTACCACAAGCACGGATCAAGGTGTGTTTGTTTCTTGTCAGCTTTTGATGGAACGGCTTCCTTATGGCCAATCTCCTCGCGCTGAAGGTCCCAACGGTCCACTCCTTCCCGAGATCGTTGACATGTATCCCAACGCCACCATTGTCCGCAGGGGTGGTGAGATCAACGCCTGGGATAACGCTGACTTCCGCGCTGCCGTCAAGGCCACTGGCAAGAAGCAGGTCATCGTCGGCGGTATCACCACTGATGTAAGTCGTTTCACCTGCAGAGGTTATGGATATGTGATTCTCAACTCGAAAATTGTCACAGGTTTGCACCATGTTCGTTTCTCTCTCCCTCCTTGAGGCCGGTTACACTGTCTTTGCCAACGCCGATGCTTCCGGCACTTTCGATGTCCGTGCTGCTGACCACGCCAATGCTCGCATGAGGGATGCTGGTGTCTACGTTATACCCCAGTTCTCTGTCGCTGCTGATCTGCAGAGGGACTGGAGGAACGCTCCTGGTATCCCTGTCTTCCTGGACCTCCTTTTCAAGTACGTGTGCTTCTGTATGGGGGCTAACCCTTTTGGTACTATCAGTGGCATAACTTAACCTCGCACCGCTTTAGGTTCTTCCCCACTATCAAGAATGTCATCACTCAGCACGGCGGTGCCATCAAGCATGGTGCTCTCATCCCCGGTGAAGATAGTCTCGTTTAAGGCGCACTTGAACATTGTGTTCCCTTTTCCCAAGGGCCGATTTCGGACATGTTTCGCGACTTCATCCCAGCGAATTTTGTAGTTCGTCCTACAGTTAGAAATGCCAAGTGATTCTTTGCTTTCCAATTTTTGAGCTGAGCTCGGGTGATTTCTCTTCACAACTTCATCTGGAAAAATCCCCCCGGCTAAGCGGAGCTACGCGATGCTATGCGACGCTATGCGAGCTAACCGCAGTACGCGATCATTATCCCGTCTAACCGATGTCCAACCGGTCATTAACGCCGGTTTTGGAAGAGTTGCCGGTAAGCGCGGTAGGACCGCCAGTACAGGATCGTACCTACCTACATAAGATTAAAAACAATTCTGACCTCTTTTCTGCTACAATTTTTACGGTCCAGATGAGATAAAGTTGTGTGTCAGAGAGTTTCATACCCGCCGGTCGAGCCAAACCTGCCACTACACATATGATCTCCTCCAACTCCTACAAACGGGTCAATGAGAGGCTTGGAGCGAGAAGGGAGTTAACCTACATAAACTTCAGAAATTTCCGGGGTGAATATGTACTCGAGGACCAATTGGGTGACGCAATCGCCCTCGTTGGCTGAATGGCAAATCAATTCAGATGGGTCGAGGGCGCTGCATAGGCTACGAACAAGGGAACGAGCCCTCAAGATCCTGGTCTCCGAGATTAAACAACGATATGTATCAAATACCGTGATAATCGGCGTCTATGACACTGGCCCCGGTATCAATGGCGAACTTTGTAGCCGTTCGATATCGGAAGATCATCGATGATCTTCCGTGAGTGGCAGAGAGGAGTCTTCGCTAGGCGCACCCGCTCACCACTTCATTGAGTGTCGAACATCTTGGAGGGATGTTGACCGTTCGGTTGGCGCACGGCACCTCGATCAAAGACCACCCGTTTGAATGGTGTGCGGTTTTCCGGTCAACATGGCCTTCACCAATGAAAACGACGTAGCAAAATCAATGAATTCTGCCGTCGCTATCTGGTAGCATGTCCGGGCCCTCTCGTCTGCCTCCGTAGCCTGCCAGGCGAGTGCTTTCCAGGTGAAGCCCCGTGATCGAACTTGGCAAGAAATCGGGATATTGCGGCCATCGAGATGGAAACCTTGTGGACTACCTCAAGTTTCTGCTTGATCTCGTCAAGGTACATCGATGAATTGGATTCCAAGGGTGATTTTAGATACCGCTCGTCATCATCGTGTGAGGCTAATAGTCGAGTGATCTGAATGAGCGTCTAGAGAGCGAGCGATAGCGAGCTCAGTGCGCGAGAAATAAAAGCGAACACTAATTTATTCACCTA
>Ga0307512_10005015_pt1 | contig 14105 bp, 16 predicted proteins | sample 14_EM_MG_FD_200267 | JGI IMG/M metagenome (GOLD analysis project Ga0307512, IMG submission 200267) | Populus trichocarpa ectomycorrhiza microbial communities from riparian zone in the Pacific Northwest, United States - 14_EM | ecosystem: Host-associated > Plants > Roots > Unclassified | place... | reverse complement strand
CATCCCCCCACTCCCCCTCCTCCGAAATATCATCGCAATTCGTAAATCCCATCCGCCGCATATTCTCCACCGAAAAGTACTCCGCAACATCCCGAATATACGGCAGCGGTACTGCAACCCTATGTCCATGCGGTGGTTGTGGAAACGTCTCAGCGGAATAAGAGCTTGTCGGTGAGTGCAGTTGCTGATGGGAGGGGAGCCAATACGTGCCTCCCAGGTTCAGGCATGGGGGAGGAGGGTGGAACTCGTCATCGTCTCCGCCGGGGGTCAGGGGGACGAACTCATTCCTCGGTATAGCAGGAATACCATCGCCGTTGTCATCGCGGGGGTTTCTGGCGACAAACTCATTCCCTGGTGTAGCAGGCATCCCATCACCGTCATTCCCCGGCGGCCTCGCAACCCTGACCGGCGTCGGCGTCGGCGGACTCGCTTTCCCATCTTCATACCCCTCCTTCCTCGTAGGCGACATCGTGATGGTGACCACCCCCTTCAGCCTGTGCTTTGCTATTACAAACCCCTCATGCCACAAGAACAGCGCCGGAAACGGCGCGCGGTTATCGGTCGGATCGAGGCGTAGCGGCTTATCGTGGTACTGCTCGAATGCACGGAATTTTCCCTGGTTCACAAAGACGTATTCCAGCCTCTGTCTTATCAGCCTCTTTGCTCTCTTGTCCCTTTATCCCCACCCCCGGGAGCCTGGTGTGTCATACCTCCGGGATGAAGCGCACAAGAAACTGAAACGCGTCGAAAGCGCCGTGGTGAGTTTTACACATCACCACGCCGTTGCGGCATTCGTGGGCGACAGACTTTGCGTTCGTTGGAATCCAGCCGGAGGCGCGGAGTTCTTCCCAGACGGCGGCTTGGGATTTCGGGACGATGTGGCAGTGTTCTAGCGTACCGGGGACGTCGCAGGAGCAGATGACGCACGAGTCGCCGTCGCGGGAGTCGATGGCGGTTGCGAAGGCAGTGGTGAAGGAGGCGGTTGAGATGGAGTGGGAGTAGTGTGTGAATGGGTTTGTGGTGCCCAGGTAGGGGAAGGGGATGTGGGGTGTCATGGCGGTGGGTGTGGTGTGTTCATGATTGTTGGGGAGGGTGGAGAGCGCGTTTGCGAACGTGTGATGTAACGCCAAGCCGGATGTTCTACGGGCAACCTGACAGCTCGATTATAAATGTAAGAAAGATGGGTTATCTACACTTAATAAATACTGGCCACTTTGATACAATACAGTTGTGATCTACAAACACTGATCCGTTGGCTACAGATGAAGGCTGCGATCAAGGACGTCTATCTAATCACAATCTAATCATATCAATCTTATCATGATAGACTGGAGGGACGATTAGCCGACTGCCGTCCATTTGAGCAAGGGAAGCTCGGGATAAGTATCTTTTCTTTTATTATCCTGAGTACGGGCGTGCTCTATATGAGGATTTCCTGTAATTCGTAGTTTATTCCCAATGGGAGTTCGGGTATACCAGAGTTAGGCGTTAGTCTAGTAGCCGGTAAGCCGCCAACGAGACCAAATTAGGCATGTTTCCTTGAGCACGGAATGGTCAGTATAAATAAGGTGCGGTGCATATGCGTATGGTTAGCCCTGTTGGACTGGCGATGTCCTGACCGACTAGGGTTCACTTATTCAGAGCACAATCAATAGAATTCCCGATGATCCTCACCCCTGCTCGTAAGATGGACGGAGTGGTCCCATCATCCCCGGCAATCGCACGGCAAGAATTTCCACCAAGCTAATATCCCGGATTTATTCCTGAGACTCGCTCAGAATCTCGGGCTGCCCCCAACCCTCTCTTATTCAATTTATCTCGCTTCCATCGTGGAACCTCGTACGGGATGCCGAGATTCTCTGTCTAGTGTTCCACTAGATCTTCTCCCAGCTTGTAGGCTGAAAAGAATTTTCTACAACTGACGAGATGATACGTAGTAAAGTTCGCACCTGCAATCACAGGGATTTACCTTAGACAGAAAGGGAGGAGGGTAGCTGCGAAGCGTATTGGTGGGTTATGCCATTCCAAGCAGACGAGCACTCGTTCATGGACATCATTTGACTAATCGAGGAGGTTACCGAGAGTTCAATACCAAAGGCCAAGGTTCCTACGGCATGAGGTTGCCTCTGGATGGAAACGTCTTCATTGGTGCTTGCTACTGCACAGGTTGACGCCGACATGGTTACACAAATGTGGTTACACCACATTTGTACCACTTCATCGTTCTTTACCCCTTTACCCCGCATGTCGAGCCATTGCAAGCCTCTTCCACCTCAGTCTTCCCCACCCCAGGACAACCCTACAGCAGTCACACATTACTTCGAGGATGGATATTCGGGAGCGAGTAGTTGCGTCGGTGAGAAAAACGAAGGAAAAAGTGAAGGAAAAATCCGAGCGGTTATCACTCAGGTCCCGGAAAAGAAGCCAATCTAGATCGCCACTGCCGGCAGACTCAGCGTCTACACCATGTACCCCAAATACAGGATTGGGGGCTTCACTTCCCGATGATGGAGAACCGGAAAACAATGTACGCAACCTTATTTTGTCGCCTTCTTCGATACACCTTCTAAAGCCCCACAACTTTGCATCAAACTCGATGATACCCGAGAGTATCGTCATTATGTTTTAAGAAGGTACTAACGCAAGCAGCTACAGGTCGATGTCACTTCCGCAGCAGGAGTTCCAGGAACCCAGCTGCAGCCACCATCTCCTGCAACTTCACTATGGGATACTGCGTTCCAGAGACTTTCGGATGACGACAAAGCGATGTTTCAACTCACCGATGGTGACCGAAGAGATTACTTGAATCGTCTACTAGATCTTACTAAGCAATGCCGGGACACCTGTCAGCGTAATCGATGGAAGGTTTCCTTCCGTGGACAGGAGATCATAGTCCGTGATATAGCAGATAAATTAGTCGCCTGGGTCGACAAGTTCAAAACCATAGGCGATATAGTCATTCAATACGACCCAGTACACGCTGCACTCCCATGGGCTGGTGTCAGGTTCATTTTACAAATTGTGGTAGCGGATGAGGAGAATATGGGTGCCGTGTTGATCGGAATCGAGACGGTCACAAAGCTACTCGTGCGTTGTACCGTTTATGAGGAGCTTTATCTAAAGCCTGATCCAAAGTTATCAAACCATTCCAACCTGGAAGAGACACTGTTAGGGCTGTATGCAGCAGTATTGGAGTGCTTAGCTGAGGCCAAACGCTACCTCCAGAAAAGCTCAGCCAGTAAGTATTAATTTCAGCCCATACTTTGAGAGTTTACTAAGATATCACAAAGGTCGAGTTTTGTCAGAAATGTGGAGTGTGGAGGGGAAGAAGCACCTTCTTGAGTCTATTGACGAGCACGAAAGAGCATTTATGAAGGAGGTCAACGTGGCAGATGCAGAAAGTACGAGATATTAACCTAGATTTAGTACCGTTTCAAATGTAATATGCTAACTATTCATACTAGACCGAAAGAACGACCATCGGAAGCTCGTGGAACATTTAGAGCAATTAGAACAGCCAATTAGCAGAATTGACACCAATATCCAGGAAATATACGAGACACTTCAAAGTACTTTCAGTTAATATACTTGAGCCAGGTGTATCACGTGCTGACACTTGTTAAGGTAAGAAACGAGGGGCGATTCTCCGATGGATTTCAGCAATCGAATACGAAAAGCATCACCGAAACGCGCGTGAAGGAATATTGCAAAACACTGGACAGTGGCTATTCAATTCCAAGCAGTTCCACAAATGGCGAACATCTAGCGCGTCTGGCATCCTTTGGCTGCATGGGATTCGTGAGCACAATCACACCCCACCTTTTGGAGAAGGCTTGCTAACCTGTGCGCAAGCTGGTGCTGGTAAAACCAAACTTACGTAGGTCAATATGTACCATTTCGATGCTCGGAAGCTGATGAAAACTAGCTGCCAAGTTATTGAAACTTTGCGCCCCACGGTTGGCGAAAATGAAAGCGAGTCAAACCGCGGGCCCAACCGCGAGCCCCTAGTGTTCTTTTACTGTAATCGAAATGACGCTCCCCGACGTGAGCCAACGGTCATACTTCAGGCTATTTTAAGACAGTTGTGTGTTTGGTTTCCGACTGCTTTGCCAACGCTCATGGTGAAAATGTATGATGTAAGAAGTAGCGATGGCCACCCGTCGGGATCGCTGGACTTTGATGAGTGCAAGGATTTAATTATGCTACTTCTTAACGAATATCCCCAGACGACTATCGTCATTGATGCAATGGATGAAAGTAACCCCGAGGAACGGTGGAGGCTACTTGAGGCGTTGAAGATGTTCATCTCTTCGTCCATCAGTCTGGTGAAAATTTTCATCGCCAGCAGAGATGATGGAGACCTCAAACTCGAGCTTGAGGGAGTTCCTAACCTGTATATTCACGCAAACAACAGTGCTGATGACATCGAGGCTTTTATAAAAAGAGAAGTTGACGAATGTATTAAGAAACGAAGGCTTCTGCGTGGTGAAGTTGATGACACTCTAAAGTGCAAAATAGTCTCGACCCTGACCTCAGATGCGCATGGAATGTAAGTCGCTATCGCCCCCGGTCAGTCAGTCATGCTCTAACTTGGTGAAGGTTTTTATGGGTCGATCTTCAAATCAAAAACTTGTGCCGCATGAAACTCCGGGGTGATGTCGCTGCCAATCTTGGAAAGCTCCCAAAAGGCCTCGAAAGCACATATTCTCACATTTGCGACGAAATATTCTCGCAAGAGGAGCAATGTTCAGACACAGCACGTGCAGGACTCATGTGGATCATGTGCGCCCAGCAGCCGCTGAAGGTGAACGAATGGATTGCCGCAACATGTTATAGTGCATTTCTCTCCGAGGAATCAAGCGTGGATGTTCTCCTAGATATTTGTCATCAACTAGTGGTAGTTGATCATACGTTAAATGTGGTCCGATTTTGCCACTTATCTGTTATGGAATACCTCCAGAAGGAGTATTTTACACCGGAAGACGCGCATTTCATGGCTGCAGAGAGTTGTATGTCGGTTTTTGAATTCGACAACGTCTTCGAGCCTTTGAGTCAGTACTCGGTGGAACATTGGACTACTCACATCATACTGTGCACGAGTCCGGAATATCACGACCAGTCATTGCGTATACTTCGACAGTTTTTAGGTGAAGCTGACCAGCCTTCTCAAGCATATCGGAATTGGGTAACCTCGCTACAACAATGCAAGCTACAAAACTACGATCCAAATCTACTGTACGCTGTACACTCCAATCGCATTCCGCCAAACCCTCTCTTTGCTGCTGCATGGTTTCCATTTGGAGCAAAGTTTCCTGAACTATGGGAACTTGAGAGGTCAAAATTGGATTGCACTAACGATTATGGGCTATCATTGTTACTCGTTGCCTGCCTTGCAGACCATGAGGAGGTTGTCAAAATACTTTTAGAAAAAGGGGCTGACCCAAACTACGGCGAAGATCAGCAGCATCCCCCAGGCCATCCGGCGTCAACATACCGATCTCCACTGAGAACGGCCATCCTAAATGCCCACCACAAGATCATCACCATGCTACTTGACTATGGTGCTACTATCAATGGAAGTCAATCTAGTGGTACAGATGATCTCCTTAACATGGTGTCTCAACACGCGGAATCTGCTACTGTAGAAGATGTCCTAGCAAGATTCCCTACGGTTAGCGTTACAGAAGCTACTATTCGCGCCGCGGTTAAAAACTTGAGTCATAGCGTGACGATCGTACAGCTGCTACTCGAACACGATCCCAACTTTTCAATCTCTGAATATGTGCTCATTTCTGCCTTGGAGAACTACAAGACTGGCCGCCAGGTAATTGACTTCCTGCTTGAGAAACTTCCTAACTTGGAAATACCCTGGTTCGTCACGAAGCGTGCGGTAGAATCTGGTGTGAGCGCTGTGAAGCTGCTTTTACCGGGATTGCGCGACGACTTTATAAAACGGGCAGGCTTGATGGCGTTTGAACTGAGGAAGTTTGATATTCTAGAATTATTACTCACCTGGAGGTATGATTATGCCCACTACTTTGCTTCAAAGCATGTGCAAGGGAAAGACAGGCGCTCACTCATGACTTGCGCTGGATAGTAACCCGAAATCTAAGCTCACAGATGAAATGCTGCAGTCGATGAGGAGAGGTGTGACACTCCAGAGCGACTGTTGTCGTGAGATTGTGAGTGTGCTTCTGGAGAGGGGATCCAACCACTATACTATCCCAGAGTCGACTTTAGTAGCGGCGATCAATAATGGTTTCCACAGTGGCTTTTTGAGTCTGTTTCTGGACAGAGGTGTCAAATTCGATGTTACGGAATCGGTTTTGGTAGCAGCGGTAGAGGGTGCCTGGGGCCGCGAACATTTGAGCCTGTTTATTAATAGAGATGTTAAATTCGACGTTACAGAGCCTGTTTTGGTAGCTGCCACTGGACGCAACTATGGGATTTTGGGTCTTCTTTTGGAGGAGGGCATCAACCTCGATGTCACACAGTCGATGTTAGTGGCAGCAGTTAAGAATTCATGGGGCAGTGAGGTTCTCAGTCTATTGTTGGAGAAAGGTATCAACTTCGATGTTACAGAGCCGGTTTTGGTAGCTGCCATGGGACGCGGCTGTGAGACTTTGGGTCTGCTTTTGGAAAGAGGTATCAACTTTGATATTACAGAGACGGTTTTAGTGGCTGCGGCTAAGAGTATATCGGGCTGCGAGATCTTCAGCATGTTGTTGGAGAGAGGTATCACCATCGAAATTACGGAATCAGTTCTTGAAGCAGTGGTCACGAACACGCAGGGCGAGATTGTCAAGTTGTTTTTGGCACATGGTGTCAAATTCGACGTCACAAAGTGTGTCTTGGCGGCTGCAGCACAAAACCGGGGTTGGCCTGAGATACTGGCGGTATTTCTGAATAAGGACCCTTCCTTGGGTATGGCCTTGTATGTTGAATCCCGGAGATTAAGCTGAAGCATGCAGTGTTGACATCATCAAAGAGACAGACTTCCGAGACAAGCTCGATGGCACCGGGTTTCAATTTGCGAGGACCGCTTCTTAAGTTGGGAGGGTGCCGACTACCCTCGCGATGTAATAGATAGAGCCATCTCTGGATTCTATTCAGACTCTTATGAGCCACCTCTGATGCACCTTAGTAACGATAGCAAAAATAGCAGCAAGGACAACATTCCCCAAAGCTCTCAAATAGAGAGTTAGCCGAGGGGGGGCAGAACGGTGAGCTAGTGGTTATTGCATTTCGATATAGATATATGTGACATTCTAAGGTTTGCTTGGTAGACAATCTCTTTTGATGATGGAATATGGTTTGCTGTTGGTGATGTCAGTGGGATGTCACATTGCTGTAGGCAGTTCGCATCTAATTCTATTTGATACGGTGCACGTATGATCTTCTACGTATGTTCATACCGAACCATCTCGCTTATTTATATCCGAGCGTAGACTGCCAATCCCCCTCGTTCCTGAATCAAGATGTAAAACTTTCCTGATAAGCCATCCCTTTCTCGCTTATCGCACAGTAGGTAAAATGGGATGATGAGAACCTTTTCCTGCATTAGCTGAGCGCAATCAACAAGTGCAAAATTTTACCTTTTCGGTGCAGGCTAATCACACGCAATTCTCACGGAACTGCCAACCATCTCTATGATGTAGGTTAGGTTTACATATACTTATTATTTAACCATATTGCCGGAGTCTCGTGGATCTGTGACAGTTGTCACATGTAGACCGGCTGTGTCCGAACCAGACTAGCGGGAGAATGTGGTATCTAAATTACCGCAGCGTACAGTTGCAGTGTGCGTCTCAATTGTGTGAGCTCAGTGTAACGCTGCACAGACCTATGGATATTGACATCGAAAATACTTGATTCCTGCTGCATCGAACTTGATTGGATTGAGCTAAGAACGATCCCGGTTGCTTCTTACGGTGCGATGCGACAGGTTACATATTCTCAGTCGCGCGAGATTGTTCCATCTCCAGCCAGTGTTCCTAAGCGACCGGGCCGGGCCGGGCCGGACCTACGCTGAGCTGGGCCTCGGATTTTGCGGCCGGTTCTGAAGCCCGCTCCCAGTTACCCGAGATCGACTGCCAGCTCCCAAGCCCGTCTCCAGCCAGCTCCGAAGCCAGCTCCCGGCCACCCGATATCCTACATCTCCAACTTACCCTAAATCAACTTTCTCCAAGTGCACCTCCTAGTGTATATAAGTGCCCTCTTCCATTCAACCACAAGTTCACTCGTGCGCAATCTCCACGTTGCACCTCCAAGTGCACTGACTACAGTCTCCATCCAGCCCAGATCGACTGTGTGTATTGTGCATAAAGTTGTAGATAAATGATACATGCTGAATACATGACATTTGCTACCTCCAATATCCATGAACTAACAAGTAATCGCGGCTCTGCTCCCGCCAGAATGCACCTTCCGCTTACGATTGAGCCGTCGGTTTACGATTGTTTTACCGGTTCTCGACCGGGAATTACTTCCGGTTCGGTTGTAAGCACGGTTTCAACCCGTAAATCGGACTGTTTTTAACTAGGAAAACCGAGACCGTGGCCGTTGCAAACGCTACCTACACATGAGGTTGTATTTCTTTGTATTGGGATCAGGCTGTAGAAGATAGGGCACTTCATTTATGGCAATGGATTTTGCTGTGGGAGCAGGGTGTTGCGTCACTGTTAACTAGGGGTGAAGCTAAGAACAAAGTCAAAGCACAATGGCTTTTCCTGTTTTGTTAATATTCAGATCATCTTATACCCATTGCCTTACCATATCTAGTCAGTTCGTTATGGTAACCTGCTGGAAAAGGAGCATCCGATCTTCTACAGCCTGACCTGAGTACAAAGAAATGTAACCTCGTGTGTTCGCAATCAACCGTATACGGTCTCAGTTGGCTGCATTTATCAATATCATGACCGTAAGACATCGTGAGATCTTGTCGCGGTTGGCGCTTCAAAGATAAGGTTCAGATCATGAAATCGACCGACGTCATGATTTCGGCTGCTCACCATACCCCACCAACCGCACCCCATCCAGCGCCTGCCACTCCGCAAGTCTGCGTCCAAGTGTGCTTGATAATCTGCACTGAAGTGTACTTTTTGAGAGTGTACTTGGGAGTGTACAGTCAAGGGTGCATTCGAATACTTGGGTACGAACTTGGGAGAGTACTTGGGAATGCACTTGGAAGCGAACATTCAAGCGAGCTTGGGAGCGTGCAATCGAGTGTACCATCGAGTGTACCATCGAGTGTACAATCGAGTGTACAACCGAGCGTACTAGAGAGGATACAGTTAAGTAAGCTTGGAAGCATATTTGAGAGCGTACTTGAAAGCGTACCTGGGAGCGTACTGCAGCACTGCAACTACACCACTGTACCAGTTACCTTGGCGATAAAGCTCTCTACTTTACTGTACAGCCGACTGGTCTCAGGACCATTCAGCTGGTGAGCACTGCCTCTGGTTTCAACTAGCTGGTACGCAAAGTTAAACTTATTCAGGAAGCAGCCGGCTTATTCGCCAAGCAGTCAACTTATCAGCGAAGTGTATTTCTTTACAGTTCAGTCGGAACATATATCTTCTATTTATCTTCAGCATATCTAGTGTACCTCATCTATATTTCAGGTAGTATCATTTTTATACACAATTTTACACATTTTTTATACACTAATTTATACACTTTTTATACAAGACGAGATTGTATAAGCTCTCGTATAACTTTATCCCGATTTGTTGTTTGTACCATAGGGTAGTCCAAGTCTGCCGCTCACTAAGGCAGTGCTGGAATAAAGCTCTTGCGGTAACCCCGGCAATAAACATGGGCTTGGCCATACTCCAAAAGCCTGACGGCAAAGAGCGGGCTGTATTAAATACACAATACAAGTAGTGCTTTACTATACTGTCGTGTGATATTCGGGGATCATCTGTCATTCAATTGGTACGCTGCGATGGGTCCCAAAAATTTCGTTGGAACCTTTTCGAAAATGAGCCTCTGCCACACCAACTACCATGACAACCGAGACTACTGCGGGATACAGCGTCCAGCGGCTAAAATTGGTTGTCGACAGTTAGCGAGCTTGAAGATCGTTAAGGAAGCCCGGTTGCCGAAAACCAGCTAGTTCCAACAAAAGCTCTATGTTCAAAATTCAAGATACCCGGCGTCAAGGATTTCTCCCTATAATAGTCTAAGTAGATGTTGTTTTATCCTCCTTCGGGCACAAAACTGGCGATCTTGGGGCTTTGCCCGATGTTCACGTGGTGGTATAATAGAGCACCTTCACCGCAAGCATCACATGTTTGATCTCACATGCGCCCTGTTCAAATAGTGATGCTTAGAGAAGCTTGATTGTATATTATCTAAGAGTGCCACAAGGCCATATATATATGAGTACAAGTGTGAATGCGTGCGTACGCATCTATGTATAGACCCTTCAGGCCGACAGCAATCTCCGGTCATACGAGACTCACCTCCGACCATACGAGACTCATCTCCGGCCATAAGATGGCAGAGACCTATCATGCAATACGCCCATTCTCCTCCTTGCACGCAAGACATAGTTATATCCTGTGGGAAATTTTGTTAATCCACGAACAATTATGCCATATAATTGTTGATAGATGGATCGGGAACCCGGAGATGGCATTTCATTCATATTCGATCATAGGTCATCACTTGGTATAACAGGATTTGCCAAGCATTCAATTTTTAATGAATGTTGCCTGCAGATAATAAGCAGCACCTAGCACTTTACTATGGAACGATTAGTTACATCCGCAAGAAATGCGAAGAGAAAAGTGAAGGAAAAATCCGAGCGGCTTTCCCTCAGATTCCGGATAAGAAGCCAATTCATATTACCATTCCCGACCAACTCAGACTCTACACTATGTACCCCAAACGGAGGGTTGGCGGTTTCGCTTTCCGAGATTGGACACCCTGTCGAGCGAAAGGCTTCGGGTTCGGCAGTCGTCATAGCCGCCGGAAGTGTCGACGATAACAGGAGCCTGATCACCTTGAATCGCCCAACCAGATGATACCCGGGAGTGTCGCCGTCAGCACATCCGACCAGTCTCCAGAAACCATTGCACTGCCCACCAGTGATGGAACCACGAATGTCGAAAAACCGGATGCCATCGCCTTGTCTAGCGTATCTGCTGTAATACCACTACCGGTTGAGCCCAATAGTACAAGCGGGACTGCCGTTCGTATATCCTGTCCGCCGTATTTTAGTGAAGGTTCTAACACAGCCTGTTACAGATCGATGACACTTCTGCAGATGGGGTTCCAGAAATACGGCCATTGTCCCCTGTGACCTCGTTATGGGGTGCTGAGTTTGATAGACTTTCCGACGACCACAAAGCGTTGTCTCTACTCACCGACGGTCACCGCCGAGATTACTTGGATCTACTGGACTTGGCTCAAGCGAAACGCTATCTCCAAATAAGCCCCGCTAGTAAGTAGTCAATCCTCTATAATATCCCATGTACCAGCTCACTGAATAATTGCGAAGGCCGTATTTGTCGGGTATATGGAACATCGAGGGGAACAAGTGCCTCCTTGGTTCTATTGACGAACGCGAAGAACGATTTTTGAAGGAGGTCGACGTGGCGGAAGCAAAAAGCACGTGATATATCGATCCCATCTGAGTTTGGATCTGATGTGCTAACGATCTATTCTATTCTAGACAGGAAGGGTGAACATCAGAAGTTGATTGACTATTTAGAGGAATTACAGCAGCCAATTAGCTGAATTGACGCCAATGTCAAGGAAATATACGAGGCCCTCCAAAGTATCTTCTGTGTCAAATACTTGTTGGTTCATGTGTTAACAAAGTGGAGGTGAGAAACAGGTACATTACACATGTTATGGAGGATGCATGCTGTGAAAAGGTGGGTGGACATTTCAACTGAGGTAATGCAGATTACGCGGTAGATCCCGTTGTCTAGCGTTTTTTCATTACTGTCGTGTGGGATGCGATGGGGATTACTCGGCGTATCTAAATTGTTGTCAGGCCGTGGCTTCCGATCCGCCAGATGCCGAACATGTGTTGCGGGTTACTCTCGTCGGTAACGGGTTTGGGTTAGGTTTGAGTCCTGGAGGTGAGGATAAAATCGATTTACGCCTACACTCCCTCCTTGTTCTTGTGGTCGGATGTCAGAATGCCATCTTCATGGATTATCACTTCTGCGGTCTTGATAGGGACGGTCCCCGGATCAGCTGTCTAGCCCCACGCCAGTGAGGGGTGCCCTCGAATTGTCTTCCGTGCTCGGTGTAATGGTTCACCCGTATTCAGATGTAGACACCGGAAATACTGTATATGCGAATAGTCGCTTGTTTTTGTGACGCGCACGTTTCAATTCATAGAATAATAATACTACTTTCCCGGGCAGTAAGGAGGCTGCCGAGTGGTAGATGGCTGTAAATTTATGCTGTCACCTAACAAGCTATGGTACTCTATCTACGGATAAATTCTACCTGTCGGAATCGTACTTTTGAAATGCGCAAAATGACTGGAACAGAAGTCCAGCATGTCAGCATCCCTTCGGGGTATTGATTTAGAAAGAGCAGTGAACCCCGGCAATTATCCCTATACCGAGTCTGATTCGGTATCATATGTGTCTCTTTCGGGAGCTAGACGTCAATGTGCCAGGATTTCAAAACCCGCTCGTTTTCGCACAACACTCGAGTAGGATTCAATCAGCAACAGTGATTTCACTCCAATATCCGGGGTAAGCCGCCAATCCCCATTTGTTCCTAAACCAAGATGGAAACCTTCCCCGATAAGCTATCTCTTGTGCATGATCTTACGCGATCTCGCTTATCGTCCTGCGGCCAATGTGGGATGATGAGAGCTTTCTCCTGCGATAGTTTCACGGAATCCATCAACCTGTCCAAGGATTTTACATAACCTTTTCGGTATAGGTTAAGCACATGCTGACTAGCTCTATGATGTGAGTTACGTATACATATACTTGTTATTTGACCATATTGACAGAGTCCCGTGGATCTGTGACAGCTGTCACATGTAGGCCGGCTGTGTCCGGACCAGACCAGCGGCTACAACTGCAGTGTGCCCCATCCCACATGCACGAGATCGGTGTAACGTTCTACTTGCGTTTCGATATCGACATCGGACATTCTTTATCCCTGCCACATCGAACTTGATTGGATCAAGCTAAGAAAATTCCCGGTTTCTTGCGTGCGATGCGACAGGCTACATATTCGAGGCTAAACATTCCAGAACGTTCCAGTGACTGCAGTGGGGTTTCATTCGCCGAGTATCTATTTCACAACTGCGCCGTAGCCTGTGCAACACCTCGAAGCCTTACAATTAATAACCTGCTTACCCCGCACTTCTCGCACTCATCGCATCGCCCTCCCACACAAAACCAACACCATGGCAAAGAAAAAACCCAGCCACTGCCGCCTGTGCCAACTCGAGTTTCCAACCACCACCTCCCTCCTCGCCCACTGCGCCTCCACACCAAACCACTCCCTGTCCTCCGCGTGCGACTGCGATGGCTGCAACCCCGCCATGAGTAGCCTCGCTACAGATGTAAGTTCTCCGCTCTCCCATTACCCTCATACTAACCACCACCCCAGGATCCGCGCCGCCTCTACCGCCTCTCCGGCCGCCCCGGCCCCCGTTTCTGCCACCCATGCGGCACAACCGTCTTCCTCTGCGGCGCCGGCAAGCGCACCCACCTCGCTTCTCCGGCCCACCACAAAAACGCCCTCGCACACAATCTCATCTGTCCCGACTCCCAAAAATCCTTCCTCACCCCTTCCACCTTCGCGGTACACGAGCGGCGCTACCACCAGGGTGAATACCGCTGCCTCGAGTGCGGGGCGGTCCTTCCCTCGCTCTGCGCGCTGCGGAGGCACCCGATGCATCATCGCCGGGAGTGTTCAGACTGCGGAATGGAGTTTGAGGGGGCGGAGGAGTATGAGGCACATGTGGCGACGAAACGGCATCGGATTAATGCTACCGGAAAGGTCCGGTGCGTCGCGTACCCGGCGTGTTCGCGGAGGTTTACAAATAGGGGGAGTATGCTGGCGCATCTAGAGAGTGGGGCGTGTGTGTCTGGGGTGACGAGGGGGAGGGTAGA
>Ga0307512_10005014_pt1 | contig 14106 bp, 16 predicted proteins | sample 14_EM_MG_FD_200267 | JGI IMG/M metagenome (GOLD analysis project Ga0307512, IMG submission 200267) | Populus trichocarpa ectomycorrhiza microbial communities from riparian zone in the Pacific Northwest, United States - 14_EM | ecosystem: Host-associated > Plants > Roots > Unclassified | place... | reverse complement strand
CACCGTGATGGCGTTCGAGACAAGAGACTTGATTTCCTCCGGGGTGTCCTTTTGGATGAAGAATTTGATGGCAACCCCATCATCGTCGACGAATATCGACTGCGTGGGGGGTCGGATGAGTGGATGAGGGCGGAGAAGGAGATAGAGATGCTAACCATGATTTTTGTCTTACTGACGTCGTGGAAAGGGTTAGGGTTACTTCGTCAGTGACCGTCCGCGTGGCAACTGTGCGTGAGAATACACACAGTCCCGGCAGTGGGCACTGTAACACCTCCAAGTCGCAACCGAGAGTCACTCGAGTTTCCAATTTGTCCAAGGTCTGCTCGTCGACTGCTATCAAATTCCTTTCGCATGAGTTACATTGAGTCCTCATTTGGGAGGGGAAAGCCACTCGGCATTAAGTGGGTTCAGTGATGTACCGTTGATCGCCCGAACTCCGGCTGACTCTGATTCACTTCCCATTACTTTCTCTCGTTGACCATGACCTTACCCAACGGCGGCCCAGTCACCCAGACCCCCACTTATAGAGCAGCAAGGCCACAGGTCGTCGGAGCTGACATTCCGCAGAAACCCTTCCCGGTCTACCTCTCTGGAGCAGTCCAGAAGGGTTTCGGAAGGGGTGGTAAGGACCTCGGGTGTCCCACCGGTTAGTCCTACCTACCTACAAACGACACGCTTAGACTAACTTCGGGTGAATAGCCAATCTACCAGATGATTCGCTCCCTCAGATGGTGGACGTAACACCCCCAGGCGTATATTTCGGTTACGCCCAGGTCTCTGCTCGTCGTTCCGACGACCAAGTCGACGGCCCATCCTCAGGTACGCTCGACGAGGAACAGGCCAGGGTATACCCAATGGTCATGAGCTTGGGCTGGAATCCATTCTACAGAAACAAAAATTTGACTGCTGTACGTCATTCTTCCACCACCCCATTACGTTCCTCTCGCAGATAAGATATAGCTAACCACCTGTTTTCTCGTGTGGATCGGAATGCAGGAAATCCACATCATGCATCCCTTCAACGCCGACTTCTACGGACACGAAATGAAGGCCATCGTTCTCGGATACATTCGCCCGGAATTGGATTACACATCAAGAGGTACGCACCAACACTGGTTTACAAATTCTCACACGACCTCCGTCCTTTTCGTACTTCCCATTTCCGATTGGTCATCGACGCTCACCTGACTGTTCCGCGTACTTTCTATTTTCTCAGAGGACCTCATTGAGGATATTGAGACCGATAAACGCGTCGCGCTCAGGTCCCTCACGCGGCTGGCTTATCAAAAGTTCGCGCATGACAAACACTTTGATCTTACCCCCGTCCGCGAGATTCGCCCTTGAATGAACAGATCAAGGACAATATATCCCAACCCTTTGGTTTGCATTTATGGTGTACTCGTGCTTGTACCTGTTCTTGGTAATGTCCGTTTAAATACCATTTCTATGCGCTATTGCTCTGTGAAAGATAGATATGTACAAGTGATGTGGAACTAGAGAGAAATAGAAATAGATGGAAAGCACCGAAACCCGAGTGCGAATCATTGTATGAGTTTGCGGCTTTAGGCAACAAGAAATCCGGACAGAACATATCGACAAACTGCATCCCACTCTAATGAACATCAATCCCTCCGCATCCCCCAACGAAGGCTCAGCCCATGCCCAGAACCATTGAAAGCTCAGCCTCGAGCCTTCACCCATACCCATTAAGCCTTCATTCTTCGGTTCTATCTGTGGAAAACATCCACAGATCGAATTCGTCAAACACCCTGCTCCACCATTCTCCTCACTCTACCGGTGCGACCACCAGTGAATGCCTTCCACAGGACACCCAAAGCAAGGAAAATCTCCTTCCTCCTCAATCCAGTGCGCCTCCAGCCCACCTTCGCGACCGCGAGCGCCGCTAGCACAAAGCTCAAGTCAAGGAACAGCCTCCTGATCACCACAAATGTTGGCGACCTGTTCTCGTTCACCGCCATGAAGGCTACCACCCCACGCACAGATGCTAGGAGCTTCGCGAGTGGTTGAAGGACGAGTGACCATAGCCCCATGTCGTCCAGGTCAAATATGAGCTCCCCCGAGGACGGTGAACCAAACCGGTTCGGTGAATTTAAATCCCTTGGTGAAGTGGCTGGTCGTATTCTGACGGAGGATCGGGAGATCTCCAAGGTTTCTAGACGTTCCGAGAGAGCAGCGAGGTGCGATTGGACATTCTCTACCGCTCGTTCCAACGGCAACCCTGATCCGGGCCTCAGCTGTCCTTGGGTGGGAGCGCTGTGCACAGCGGACACCGATCGCCTGTAAACAGGATCTGGGGCCATACGAGGGTCCAGTCCCGGGTGCCCATTGCCAGAATCACTGCCCCTTGATGAATGGGCCAGATGCGCGGGGTATGAAGTAGTCGCGACGTTGAAGTTGTCGTTGTTCACCGTCGCGGCGTCGTCAAACGCAGATTGAGTTTCGTACCTCGGCATCGGTTGTTGACTAGGCACCTTGGGGAGGGTGTGTACAGGGTGCGCGGAGTAATTCGAAGGTGGCGGAGAGGTGAGAACGGAGCCCATGGGTGTCCGATACCTATTTCCCGACATCGCAGACAGGGAGGAGAGTGTTCGCTGGCGAGGAGCAGGCTCGATGTAAGGTGAGGTCGTGTCCCCACGAAAAGGACGGTCGCGGTATTCTTCTCGTTCTTGTTCGGAGTCAATTCCTTCGTCCTCAGAAGCCCCCACCTGTGGTTGGTTGGGATGGACCCGTCGGGAACTCTGATCGTCGTGGAGATGAATGGTATATGGCGGATGTTCTGGCCCGGACCCAGAAGAACCCGAAGAATCCGAGTCCCGAGTTAGCGTGCCTAATCCCAAACAATCAGATAGTTGTCATCAGGCTTCGAAGTGGACTGAGGCAAGAGGGACGCACGACTCAGTAAGATGTTATTTGGGTCACCCTCGAACGCCTCGAGCTCCTTCAGTAGATCCTTTGCGATCGTCCTCTCAGGGTATTTCTTCAGGACCTAGTCCGCAACCTCGTCAAGCAGGCCGAAATGCTCACGGAACAGGGGACTACCTTCATGAGTGCGTCGACGTACAGCCACTTGGCTTCATATTTGTCCAGGTCTTTATGCTTCGCCCATGCATCCCTGAATCATGAAGACCCACCCAACGAATAACAGGCGTCAGCCCACAAGCATACACTGACGTGACCGACACGTGATATCGTATCCTGGAGAACTTGCGAGGGTGGACGGAAGAGAGAGGGGATACACACCATTTTGCTCGCCCAAGCATGTCCCAAATACCCGGCCTGGTCGAAGTTACATTGCCCACAGTTGCTGGAAGTTCACAACAATATCAATCTTTGGTGCGCGCTTGGGGAATGGTATTCGTATAAGTACCTTGCTTGTATAAGCTGACGCGAAGAAGCGACGAGTCAACGAATGAGGTAGAATAAGGTAAGGATGAGGGAAACTCACCTATACATCGTGAGCTTCTCCTCATAGTCTGTCTGCACCGGGCCATTCTTTGGAAGACTTTGGATAATTTCAACCGCGCGGTCGAATTGGGCGTCGATAAGCTGGTGCGAGTCCATGACTTGAACGGAGGCTAATGCGGAGCTTAGAAGGTGGAGTGAGAAACTCGAGGAGACGGAGAGCCGACCCTCTCTCTTGACCGTGAGGTTTTACGGAGTGAAGTTTCGGCGAGATGCTGATGATCGGCTAAAGGCTGAAAGAAATACCACGCTCGCTCTCCTCCTCTTCGACGCATCCATTTACGCGTTACACTTGGCTTTTGCGCCTACGGTTCGCCCTGGAGAACGACTCGGAACGCCACACGGAGTATGGCAGACTGTTGATCTCTTCATTCTCGGAACATATCATGCAGGCCGCGCCTTTCCCTAATGTAACCATCTCCGCAGACGAACATGTCCTCCGAGTCCTCCAATTGAATAAAGATCACCAAGCGGTTGTGAAGACCCAAATCGAGCAGCTAGAAAACAAACTTGCCGCCTTGGACAATCTCCTAGTCTGTACTGTGTCCCAAACTTACGCTTTGGAAACTGACTGAGCATCCTAGGCTGCTGCAGAGGAGCACGACGAAGAAGACTTTGAACCTGAAGTTGGAGGATGTATCTCTATCCCCGGATCTTCAGCGATCCCGGCTCCAATGACTTCCAAAGAACTCATCTCGGAGGTGAGTTAGTGTTCCTTTTGGTGCGGGGACTCTGTTGAGCAGTGCGGATCTTGAACAGGATTCTCCGTTCTATGCGGATAGCGGGCGGAGGCAGAGGTATGTAGACTTTACGGGATATCACCCAAGTTTGTCCAGTTCCCCCTCTCTTGTATGTGAGGGATTTTGACTTATTCCCCATGTCACAGTGAAGGTGAAAGAGCTTGAAGATCTCGCAGAGGCTGTGAGGACCGAGAACCATCGATTATATGCGCTCCAGGAGCAGCGGAAGTAAGGTGCTCCCTTGATTCACGCACGGAGATCGGCTTCTCATCCGTGCCCTCTCGACAGTGGGAACGCTGCATTGTTTGAGAAACCTCCAGACGAATTTCTTGAACACAACATTGAGGGCATCGATTGGGAACGTGTGGCAGACACGGTAGGCACATCTTTTCCCTTCGAGTGTGGGAACGTGGTTCTAAATGGTTTGTCCCTCTTGAAGACGACCTCAAGAAACCGCGCCCATGGTAGTCGTACTGCCAAAGAATGTGAGATCAAATGGTTGGGTGACCGCCATCCGAGCATCAACCATGCTCAGTGGTCTCAACCGGAAATAATCAAGTGTAGGGATCTGGTGGATGCTTATCGGGCAGAGCATGGGCACGGGGTGACCGTCGATTGGGTATGGGTCGCTAACGAGCTCAAGGTAACGTCCGGTAAACACTTCGAGCTAGAAACTGGGGTTTATTCACGACTATTCAGACCAACAGGACACCTCTGGACTGCATGCGACACGGGATGGTTCGCAAAACCCACGTTTGGACACCGGAATCTGACAACGCACTTTTGGAAGCCATAAAGGTCTATGGTCTGAATAACTGGCTTCTAGGTATTTTCCCAGTAGAAGGGTAGTTTTTTTGGTACTGACTGGAGATGTACAGTCGCACGTGTCGTTTCACCAGATGCAACAGCGCAGCAATGTCAAAACCGCTACCAAAGATCTCTTGACCTAACGCTTAAACGTGGTCCATGGTCACCAGCTGAGGATGCAAAGTTACACCTTGCTGTGTCAGCGTATGGGAACTCGTGGATGGATGTGGCCTCGATGATGGAGGGGAGGAGCAATGAGCAGTGTAGGGATCGATGGAACGAAAGGTTAGATCCGAAAATCAATAGGGAGGCATGGACAGAGGAGGAGGATAAGCTGTTGATAGATGCAGTTAATGAACTTGGGGAGGGTAAATGGAAGGCGGTGAACGAAAAGATGGGAAATGGGAGAAAGGATAGTGCGGTGAGTGGTTGGTGTGCCCTATGCCTCGCCATCTCAAATGCTGACACGGTTAATTCAGTGCAGGGCGAGATACGAGTCACTTAAGAAGGGCAAAGCGAAGGCAACAGCGAGTGTAGACGGAGATCATCCTTCGAAGCCCCCCGATGACGAAGGTGACGAACATGGCGAACGTTCCGAAGCAATTCAGCCTACACCCAGGAAGCGATTGTCGGCCAAAGCAAAGGGCAAGCAGCCCGCAACACCCCTCCCAGCGGAAGGCTTCACGCAGGTTGACGGCAATGCCGCACAACTACTTCCAAAACGACCAAGGGGTCGGCCCCGCAAGGTTGCTCAAAACGAGACGCCCACAACGCCTGGAGATGGGGGATCAAACCCAGAGAAGGCAGGAAGACCTACACCACGTAAGCGAGGTAGGCCCCCAAGGGTTAAATTACACGAGTCTCCCGCTACGACAGATGGGCCAGAAGTGGAGGATAAACAAAATGTATAGGTGACGTGGTGTGCGACCACGTTTATCACTCACGGTACATCAACGACGAATCCATAGTTCATGTATGACGGTACATCCAATGCTTTCGCCAAGACTATGATTCTCCCCGAAACCTCATCAAAGTCTACAGCGGTTATCAAACGCTCCTGCATGCCTACTTTCGAAATATCCAACCTCACCAAACCTGTGCGCTGGACGTCACTTGTTGAGAATGTCATGAAGTTATGCGAAAGCTCAGTGGTGTAATTTAGTTTAAACCAGATCCCTTTTTGGGATTGTAAGAGCGTTATGCCTGTGGATGGAAGGGAAGCCGGCCGGGACACCTTGATGTGTGTGTGGTCAGTGACATCTAGATGCGAGCATCCTGATGACTTCTCTGAAGGACGGAAGGTGACTGTGTGGCTGAGGAAGTCACAAAGGAGCGTAATGACGGTGGGTGTTGTGCGACCTGGTTCCCAATTTACGGAGTTGGCTGTTAAGCGTGCCTTTGGAAGGGTGGGACCTTCCCAAGACCAAATGGGTGAGAGTTCTGGAAGACGATGGTCGCCGGGTGGTAATTCCGATAGGTCTGGGAGACGGTAACATCGGATGCTGGATGCTTGGAAGAGGAGGAGGGTTGTCGGAGTGGGTAGGCAAATTCTGTAGTAGGTGAACTGTATGGCTGGGATAAGCATGTTGTTATTCAAATAAACGTGTGTCTTACCGTTGAGTCGATGGGTATTTGTGGAATGGAGAGAACCTTTTTTACCGTGTCGTCCAGAGTTGTGATTACGAAACAAAAGGTTCCCGTATACTGGCACAGGCACACGGTGTCGTGCTGTATCGCGACAGCAATCACCGGAAAATCAGTCTTTAAGCTCCTGACAAGATTGATGGACCTCGTCTCGATCTCAAGAGTTACAAAGAAAACCCTGAAGTTGGTCAGCGAAGTAAAGGGAGTTGTGTGCGTGTAAGTACCTCCGCGAGGCGCCATAAGTACAAAGAGCCAACAGTGGGCGGTCTTTGTTGTCAGTGACTAGTGAAACACCATACACACAGCCACTGCGTGGACCTAATGAGAAGTTGGCAATCTCGTGTATGTTATTCAAATCCACCAGAGATTGGAGGGAGACGTCTCCATGTAGGTGAATGAGGACTAAGTATTTGCCCCCTGGTAGTATTTTCCAGAACCGCAACAGAGTTGTTGACCGGAACCTGAAGTGTGGCAGAGGATTCGTAAACGCTGTCTCTGTGGCCCAGTATCGATCGAGCCTTGTTTGTTGTGCGACCAACGTCCGCAGTTCATCGGTTGAGCGCGCAGTAAGGGGGAGAATGTGACGCGCGACCGAGGCGTTTTGGGAACATAATTTCGCAGCTAACTCTAGCCAGACATGGTGTTCCTCTAGATTGGCTCTTAGGTATTTACATGTCTACGCCGACTCATCAGTTCCATTCTTCCTGGAGTTGGATAGAGAATTGGCCAACCTGACAAGTTCTGACGACATCGCCAGCGGATAGATGATAAAATATCCTGGAAACGACGTCGAAAGGTAGTGTATCCAGAGACACGCCCATGGAGGTTGCCGATTAGACGTCTTTTGACCCGACCCGAATAGTGATCGAGAGATGCGAGTGGAGTAAGGGTGTTACCCACGTGGGACCGTCTTTCCCGTTACATCAGCTTTGGACGACCTCCGCTGCTCTCTCCACAGACTACCGACCTTCTGGTTACGACCGTCGTGTCACCCCTAGCCAACTATGCCGTCTATCCGCGTCAAAACCTCACGATCCTTCTACAAGACTCTAGAAGAGGCGCCGTCGACACCTGCCTCACCGAACAGACGGCCTCGCTCCAAGTCTGTGATCGAGGTCTTTTCAGGGACCTTGCTACAATCTCCAGACCCTCAGTCACCCCAACCTCAGCCATATGTGCCGAACATCGGAGGAGCTAGATTCAGTAGAGTCTCGCAACAGATTTCCAACTCGTCGAGAGAGGCGCTTCCCGGACCTTTGGCCGACCCGCAGTACCGAGGCAGTAATGTGTCTAACGATAACCCCGGGATTTGGGACGAAGACCAAAATGAGGCAGTAATAGACCATTTGGACGTTATAGGTGCGGAATCCCAGTTTGTATTCCGGCACTTGTGGAAGAACGAACTTCCCTTCCATAGACCCACAAGTGGCAACCGTATCAAACCTCACAAATGCTGCGAACTCAATCCTCATGTACGTTGTGATACGTGCATTAGGGACGCCGAATTGATGTACCCACAGACCACCAATGTCGCTATATTCCCTGAGACCAACAATTGTGTTACCCCCTCACGACCGGAGATCGCGCTTGCAACGTGAAGAGATAGGGGAGGCTGAGTCAGAGAACGAGCTCGATTTGCATATAGAGGATGTGCTGAGGTTAGTTCTTCATGATACAACAGGTCTGCTGCCACTGATGGACGTGATAGCAAACGAGATCGATTCAAACGAACCATGAAGGGAGTGTGGAGCTTTGTGAAAACCCGTTCGTGATTATTCCCACACGCGTTGTTTCAGATATTGAAAACTCCATAGCTCTCGGCGTGTGTACTACCAATTTCTTCGTTGGTCAACGACTCACGATTTATCGCTGCAGTTTATCACAGCCCTCTATGGACTTGCAGTGGGTGTGTCCCCTTCGTTCTTCACCATAATCCTCAGCCTGATGAGTATACCGTAGTGTTCTGGGGAGCAGCAATCGTCTTCTTCCTTGCAAAATTCATCAACTTCCATGACCCCGAAAAACAAGGATTTTGGGTGGAAGTATCTTCCCAGGTTGTTAACGGTAAGCGTACCTACCTTCAAAGTCCAGATCGATCAGACGTTCACCCAAGCCCGCTTCAGCCTTGTTTACGGTCATAGGTGTCGGCTTTATACCCTTCCGCGCTATGGATACCTACCGTGAGTACGAATGTCTAATCCTTCGTTCAAACCTGTTGAAGGCCAGCAGGGATATATAACATCTGGTATTTCAAACGCAAGACCCGCCGACTGCGGAAGGAGCGGGGTATCCCTCCTCTTTTGGACGAAGACGACCTCCCTGATCCAGTTTATGACCCGAATTATGTTGGGCTCTCACCACGCCTCCGCCTCACGATCTAACCACGGCTTAACATAGGTCCGCGTCTTGACTGAGACGGAGCAACGAGATCTTCACTACCGTGAGTTGTCTGGAACTGTCATTTAAAACGTGGTGCTGATTATAATAGACCAACGACAATTCATGAAGTCTCAAACATGGTACCGACCCCACGGGACGACGACGCACAGAGCCTTTCCTATCAAGCAAGTCGTGCCTTCCTCGTGGCCAAACGCTGGGCACTGGGCAGTTGGCTGATCCTATTTGACAGTACCGCCTTAATCATATGCTGCTTTAATGACGGCAACTCCATATTCCAAGTTATTCTGTGTGGAACTATGTGGGGCCTCAACAGGTGCTGTAGTGCGTCCGTATGCTTGGATTGGTGACTGAGGTTGTGTCCTTAGGTTTGAGCGTCCTCCATGGTCGACTGGTATCTTGATCCCTGCAAGCTTCCTTTGTGGTATTGCGTCCGCAATCTTCATCTGGCGCGGGGGAAAGAAGACCAGGCGAGTAGAAAAGATCGAACAGTTCTTAAAGAACGCTCTAGCCATGGAAGAGAAGCAACAAACATCAAATCTAGGTTCACCGTTATCCTCACCTAGACCCACCACCCGTCTCCCATCATCCCCACTCGCTAGTGTTCCAATCACAGTGGGCGATATGAACAGAAGCGAAGGACGCGTTGTAGACAGCGTAGTGATCGAGTCTATGATTGTACCCCGGCACGAAGATATTCTATGACCATCCACGACGATCCTGCTCTACCCCTCTCACACTGCTATGTACTTTCATTAGGGACCGTTTATACGGGTTTGCTTTTGTTTTATATTCCGTCCCGGAGATGATATAACCACATTAAATATTACACGAGAGCAAAAGATAGCATACACCACTAATATAATATTTTTTGGTCGAGACTTTGGACCTCCTTGAAGCATTCCGAGTACAACACCTTGAACTCGTCATCCGGAAGGTCTTTCGTCGCATCCGAAGCTTTGCCGTCTTTGGCTTTTGGCTTCTTCTTAAGGTTGGGGCAGACCATGACACAACTTGTTGGACGTTTTGTCGCACTGGCGTGGCCGAGCTCCTCCTTTGAAGGGACGAACACGTATGGTATCTGTGCGTCTTCGCACATGACAGGCAAGTGTGAAATGATGTCGACGGGTGTGATATCCGCGGCAAGAACCAAGATGCTGAAATCCGAGCGATTAGCGGCCGAGAGGGAAGATTGGATTGATTGGGTGCTCACCCTTTCTCGCCCTTCCTGATACCTTTCACCACCTCCTTCACACCGCGTTTCACCTGGCGGGCTTTCGAAGCTAGAGTGCCCGCATCGGTCAGCAGCTAGCAAGAAAACAAAGGAACCCATACCTTTCTTTATCGTCTTGTTAAGTTTTTTCAGCAGTTTCCTCTGGGCCAGAGGGTGTGCTATCGGAGAGAGTTCCTCCACTGGGACAACGACTTCACCCTGCTTCTCCTTCTTCTCTTTCTTTGGTTTTTTCGTCACCTGTTGCTGCTGTGCATGAGCCTGATCGGTAGAAACCAAATCTTGGGGGAACAGGAAAAATATACCTTGGTATCCTCAATGTTGTCGTCCATTTCGACATCCTCTGTAATGTCCGGGGTAGGAGCTTCTGCAGGAGCTTCCTCAACGACCTCTTTCTTCCTTTTCTCTTTCTTCTCTTTCTTCTCCTTCTTTTCTCGTTTTTCCGTTGAGTCCTTGGGCATGATCGAAGAAAGCGTAAACTTTTCGGAGCGGGGAAATCAGAGCCGAGAGTCGATCACACATATCGATCCCACCCCACCATCATCATCGACCCTCATGAGAGACAAAAAGTCCCTACGTTGGATATCCGAGCAGTACTTTGGTGTGGTCGTCGTCGAACCACTTTTGTGGTTAATGCTGACCATCCAACGTCCATAGATCAAAACGGAACCCACTACCAAGCGTTGGTGACGCCTCCGACACCTTTGGAGTTCTCGAGGTTGGTGCATATATCGCGCCCGGTTTTGATAAAAGGTGCCTTGGGATAGAAGGGGTACCGATAATCTTGCTAACTTGATCGCTTCACTTGCAGGAGTTCAGGTTGCGGAAGATCTGGCCGAATCATGGACGAACGACTACCTCATCGAACGCATGGGGAAACGATCCATATCCGTTGCCGTGACTCCTAACGGGTACAACAAAAAGCCAGATTTACAAGATTGACTCTGACGCGACATAAGGCGCGCCGACGCCGTAACACTCCACGACGGAACCGACTACTTCGTAGAGCCATTGGTCGAACAGATGACCATGTCAGAGCTACTAGTCAGTCTCTCAACAGGTTCAGTATGCTATTTCCGTGACAATCCCCTTTCTCGTCGCTGACGTGATCCCGTAGCGTCATCAACGGGATCGGACATCCACTATCTGCAGTCACAGAACGGGAATGTGTATCGAAGTCGTTCGACTTGTCTGGAGGACACCGTTTCAGAGTTTGATAGACTGAAGCGAGATATTCCAGAAGAAATCGCATGGTGTAGCGAGGCATTAGGTCCCAGTTATTCAGTCTTCCCATTTTTCGGTGGACTCATAACTAGATGTAGGTATGCCTCCTGATGCCGTCAACTTGTGGATTGGCGATAGCCGGAGCGTCACCAGCATACACAGTGGTAAGAATAACAAAAACTTCACATGATGCATGGTTATGGATTGTTCACTCCAGATCCATACGAAAACATCTACTGCGTGATAAGAGGGAAGAAGGTTTTCACACTGTTTCCACCTAGTGAAGGTTGGTTGCTTGAGGGTGTGTATTTTTTGTCACGCTGGCTCCACGTTATCGCTCGAACATCACCTCGCAGAACGGGAATACCCCCACGCAGCTTACATCCGATCCTCACCGTCGACAGACCTCAAAATATCACCTTCCGGTCAGAGTGTGAGGTGGTCATCGATACCAGAGCCCGATGTTAACCCTCCTGCCGGAACTCACTCGATCCAGATCGAGGTAGAAGCTGGAGACACATTGTACTTGCCAGCTGGGTGGTGGCACCATGTTCGCCAGACTGGGCCGACGGTTATTGCTCTGAACTGGTGGTATGATATGGAAATGAGTGGGATGTCTTGGGTGATGCTGAGTTTTCTCCGTGGGATGCACCTTGAGGGAAATGGAGAGACTGAGGACAGCCCATGACCGTCTCATCTCGTGAGAACTTTTCATGCGTGATGTCAACCACTAAACTCAAGAAGTGTCGATTCAGCAGGTGTGGACCAGATACCGTCATTTGTCGTATGAAAGAAACAATATGCATGTCGAGTGTTAAGGATCTCTAAGCCCCAACAACTTTGTCGAATTCCTCTACAGCTTGCGCCTTCGCCTTCGCCCTCTCGCTATCGTGCCAAGCCCGATACTCCTCCGATTCAACCCATCTCGACCAAGGAGTCTCCTTCAGGGCGGTCCACCATTCCTCCGTATATGGGTGACCTCGTGCCTTCGCGTATCCCCACGGTTTAGAAACACACGGCTGGACGTGGGGATTCAAGACTAAGGGGAGGGAGGGACTGACAGGTCCAGTGAAGTGAACGAGGATCGGGTTGTCCATTTCATGTAACTTGACCGTCTCCCTATCTGCGGCCTGGAGCTCGGCATATGTCCCCAAACCCTGTGCGTTCCACTCCAAACTCAATGACTTCCAAGCTCCCCGGAAATGAACGTTCAGAGCGTCCTGTTCCACGAACTTCGAAGACGACATTGACTTTGCGACGTCCTTGAGCTTCTGCACCTCCCCCCTGATTCTCGTCAAGTCCAACAGCAATACCCCGGCGTTGAAATATGGACCGCGCCCGATTTCCTCGTGGCCAAGAGGGTGACCGACATCCGGACATGCTCCAAGCAACTTCCCATCTAAGTCGGTGTCCCATAGTCTCCCAACGTCTCCTCTGGCCAGAATGTCGGCATCGATATATAATGCTCGTTCCACTGGAAGCAGGTCAATCAAATCAACCTTTGCCAAAACTGGACCCAGAGAAGCACCTAGGCCGTCGTTGTTCAGTGGGATGAACACGAGGGAGACGTTGGGATCCTCTGCGACAGACAACACCATCCGTTCCTTGTCGTCAGCCCCAAGACCACAGTCGATGACGTAGAAGGCTAGCCTTCGGGAGGTGTGCTTAGCGATGCTGTAGATGACCACTGTCGCCGGCATGGCATAGGAGGCACTGGCCACGAGGGCGACGTTGACGCTGTAATCGAACGCATCTGCTTTAGTGTCGACCGGCTTTGAGCTCTCCATGAGGAACCCGATGTGCATCTTCGTTTTCTTTCGAAGGGCCATCTGGTAACTGGAGGAAATTACTTCGAACTCGTTTTCGTGGAGTCTCATGAAGGCGTCGATGCCTGGTTTGGGGTGGTGTGGACTGTTGTGGGGATGGACGTTCCAGAGATAGTCATCGAAGATGAAGATGGCACCTTCATTCGCTAGTCGCCAAGCGAGCTCGGCATCGAGGAAAGTGTCGTCCGCTCTATGGGATCCGTCGATATACACCCAGTCAAAGCCGGGGATTTCACCCTTAGTCGCCTCCTCAATGAGGGTCATCAGGCCGGGGACGCTGAATTTCTCGATCACCCTAAAAGGGCGACCTGTGAGGGAGAGGTTGTGGAGGATTTTTGCGTGGCGCTCTTCTCCGGCTTGCGTAGCGAAGAGGTCGAAGTGGTCGATGCACACGATCGAGCCACCATTTGCACAGAGTGGAGAGGTCAGGAGGAAGGTTGCAGAGCGGCCTTCCCAAGAGCCTATCTCGAGGATTCGGGGGTCAGAAGTACCAACGAGCGGCATGAAGGACGTCCAGAGGGGAATGTTACTCGAGGACCAGTCTTGGGTCTCTGTGAATCTGTATCGCTTAGACTCATTGTCCGACGGGATGGTTGTCGAGTCCTTGTGGGGAGGTGAGCCTGCGCACTCCTGAAACTTTCTCTATGCTTACCATGCTCTCTCTCTCGCTACACATGGGGTTTGTTGGAGATGAGGGAGACGGGATCTTCCTTTTAAGAAATTTATCAGTTATCTCAAACATTCAACGGGCATG
>Ga0307512_10005013_pt1 | contig 14108 bp, 11 predicted proteins | sample 14_EM_MG_FD_200267 | JGI IMG/M metagenome (GOLD analysis project Ga0307512, IMG submission 200267) | Populus trichocarpa ectomycorrhiza microbial communities from riparian zone in the Pacific Northwest, United States - 14_EM | ecosystem: Host-associated > Plants > Roots > Unclassified | place... | reverse complement strand
GTTAAACATGGCACTTGAGAACTGGTTCCATCCAACCCATCCATCATCCCTGTTGATTATCTGTGGCTTTTTCGCATCAAACACAATGTTGATGGCACAATATCACGATACAAAGCACGTCTGGTAGCCAAAGGGTATCATCAACGTCCCGACCTTGATTACAATGAGACCTTCAGTCCAGTCGTTAAACCAGTAACAACCAACGCAACTACGTTCCCAGAGACAAATCCAGTCATCCTCCACTGATTTATCAACTATGCGACACCAAAGGACACTCAACTAAGACATGTCGCAAGGTATCACGGCCAAAATCTGCAAATTGTGCAGCTATAAATGACACACAAGAGGAAAAATGGCTCATGGACTTAGCAGCCTCCCATCACATTAACTCTGATCTTACAAACCTCTCAATCCACTCTGAATACGATGGAACAGATGAAGTAGTCATTGGTGATGGCTCAGGTTTGAAAGTAACACATGTCGGCTCTATGTCATTGAGCTCATTGTCAAAATCTTTTCATCTGCATAATACTCTATGTGTTCCCAACATCCACAAGAATTTAGTCTCTGTTCATAACTTTACCCGCTCCAATAATGTCTAGATAGAATTTCATCCTTTTAATTTTCTTGTGAAGGATCGGAACACGGGGACAACAATACTTTGCGGTGATTGCTAGGATGGTGTCTATCCACTGCTATAGCTATCATCAATAAAGAAACCTCCAGCACTTGCACTTGTCGGTGAAAGAACTTCCCTTGATCTTTGGCACACACGACTTGGTCATCCCTCCACTAAAATATGTCGTTTTCTAATTAGTCGTTTTTCCCTTCTAGTTTTAGGCTCCAACCAATCTTTATCATCTCTGTGTTCAGCTTTTCAATGAATAAAAGTCATCAATTATCTTTTTCCAAAACATCACTTATAAGCACACATCTTCTAGAATACATCTACGCAGATATATGGAGGCCAGCAGCATCAACTTCCATTAATGGTTTTCGATACTATGCTTTATTTATGGATCATTTCACAAAGTATTGCTGGTTATTTCTGATTCATCATGAAAATGATGTTCGATCCATATTCATTCAATTAAAAGGATTTGTTTAAAAACAATTTGGTTTTCAAATTAAGAATATATACTCTGATAATGGCGGTGAGTATCAAAGTTTGTGTCAGTTTCTATCCTCTCAGTCCATAAACATGCTCACCACTGCTCCACACACACCACAACAAAATGGGACAAGTGAACGAAGACATCGTCACATTGTCGAGATAGGTCTCACGTTGCTTCATCAAGCACATCTTCTAGTGTCATACTGGACACATGCTTTTCAAACTGCGGCTTATCTAATTAACCACATGCCAACTTCAGTTCTAAACAATAAAAGTCATTTTGAAAGCATTTTTGGTCGTCAACCAAACTATCACAAACTTCGCACCTTTGGGTGCCAGTGTTTTCCATGGCTCAAACCTTACAATCACAACAAGTTGCAACCAAAGTCCAAAACATTCATTTTCCTTGGTTATTCAAGCACTCAAATCGCATATAAATGCATGGACATTCACTCATCTCGGCTTTACATCTCAAAACATGTTTTTTATGAAACTATTTTTCCCTACACTGCATCTACTAGTATGTCATCACAACCATATGCAGGGAATCCCACAATTGTCTCTACCATCCCGATAGTTCCACCTTCAGGACAGACACCACCCAGGCAATCATCAGTGACAACTGCTGCTCCCGTTGTTCCTCCACCTGCACCACCAACACAAATTCTGGTTCCACTCCTTGCACCATCAGAAAATAGGTCAGCCATACAACCACCATCCTCACAACCCCTCACCCGACAACACAACATGATAATAAGATCCATGAACAACATTTATATACCAAAGCAAATCCACCTCACCACAAAACAACCCCTCCCACAGCTTACAGGGCCCACATGTGTCTCTTAAGCCCTGAAAGATCACAAATGGCGACAGGCTATGTCTGAAGAGTTCAACGTCTTGGTTAAACATGGCACTTGAGAACTGGTTCCATCCAACCCATCCATCATCCCTGTTGATTATCTGTGGCTTTTTCGCATCAAACACAATGTTGATGGCACAATATCACGATACAAAGCACGTCTGGTAGCCAAAGGGTATCATCAACGTCCCGACCTTGATTACAATGAGACCTTCAGTCCAGTCGTTAAACCAGTAACAACCAACGCAACTACGTTCCCAGAGACAAATCCAGTCATCCTCCACTGATTTATCAACTATGCGACACCAAAGGACACTCAACTAAGACATGTCGCAAGGTATCACGGCCAAAATCTGCAAATTGTGCAGCTATAAATGACACACAAGAGGAAAAATGGCTCATGGACTTAGCAGCCTCCCATCACATTAACTCTGATCTTACAAACCTCTCAATCCACTCTGAATACGATGGAACAGATGAAGTAGTCATTGGTGATGGCTCAGGTTTGAAAGTAACACATGTCGGCTCTATGTCATTGAGCTCATTGTCAAAATCTTTTCATCTGCATAATACTCTCTGTGTTCCCAACATCCATAAGAATTTAGTCTCTGTTCATAACTTTACCAGCTCCAATAATGTCTAGATAGAATTTCATCCTTTTAATTTTCTTGTGAAGGATCGGAACACAGGGACAACAATACTTCGTGATGATTGCCAGGATGGTGTCTATCCACTGCCATAGCTTTACCTCCTACTGGTCACTACAGATCCAACCAACGTTGGTGCATGAAACAACTGAACGTAAATAATGCATTCCTCCATGGATCACTACAAGATGTTTACATGATTCAGCCCCCAGGCTTTGTAAACTCCACCGTACCCACACACATCTGCAAGCTACACAAATCCATCTATGGCTTAAAATAGGCACTAAGTGCCTGGTATGACAAACTCAGCTCCTTTCTTCTGACACTGGGATTCTAGCAATCAAAGTCCGACCCTTCCTTGTTCATCTACTCAAAGAATGATATCATCTTATTTCTGTTGGTATATGTTGATAATGTGCTACTCATAGGTAATGATTCACAGGTTATGTCAGATATAATACGTCAACTTGGTGTCCAAGTCTCCTTAAAGGATCTTGGTGACCTGCACTATTTTATTAGGGTTGAAGTGCAACAAACTCGCGAGGGGATCTTCTTATCTCAACAAAAATACATCCGAGACCTCCTCAAGAGAGCTAACATGGAAGGGGCTAGACCTATTCACACTCCGCTTTCCACCAAACCAACACTTCAACTCAATGATGGTCACCCTCCTGCAGACCAGAAACAATACAGAAGTGTCATAGGAGCCTTACAGTACCTACCCATCACCCGACCTGATATCGTTTTTGCTGTAAATAAACTTGCTCAATTCATGCACCAATCCAGTCAACTTCATTGGACTTCAGCAAAATGAGTGCTTCGGTATCTCAAAGGCACAATCACTCATGGGATATCATTAACACCCTCTGTCAATCCTTATCTCTCCGGATACTCAGATGAAGATTGGGGTACTAATCCAGACAACATACACTCTACCTCTGCCTATCTCATATTTTTTAGGAACTGCCCAATCTCATGGAGCATAAGGAAACAACATTTAGTCGCCAGATCTTGCACAGAGGCTAAATATAGGGCCCTAGCCTCAGCAACTTCAGAACGCATATGGATTCGCACGTTACTCCATGCACTGGGAATCAAGACGTCCAAACGTCCTAGCATTTATTGTGATAACATTGGTGCTACTTAACTAACTCAAAATCCAGTCATGCACTCTCGCATGAAACACATTGCTATTGACCTGCACTTTGTTCACGATCTGGTAAAGAAAGGTGTTTTAGACGTCTCCCATGTCAGTACACATGACCAACTTGCTGACTTCCTCACTAAACCTCTTCCTCGTACCAAGTTCCAGACGATGGTTAACAAGATAGGCTTAATCATCAGCCTGCCTATCTTGAGGGAGCGTGTTAAGGATTATCTACAACACAAATGATAATCATCCGCTGCAGATAAATAAACTCACGTATGTTGTATACCTATCCTCTGAGGACTCCTTGTCAATATATAACTTCAGTTGAAACAAACTTCTAGTCATTGTATTTATATTACATGCAACTTGTACGTTACCTTATAAAAGGAGTTCATGTCAATAAAGAAATTATGTTCAGCAAAATTCTATAGAACATTCCGCTCAATGTTGTTTTTGACAAAATGTCTTTTTAATTTGGTTTTTTTTATTTAACGACAATTGTTTCCTTTTTTTTTATTACCATGCGTATTCGAACCAGCATGCACGCACGGGTCCTGAAGTTAACGACCATGTAAGTCTCCAGTAGCCTTGAGATTTGTGGAACTTAAACTGGTGATCTCTAGGAAGCAAATCTAGAACCTGACCAGTTGAGCTACACCCCTCAAATTTATTTCCTGTTTTTTTAGTTTTACTAAAAGAGGATGAGAAATATAAGATCCAATATTAACATTTCATTGGAGCTTGTCTTAGGAATGCAAAGATACTCAATCTTGCTGTAACGGATCATCTCACGGTGTGATATGAGTTTTATATCTTTTGGCAATTATGATTATAACAGACTGAAACAAACTTCTATAATTCTTTATTATGCCTAAAAATCTTGGTCTTGTCATTCAAATATATTAGCTATTGATGGCTTTGAGGTTAGATGCAAAAGCAAAGTTGCTAGAAACCCGCTCAAATGACTTGCATGCTTGGACAAGATTATAAGAAAGACAATTGCCTATTGTCCTATAAAGTCATTCTCTGTATCACCTATCATATTAAATTCTGAAAGGCATAATCATTTGAGTTCGTTAGAACTATGTTGTGGATTAAGATGGTGTCGGAAATGCTAAGAATGTGTTATTGGTCTTTCATCAGTCACTCAATTTATAACTCAGTATCTCTTTGGATACCTCCCATCATGTATCTGCACCAAGAAGGAGAGGTTTACTCATGACAACATTGTACCAAGTCTAGCTTAAGTGTGATTAAGAATTCAAAGGCAGTTATAACTGTATGAAAATTGGGAGTAGGAGAAGCTAACTATCAACATATGAATATAATGATGACGTAACAATGATATTGGAAAAATAAAGATAAAACATAGGAATAAATTGAGAACACTACTAGAAAATTGATAAATACAAACAGAAATACCGAGAGAATGTTTTCATCGGTAAATTACAGTGAATTTTACCGATGAAAATATTCTCTCGGTATATACCGAGGGAGTTATAGTGGGAAAAAAAGATTTAAAAAAAAACCAAAAAGTACGATGACGTGTCATTTATACCAACGGAATTACCGATGGTTTTAATACCATCGGTAAATTGTTCACATCTCCTTAACATTGTTCATCATGTCAATTACAAATGGAATTATCGACAGAATTGTTTGTCGGTATTTTCCAGAGAACTTTGAAATTGTTCATTTCTCAATTGAACTGTTAATTACTGTTCTTTACAGATGAAATCATCGACGGATTGAAAAGTCGTTGATGCTATTTGGCGGGTTTTTGAATTTTTTTATTAAATTGAATATTTAAATTAAATATTTCAGTCAAAATCACTAACTGATTGAAAAGTTGTCGATGATATTTGATGGTTTCTGAAAATTTTTTATTAAATTGAAAATTTAAATTAAATATTACAGATGGAATCACTGAAGAAATGGTTAAAAATATTATTATTTAATTATCCATTGGTAAAATTGTCGGTAAAATACCCCAATAAAAAAGACTAGAATCTCTCATTCATAATAGACAGACCTCGTTTTCTTCTTCCTCCTTCTCTTATATAAAAAACATCAACATCCCTTTCTTTTTCTTCTCTTCTCTCGTCAACTCCTTCTCTTCTCCTTCACGCACAAGTATGTCTTCTCCTCTTTTCTTCTTTTCTTTTCTTGATTTTTTTAATTTACATACTTTATGAATTTGTTTTTTTTCTTCTCAGCTTCACTCGTAACTACATTAAGGTAAGATTTTTCTTTTTTTCTTTTTTTTGTATTTTTTTTCATTATATTTATTTTTTTATTTTATTTTTAAATTTTTCTGTTCTTAATAATTGTATGAATGTTGTTGTAGGATTATTTTTTTCATGTGAGATCAATTTTTAATTGATTTATTTATAGGATTTTTAAATAGATTTTAATTATTTAATTATTTTTCTAGTTTTTTTAAATAGATTTTAAAAAAAAATATTTTTAAATAATCACCGACGGAATTGCATACGGTATTTTTATTGGTTATATGACAAGCTTCCCGAGGGAAGTACCGACGGAATAAAGCGGGTAAAGTTTCTTTACTATTGACGAACTTACCGACAGAAAAACAATTACCAACAAATAATTCACCGACAAAGCATTTCCGTCTATGATCCCGTTGGTAAATTAATTACCAACAGAATGATAGTACAAATACTGACAAATAATTCTGTGGGTAAATATAAGAATTCTGGTAGTGGAACTTGAAGAATATAAAGAGAAGGGAACATAGTGGATAACAAAGCTAATGAAAAAGCATTCTTATCTCCTGTAAAAACAATTGATACCAATTGGATTGCTATTCTCTTCTGAAACCTATATATCATTATAATGGCAGTAAATATGAATAAATCTACACTATATGCTAAATTCTATCAATGTTGTTAGTATGAAATGATGTAGGAAGATTTTTAGAGAAAATTATATATTTTCTTAGTTATACTCATATTTAGTTTAGTAAAATATTTTCCTTTATGGTATTTTTATTTTATTTTCTATTTATTTTAGGAAATCAACTATTGTGATTGACAATTTTATTTTATCTATTTGGTTTAAGAGTCATTATAATAATTCTATAATTATTTATTAGTATGTTTTGCTACTTCAAGGTAAACTTAGGACTAGCTGGTATAAAAAACTTAGGACTAATATAAATAAGGTTGTTTAACTTATATATCAACATACTACTTGAAAGAGAAAATATTTAGTAATAAAATTCTGAATTATGATTTGTATGTGGTGACTTTATTCAATGTAATTTTGTGTTGTTTGTGCTTATTGTCTTTCTTGTATTGTTTTTATCTGTATTTGCAGGTATTAGAGCCAAACAATTCCTAGTGGTTAATTGTTATATTATTTATTTTAATGATAATTATGTTGATAATGATAGCATAAACAATGACAATAATGGTAGAGATGATGTCATCAATAATGTCCTCAAGTTGGAGATTGAGTGCAAAAAGAACATGAAAGGTGATTAACAAAAAAAAAATTTATTAATTTAGACTATATATGTTGATCCATTTTATTACAACTTTACTATTATCATAAAGGTAAACTCATTCGAGAATTATATGGATATAACACATGTTGACGAAGGAAGTTTGATATTTGCTGCAATACATTACTGTATAAAACAGTGGATGAGAAATAATTTGACAATTGTAGTTAACATCTAAGATTATTATACATAAAAAAACAAAGAAGGGAAAAGAAAGTCTTTAGACATTCATGAGATTGAGACAAAATTACTTTGAACTTGGAGATGAGATCTTTCCAACTCGGATAGATCGATGCAAAAGGATTTTGAGGGGAATTAATTAATTAATTAATTAATTTTATTCATAAATAATTTAGAAAAATATTTTCTTTTATGATGTTTTTTTTTCTATTTAGTTTAGGAATCTTTATAATAACTCCACAATTATTTATCAAGATCTTTTTTATTTCAAGATAAACATAAAATTAGTATAAATAAAGTTATTTAACTTGTATTTCAAAGAAGAAAATATTTAATAACCAAATATCAAATTAAAATTTTTATGTGGTGATCTATTCAGCAGAATTCTATGTTGCCAATATTTATTGTCTATTGTTTTCCTCTGGCCTCTACATCAGAAAGCCAGACTTGTGTATTATAGCAATCAGAACACAAATATCTTCTCTTCGGAACTTCTTGCTTTCTATTTGAAGTTCTTGCCCTCGTATGTCTGGCCAAATTGCCAGTTTTTAGGGGTAACATGCCATGAAGTCGAGTCCCTGTCATCGCTTGCACTAACACGGAAGGATAGCGACTCTCCAAGCAAAATAGCACTGGTTTTCCAAGTTGTCCCCCAATCTCGTTCCATTTGCGTCCACTTGAGCTTGTCATCTCCCTTCACTTGAACACCAACAACATCTCCAGCTCCCCCTACATTCCACACAATGACCTGATAGAACCAAGGATTCCCCAATATAGTGAATCGAATACCTCCTTGCTTCTGGCATGGAACCCTGCAGGGAAAATGAACGCATTTAATTAAGAAACTCAACCCTTTTAAATTGTAATTGCCAAATGGGAAATGATTGAAAAGTCATGTGTGACCTGCGATATTGGATTGGAATAATGCCGGCCTCGTACTCAGCAAGCTGGCTAAATACAGGCTTGGCTACATCGAAATGCTCACGTGGCACATTGCACCAGCCTCCATTGTCATTTGGGAGAGATGGATTTGGTGGGCAATGGTCAGTTGCAGTGACAATGAGAGATGGCTGCCCTAGCTTGCACCATTGAGGGTTGTCAGCGCACTTGATTTCGAAACAAGCACCACAGGCCTGTCCATTTTTGAACAGAACACTGCTCAGTGCAGCTGTATTCATGCCATATCCTTGGCCCGCAACATCTTTGTAATTGCATGCTCCCCCTGTACAAAAAACGTTAGTCCAGGAACAGTGAAAATAATCTACTAGTAGTTAGAATTAATATCGTCAGATGCGCGAGGACTCGATGTTCTTTGTTTCTTTTTTACAATGTATTTGTAATGAAAATATAGAAAAATGTTCTCATCATACTGCTCTTGGCAGGAAGCCTCGCAATATTGAATGGAATTTTAGCTAACGAAAAGACCATATTGGAAGTTGGATTTGGTCGTTTTGTAAGGTGAGCAGGATCATCGATCACTTGTGAAGGGTAAAAAAAAAATAGGGAAAAAAGGAAAAGAAGGCATCGATACCGAATGTTCCTGAGCCGCCTTCATAGAAAGTTGCATGAGCTTCCTTCCATGGGCTTGGCTGGAACTTTGGTTTATTCCTTTTGGGAATTTCAATGTCGTGGGCTAGTCGTCCAATTGCATGGTGAATGGCTTGTTTCCCTGAGAGGGAAGGTTTCGATTTTGCCTGGCAATTAGGAAAGGCAATGGCTAAAAGCAGCAATGTTGCTAACATAGGTTTCAAAGGCGATGCCATTATATATGCTGGCGTTAACAATCTGATAAAGAAAACAAGTTGGCACAGCCTTCGTTATATAATTTCTCTCGAGAGAGATATGTTAAAGATGTTATGCTATATCCTTGGTGGGGCAACAGGTATATATAGTCCTAGATTTTGCAAGTCTGTTGTACCTAACTATATAGGTTAGGAAATATTAGAGAGCATCCAAAGGAATGATGAGGCCGCTAGGAGAGGCATGGCATTCGCTCTGTGCCTTCCCCTTTTTAGAAGCATATATGAACTGTTCTTATAACATTCCTGTTTTCCTGCTTGCCATTGTTGAGCACAGGCTTTAATTTTCCCTCCCAGCCTGATTCAAGTACCATGCACCCATGTTTAGGAAGTAACACCGCAGAAAAAAAGTGGGATAACGGCTAGGGAATTACCGATTCTGTCAACATCTTTTTTCCTCTGGCAATGGCAGCGGAATTAACCACCACAACATCATGTTGGAAAAGTTGGCTTTAGACATGATTTTTATCTACATTTAAAGTCTAATTAAAAATAAATCCATCCATTTTGGTTAAAATTTTGATAGAAAATATTCTCAATATGATTCTATAACATGAAATATCATAATATCTAAACCCAATTTTAGATGAATTAAAAATTAATCTTGAAGTTGGCATAATATAAAATTTTAATCATAAAACTTTGTTCCATATTAGAAAAATAGGAACTCCGTTTTTTTTTATTAATGTGGGTGTCCAGGCTAGCTTGCGCATACCTCGACTAATCTCACGAGCCCTGAAGTTAATGACTATGCTTTCAGTGGTCCTGAGGTTTGTGAGACTCGAACTGGTTACCTCCAAGGGACAAACCTAGGACCTGACCAGTTGAACAACACCCCTCATGTTAAATAGAAACACTTCTTCTTTCCATGGCATGTGTGTAGTTTTGCCCATATTGAAAAAATAAAAATTCTTGTTTTCTTGTGTGTGTTGGGTCTTTGTCTCACATAAAAAAAAAAAAAACTCTTTTTTTCTTTAAAAACCTTATATAAAGATGTTTTTGTTGGTTTATATATTGTGCTTGTATGTTTGTCCATTTTATTGTTAGTTGTTTATAGTTTATAACTTGTTATTTGATAAAAATTTAGATTTAATTAATAATCATTTTCAATTAAATAAATTTAGTTTTATTTATTAAATAGATTAAACTTTCTTTGATTAAATCTAACAAAATTAATCGGTATACATTATTATTATTATTTGTTATGATCTGATGATCTTATCCTGCTTTTAACATTAGCATCATGTAGAGAGGAAATAAAAGTCTCTATATGTCAAAGATGAGTCGTTCCATTAATAACTCATGACATAAAATAGAAAGAACAAATGGGTGCAGTTTTTGTCTATGAAATAAAAAAAAAATAAGATTGGTGTCAGTCGCAGATCAACTATTTGAGACATGGTAAGCTATCTAAAGACCTACGACATAAGATAGAGGTGAGGCGAAGAGCTTCTCGCTTCATATACTTCCAAGACACTCTTTATTGACGCTTTTTTGATGGAATCTTTTTACATTGTCTCGGAGAAGAAGAAGCTACAAAAGCACTAGAAGAAACACACTCGGGGATCTGTGGAGCGCACCAATCGGGTCCTAAACTTCACTTTTGAATCAAAATAATAGGGTATTACTAGCTTACAATGGTGAAAGACTGCATAAACTATGTTAAAAGATGCCAAAGTTGTCAATTGTATGCTAATTTGATCCACTAGACACCCGAGCCTTTACACCCAACAATTGCTTCTTGGCCCTTTGATGCTTGGGGACTTAATGTGGTAAGACCATTGTCGAGAAGCTTTGTGGGGGCATCTTTACATATTAACCGCAACAAATTACTTCTCAAAGTAGGCAGAAGCTACAACATTAAAAGAGATCAAGAAAGAGATAGTTGTAAACTTCATTCAGACAAACATCATCTACTATTATAGGGTACCGAGATATATCATAACTAATAGTGGAAATGAGTTCTACAATACAACCATGAACAAGTTGTGTGTACAGTTCGGTTTAAAACAACATAACTTTTCTATGTATAATGCTCCGGCTAATGGCTTGGCAGAAGTTTTTAACAAGACCTTATATAATATTCTTAAGAAGGTGGTGAATTGCTTGAAGAAGGATTGATATGATAGAATTGGAGAAGCGTTATGGGCTTATCGTACTACATTCTGGACATTGACTCAAGTTACTCTATATTCCTTGATATACGGGATTGAAATTGTTTTTCTACTAGAATGTCAAATTCCATCTCTAAGAATTGTAATCCAAGAAGGACTCTCCAATGAAGATAATGTCCATCTACACCTCGAAGCACTTTGAAGCTTTAGATGAAAAGCGTCTTTAGGCAAAACAACGATTAGAATGTTATCAAGCATGACTTTACAGAGCTTTCAACAAAAAGATGCGACTGCGCTCATTCGAAGAAGGAGATCTTGTATTGGCAATACGGCGCCCAATAATAATGTCAAAACACATGGGCAATAAGTTCTTCTCCAAATGGAATGGTCCTTATGTGGTTCAAGAAGTCTATACCAATAGAGCTTACAAAATTGTCAATGAGAATGGATTGAGGATTAGGCCTATCAACGACAAATTCTTTGAAAGATACTGTGCTTGAAATATGATGTAGCTCCGCTAAAATTGTGAAAGGCAAAAAAAAAAAACAAAAAAAAACGAACTATGTTATGACATGATCCTTTATCCACAAAGGTATGTAGGCAACTTGGAACTCGTTCCTAGTACAGTCATGCAAAAAAAAAAAAACTCATTGACAAAAAAAATCATTTGAATTACATTGTGACTTGATCCTTGATTGTTTGCATGGAAAAAAAAGGGATAAATAAACCTCAAAACACAATCATAATATGAAAATCCAGGTAATAAGACACAAATGAAAGCAAAATATAAATTTTATTAATAGAAAAAAGAATTCTATTACATAAAGTATATATTCTTAACATAAAGTTATAAGATAGTATTGCCAAAAACTAAAAACTATTCTAAAGCATGAGAATCCATAAGCATATTATGGCTTTCAGTTATGTCCTTCTAACTCCTTTTATTTGATTTCTAATAATTCTTTTATAACAGGTCACGAACTCAAAGAAAGCATTTTCATGATGGCAGAGAGAATGTCTGGAAATGCCACAAATCTGATAGTGCCTCTTCTGATCCTCACAACAACAGCAACTCCGAGAATAAGACTCATTGGCAGCCTTTTACAACTCAAAATCCTGGCTTTGATGAATAGTACAAGAAGCAAGGGATAGTGACACCATCAGATTGGGATACCTTTGTGGAAGTTCTTATAACAACACCCTTGCCTGCTGCTTTTAGAATCAATTCAAGTAGCCAATTTTGTGAAGATATAAAATCGCAGCTTGAGAATGACTTTATGAATTCTTTTAAAGTAGAGACCACTTATGGTGATGAAGTGGAGGCTATCAGACCATTGCCTTGGTACCCTAATAATCTTGCTTGGCATTCAAATTTTTCCCGGATGCAGCAAAGGAAGAACTAAACCCTTGAGAGGTTCCATGAGTTCTTAAAGCTAGAAAATGAAACCGGAAACATCACCAGACAGGAGGCTGTCAACATGGTACCGCCGCTCTTCCTTGATGTACATCGGGATCATTTCGTACTTGATCATATGTGTGCTGCACCAGGTTCAAAAACATTCCAGTTGCTGGATGTTAATACCAATCAACAAATTAAACCAGGATCACTACCTGATGAAATGGTTATAGCTAATGATCTGGATGTCTAGAGATGTAATCTTCTTATCTACCAAACAAAAAAAGTGCACTGCTAACTTGATAGTCACAAATAATGAAGCCCAACACTTACCTGGGTGCCCCTCAGACAAAAATAGCCCTAAAAGCTTCTGAAATGGAATTCGAACCATAAATTAGTCAACTTCTTATGATCGAGTGTTATGTGATGTTCCCTGTAGTGAAGATGGTACCCTCCGCAAGGCTCTAGATATGTGGAGGAAATGGAATCCAGGAATGGGCAATGGGTCTGTTGTACTTGTAGACGTCTCCAGGGAACTTCCTGAACTTGTTTTTCGGCCTAGTGTCAGAAAATGGAAGGCAAAAGCTACAGTTCCCCAACCAAAAAGGACCTTGAGCAAGAGAATGGTGAAAGTGAGAATTCTGAAGATGGACTTTAACCAATGGAGAACGCTTCCACTAAAGATTTAATTGAGGAAGTTTCTGATCTCCACCTGGAACGCTTTATGAGGATAGTGCCTCATGATCAGAACAGCGGGGCTTTTTTTTTCATTGCTGCCGCTCCTGCTCCAAAGACCAAAACCAAAGAAATCAGATTTCTGCTGACAACGTGTGCTTGGTTTCATTTGCATGTGGCTTTCTGCTGATAACTCTACAAACTTTTGAGAAAGGAATTGTTTTGGAAAAGCGGTCATGTTCACTAATTGAAGCTCCTGAAGTTTTCAGAGGAGATCATCTACGTTCAGATAACACGAAGAAGCTATCAGTTGAGACTGCCTGCCTGCAGTTGAAGTCATTAAATTCCAAAAGCTCCATACAAATAATTGAAATCCCAGAATTATGTTTACCTACATGCTAGAAAAAAAATGAAAAAGAGCTATGCATGCCTGCTAGGAGTGGTGGAGGCTTTACTTGTTGGTAATTAAGTTGCTGAGCTGGATTTACAAATAAGCAAATGCAGAAGATTGAAGGGAAAAGTTGACAGTAAAGGAGGAAAAAGAAGAAGCTGAAGAAAGTTGTTATGTAATGATTAGTTAGTTGCATTTCAGTTATTTGTAACTAACTAAGAAAAGAAAAAATAATTAAATGCTTTTCTGTAGGC
>Ga0307512_10005012_pt1 | contig 14108 bp, 10 predicted proteins | sample 14_EM_MG_FD_200267 | JGI IMG/M metagenome (GOLD analysis project Ga0307512, IMG submission 200267) | Populus trichocarpa ectomycorrhiza microbial communities from riparian zone in the Pacific Northwest, United States - 14_EM | ecosystem: Host-associated > Plants > Roots > Unclassified | place... | reverse complement strand
GCTCTTCCGATCTCATTTAAGACGCCAAAAACAGTTGCTTTCATTTGTCTACGCCATTGTCTAGTCTATGTCAGTTACAAATTTATAGTAAGCGAGGACGTCAGATAGCAACTGTGACAGAGCTGAAGCTGAATCTAACAGCTAATTTCGAGCCATCTGGTTCCAAGGGCTTACATAGTTATACATATAGGCAGCACTAGATAGGATGATTCCATTGTTGTATGACCATTTATCTTCACCCATGGCGCTTCCGCTAGAGCAATTACGTTCAGAGTCGTGCCCATCAAAGACCTCCCAAGTGTTTTTTGCTATCAGGCCAACATCCACAAGCCACTCATACGCTTTCTCGGCCCATTTGGCATAAGAGTATACCTATATGTACCATCAATTCCGTCATTACTATGAACGGCTATCTAAAACCCACAGCTCGCAAGCCGAGCACCAATGTGGAAAAGGCACCCATTTGAGATGGTGTTTTATATGAATAACCCTTGTTGGAAGGAAAAACCCGCCAATGCAGACCTCCCCCGCAGGTGTCTGTTTTCCAACGAGATGCCTGCGAATTGAAACCGCTTGAACCAATGCTCACCATTACGGTTTGTCCTCTGGGGGATCTAGAAACATCTTTTCTGTTGCGGAAATTGCGGAAAGCGCCCAAAAAATTGGTCATCGTTGCCCTTCAAATAGGGTTAGTAAAGTCTCTGTCGAATAGGATGGAGAATACTACTATGGACCGGGATTAATTAGAGGGATTATAGTCTTGGTTTTCTCCAACTTGCCATAACATGGCTTCCAGCGTCACGTTGTTATATCCGTGATCTCCAGTATAAAACCAGTAGTCAATCAACGAACCAAAGACCGCGCCGGCTTCCCACTGTCCATTTTAGAGCTATATTCCATCACCTACCTATCCCATCAGAAACAGGCCCGCGGTTACTGATATGGAACAGATGATATAATGCTTTTGTTGGTAGGATCTAGATCATATCCAGTTACCTGCTGTAGATGAAGTAGAAAATATATGTATATGACCAGCCATAGTGGTCGTGATGGTGATAGTCGCATCATGATAAACAAGCGGCGAAAAGACGAACCGTTATTAGGAAGTGCCCACCGAAGTAGCCAGCGCGTAGAAGTGTAGCGGCGGATGATACCAGCTTCTCTATCTCAAGCAACTTCCAGAGACCTCTTGCTTGAGATTGTTGTTGAACCGGAATAACACTTGTATATATGTTCCATACGGTTGACGGATCCGCCAGTTCGCGAACTGTGAAATGCCGGTTCTCAAAAATTTTGCTCAGTTCACAAACTCTTTGCCTAGTTTACGGTCTGTAGAAAAGTTCGTGAACTGACTATTTTTGGCGAACCAACAAATGTTTCTGGAGAAATCTTTCTTTAATGTGCTCTCGTTCATAGATCTTCATGTTACTCGTAAGCTCACTTTGACTGAGAATAGAAAAAGTCTATGCACAACATTAGTGTCACAACACTCGCCCTTCACCGCCACCTCTGCAGTTAAATTTTACATCCTACATTCTCCTTGAACCACAGTTTCGCGGTAAGTACTGTTAGCTCTCTTTGGTCAGGTTGCCTTACATATAGACAGCTGCAATTGCAACTTCGATTCATACCTTAACGAGTTAGTTCATCTATTGGCCATCTAGTTTGTGAACTTCCTACAAGTTCGCGAACGGGTCTAAGCTCGCGAACCAGTGTGGTTCGTCAGTCGGATGGAACATATATAATGAGCGGATGCGACGAAAGAAGTGAGCGGCTGGCTATCCATCGAGAGCAGACCCTACTGTACCGGTCTTCTTGGTTAGTACACGTCATTGTGATGTCTGTTTTTTACAATCTCCGAATGGTCAAGAATCGACCAAAAACGCAATAAAAACTTTTTAGTACATCCCTTTCTAACTGCCAACCATGAAGACTGACTGGTTCAGTACTTTATAGATACATGTCGATTTGACACAAAGGAGTATGATACCTATTGCAGGTGGAAGGATGTTAGTAGAATAATACTTAGTACTCTCAAGTGGTATAATGTTTACATTCGAGTATCGTGGCAATGCAGAACTAAAGTATGGGTATAAGCTGAGGACTGAACCGACTTTCTGGTGCATGCGTATTGTTCAGCTGTAATAGTACTAAGTATTGCCGTAATTCTATTGCTATGTTCGCCCATAGGAATCCTCTGAACCGACAATTGCATGCTTGCATTGTAAGTATCTACTTAAGTAGCTACGACAAGCTGCTGAAGCTTTGTGAAATTGAACCCCTCAGCTCAAATGGAGTCCCTGCTAGGACTCAGCTAGACTACAACACGACAAACTATGTTAGTACGCATTCTATTTCAATGTTTCCATAGGTACTTTAGCGGGAGAACTCCATTTCAGATAAGGCTCATGTGCGGCTAGTAGATGTCCATTAGCCTCACATGAGGGTGACTGAAATGTCAAGTTGATGTGAGGATATTGGTTGGCTCATGGTAACCTCTCAGACTTATAACTATCCTGCCACTATCATTCTCACAAATTATTGAGACAGATTTGTCATCTTGTTGTGGATTGCAATGGTAACAGTTGAGATATACTATCCTCAGTTGAAATTTTCATGCCACAGTAACTAGTTAGATAGAAGATTTTTAGTATTGTCACAATCAGTATTTTGGAAATTGTTATGTAATTGTTAAGGGTTATCTCTTGATAGCGATAAAGATACTTGAATTATTATACGAGATGCATACATATCTACGATGTGAATTAGACCTATGCATGTGAACGTTCAAGTGGTCAGCAACATGCTCTGAGGGGAGAGTACATGTTGGTCGCGCGAAGTGAGGGGACTTCGTTCACACCTGGATACTATACCAAGACATGTGGGGTAATCTCACACGGCAGTTGGTCATGCAAGTAAGAGAACTCTTCTCCCAACCCGAAAGCGGGATGGGGGTTCAGAGAGGCACGTTCCGGTCTGGTGATAAAGGTCTCGACCTGAGCATGATGTAACTGAGGGATTAATGACGTAGGCAAATGTGCCTAGAGCGAGCATCACTAAGTTGACTCTGGTGGTCTGGATCGCAATGTAACCTCGTATCGAGTACGAGCTTACGCATCTTTAATCAACGTTGGCATAGCATCGGTTGGTCGCCGACTAAGTCTATGACGCAATTAATAACTCATGTGTATGAGGGATTAAGAGGCGCAAGCATTATTGTTCGGGCGATAGAATGTTCCAACAACCGACTCGTACGATACAAGGATGTCTGAGGTGATACCACCCAACGGATGGCCTGATTGTTATCAGGAGCGTAACGCTTTTGAACCACGTCGCATGAGCGCAATTACCTGAGGGTGTTGTGGCGAGTTATTTCCGGGCGCTAAGGAGGTGTGGCCGAGATAACACTATCATCGCTATAAGGAAGCATGGGCTATAAAGAGCCAGTGTTGGTCGAAGGAATTGGAGGACATCAGCATACAAGTTAGCTTTCAGAACACCGAAGACGATCTTAAAATATTATTAAGAATTCTATCTATTTATCTATACTTTAAAAAGAAATAAGTTCCCATTATTTCTTCCTTAATCAACCTACGCGATTATCCGTTATATGCCTGGGCACAGGTATACACAAGCCGAGTACACACTGCAACAAGTTGTCGAGTTGTTCGGCAATCTTCTATTGAGTTTGGAAGAGCTCAATTTAACCCACACCTACCGAGTGGTTTTTCGTTTCGTGGAACTCGAGAATATCGACTACCTGGTGTTACGGTATCTGAACACCGGCTTGTTACCATTCAAGGAGTTTTCCGAGGACCTGTTGTTCGACGAGGAAGCGTGATCTATATCTACAGAGGGGACGGCCTGTGGTTTAGGTTTAGATTGGGAGTTCTCGTTGTACAGGAACGAGAAGTTGAGTCTTAGGATAAGACGAGGAGAGAAAGAGATATTTGGATAGGCGGCTGTACTTAGTTCAATAAATATTGTATTGATTATTGGGACTAAGAACCCCCGTAACAGTAATGCTGTGAAAAATACAAACTTAGTATCTTCTAAGCTGAATAAATTATCACATAGAAGGTATTGTTTAATGGAGATGTCACTTTTGGTAGTCATATTTAGCTGTATAATAATTTTTCACTAAATCTCTAATTTCAGATATGTATATTGAAAATACGGAAGTATCTACATTTCTCTTACTAATATTTGTCCTTTCTTAAGTATTCTCCTTACGATAAGATGGTACTTTATGGATAAGGATAATGTGGTGTGTTAATAACTTTTAATACTTTTGTTATCTTGTTATCTTTTTATGTTTAGGTTGTCTAGAAAGTTCCGGTTAGAACTTGTCTAGAACCTGCTTTTTGTTCAGTTGAAAGAGGGATTTATCAGCGCTTATCTTAAAAGAATGCGCCTAGATGATTCTGTTATATTCTTTACTGTTCTTATGTATTTATGTACAGTTGCAGAGTTTTTCTATTCCTGATTTGGTTATTGATCCGTGACCGTGGTCACGGACAATCACCCGTTTTATTATTGTATATATAGATACTGTTTTTCTACTTAGAGAACAGTTCTTTAGACTTGCTCAGACATCGATCGGAATACTACAAATATCTCCTGTCAAATCCTCTTCTCAGTATATGCTTGCCTTTCGAACACTTCTTGAAATCGTTATACTCGCAATACTTCTTCTTCGTATACTTCTTCTGAGATTCTGATAAATCTCTTCGGACTTTCGCTGTAATAATGGATTAATGTAGATATATATAAGTTGGTACTCATATATCAGCAAAATGTAAGATGATTTGAAAGCCACGTGAAAACCTCCCAGACACTCCAGTCAACCTCACTTGTGCTTGTTGTTAGGGGTTCTCCCTTAATAGAGGTATTGGCACCTGGAAAAATGACCTTACGTGATGCATAACTCATAGAGAAGGTGTTTCTGGGACCGTAATTCATAGCATATTTGACGCGTGGCAGTATGCGATCCTATGGACCTACACCTTGACTAGATTACTATGATAGGCAGGTGTTTTTATACACTGGATACTATACATCACACTACATACAACTTGAAAGTAAGCTGCCAGATGCACTTCATTGCATGCTCCCATCTACACGCTGAAGTACACTCCTGATTGCACTCGATTTCACACTCCCAGCTTGTTCTAATCTACCCTCCCAATTGCTCTCGATGGCACACTCCCAGCCTGCTTTGACTTATGCTCCCAATTTAGCTATCAAGACTCTCCCAAGTACACTTCAAGTACACTTCCAAGTACACATCCAAGTATGTTCTCAAGTACACTGTTGGGCATGCTCTCAAAGACACTCCCAATTGCACTTGATGGCATACATCAGCAAAATGTGAATCAGTCCGGAAGCCACACGCAAACCTCCCAGACTCTCCGGTAGACCTCACTGGTGCTCCCAAGTAATTCCAGATCCTCCCAGGCCCCCCTGGAGCTAAGCAAAGTGCTCTCAGACTCTGCAAGAGCATTCTCAGGTGCTTCTGAAAGCACCTGCAGTTATGGAGGTGCATTCAGGATGCTACAAAATTTGACTTATAGGATAGTTAAACTTGGGGGCAGCTGAGACCTCTGCGCAGGTCTGCGGGAGACTTAGTGCCGTATTCTCACAGCAGTGGTTCTGAGGGTCCATAACCACAAGGCATTTCATGTATCAGATTCGTCTTTGTTACAGTCACAAAATTTGCTACATCATAATATGGCATGTATTATCTATCTAAGTCTCTCTATATATATACATACAGCCAATCTGGATGCAGACGGTACTGGAGCGTAATTGCAGGAGCACCTGGAGATGCTGATTGACGGAACTTAGAGATGCACTTGGAGGCCCAGATTGTAGGAACTGGGAGATGGACTTGGAGGCCGCGATCGAGCAAGTATATAGATGGACTTGGAGGCCGAGATCGAGTTGAACTCAGCAATGCACTTGGAGGCCATGATCAAGTGGGTCTGGAGATGCATTTGGAGGCCGAAATTAAGTAACTCACAGATGCACTTCGAGGCCGAGATCAAGTTGAACTCAGAGATGCACTTGGAGGCCGTAATCGAGCGGGTTTGGAGATCCATTTGGAGGCCGAGATCAAGTTGAACTCAGATATGCACTTGGAGGCCATGATCAAGCGACTTTGGAGATGCATTTGGAGGCCAAGATCGTGAAACTCACAGTTGCACTTGGAGGCCGAGATCATGTAACTCAGAGATGCACTTTGAGGCCGCAATTGAGTGAGTTTGGAGATGCATTTGGAGGCCGAGATTGTGTAACTCAGAGATGCACTTGGGGACCGTGATCGAGCGAGTCTGGAGATGCACTTGGAGGCCATGATCAATCGAGATTGGAGGAGTACTTGGAGGTGATCAATCTGGAGGCGGTAGATCGGGAGGGAGGTGCAATGGCAGCTGAAATTCTGTTCATTGGTTAACTCATAATCGTGGGAATGTGGAGAGTTGAGTACAAACAGTCCGCCGAGAGATGAGACTGGCTGGGAGCGGGTGACAGTCGATCTTGCGTTGATGCAGTACTCGGTGTATGCATTACTTGGTGTATGCAGTACTTGGTGTATGCAGTACTTGGTGTATGCTGTACTTGGTGTTAACGCATGATCATTGCATGGAGAGATAGATAGGGATGACTTAACTTCGTGTTCTTAGGTGATGGTAGAGAAAGAGAGAGATGAGATGAGATGGGGGAAATAATCATGAGAAACTGGAACTTGATGGAATTTCGTGTGCCACTCATTTTCCCATTCCTGATACAGCAGGTACTACTCCCAATCCGGCAGGTGATAACACGAATATGAGGTCTTCTAAACCCAATCAGGCAAGTCGTTCCCCTGACTTCTCATATCCGCTCGTATCCTCCACATCGTTCCCATCTTCATCCCCCATCTCTCTTTCTCTACCATCATCGCAGAACAGAAAGTTTAGTCATCCCTCTCTATCTCTCCATGCCATGATCATGAGTTAACACTGAGTACAGCAGACACCGAATACAGCATACACAGAGTACAGCGTTCACCAAGTACAGCATACACCGAGTACAGCATCCACCCAAGATTGTCTGTCTTCCCTTCATTCTCACGATTACGAGATGACCCCTGAATATAGCTTCAGCTTCCTGAGTGCCTCCCTACAAGATTGACCGACACCAGCCAGCTCTCCATGAGAGCTCAAAGGTAGAGCCACCATATCACATTCCCATGGTTGCGAGATAACTAATTGATGGATAGAGTCTCAGCACCCAGCGTGCCTCCTATCGACCGCCTCCAAGTACACCTCCAATCTTGCTCGATCATGGCCTCCAAGTGCATCCCCAAACTCGCTCGATCACAGCCTCCAAGTGCATCTCTGAGTTCAACTCGATGTTGGCCTCCAAGTGCATCTCTCAGTTCCACTTGATCTCGGCCTCCAAATGCATCTCTAAACCCGCTTGATCACGGCCTCCAAGTGCATCTTTGAGTTCGACTAGATCTCGGCCTCCAAGTGCATCTCCATACTCGCTCGATTGCGGCCTGCAACTGCATCTCTGAGTTCACTTGATCACGGCCTCCCAGTGCATCTCCAAACTCGCTTGATCACGGCCTCCAAGTGCATCTCTAAGTTCACACAATAATCGCCTCCAAGTGCATCTCTGAGTTCACTCGATCGTCATCTTCAGGCGCACATCGAATTGCTCTCAAGCACCGCCTGCAGCCAGTTCACATATACCGTGTGTAGATGGGTAGCTATATAGATAGATAGATAGATAGATGAGAATACATGAGTGTTAAAAATCATTGAACGATAAGTAGTAGCTATGATTTCCAGGTGCACCAGCAGTGTTCCCAAAGAAGATGTTGTTTCTCCCAGACTGCTCTACAGTGATTTGAGGTGCTCCCAAGCTTGTCGCCTGCGCTCCCAGTGTTGTCCTCGGCGCTCTCAGGTGCTCCCAGGCTTGTCGTTGGCGCCCCCAGTCTTGTCACCAGCGCTCCCAGCTGCTCCCAGGTGCACTTGAAGGCTACTGCGTCGATCCAGTCAACTCTGCATCAGCAAGAAATAATTCCGTCCCGGCGGAATGGCTCCGTCAGAGTGGACGCAGTCCGTCAGAGCCGTCAGAGTCATCCCGGTGGCGGCTCACTCTGCGCTCGCCGTCAATACCACACGTCTTGTTGCATATCGCCCTCCCATCTTGATATCACGGTTTGTTCTCGCTCTGTCGGTCTCCTATTTCAAACGAACTCTCTGGCTTTGAAGGCCAACTGTGACCATACGTAGGAATGGGTTCAAAGGGTATGCGCTTGCATTGGAAATGCAATGCGATGGGTGACGCCGCAAAAACCTCTCCTCGCATCCCTTCTACCTGCACACAAAATGCATTTCTCTATTTACTAATTATACACATCATTGCAAGTCGCCAGATCTATCTGGCTATTGACAATCCATCACTCGTTCTGTCCATCTCCTGTCTTACTACTAGTAGCTATTTCTGGAATTACGTGCATGCAGCCGACGATGTTTCCCAAGCTACAAACTTGCAAAGCAACTGCTGCCGGTGCTTATCTCACTTGTACAAATGTCGAGACGGGATCCAAGTTACCCGAGTTTTCAGGTATTGTGGTGAGTGCCAGAGCTAACCAGTACTCAACGAAAGCTGCATCCTCGTTCAGGAGCTGGATTTTGAATAGTTGTTGCAGTTGCCATGGGAGACGACCATTCAGTGCACCATAACATCTCCCTGGGCGGTGCTTTACCCACACCAAGTCGTTCCATTGGTTCCCTCCGCGCCAGCTCTGGCTTCCTGTGCATCGACAAATCTGGGATATGTGTTCACCTTCTATACCCTCAACTTGAATCTTAATACCATGGTATATACAGAGCTCCATTGCATGCAGTTGTTCATCCGATATATACATCTTGTTATGACTCTTATGCCTGAGAAACTCTCTCGTGCCTTTGTATATTGTCACGCGGTGCATTGCATCTTGCGTATTGTCGAGTAATGCTCTGAAGTCTTTGATCATAGCGTCAGGATGCTTTCCATCGCGGCGGTTTTGGGGTCCCATGAATTCGGGCTTCGCATATGACTTGGAGCTCAGGGGGGGAGCCAGATCAGTGCCGGAAGGGAGGACTTTGCAGGTGGCAGCGCTGTTCTCTCGACGCTGAGCGAGGGCTTGGAGATTGAGCTCTCTGATTTCAAAGCAGAGAATGCGACGCTGAAAGGTGATTACTTGCGGCAGGTAGTTGAGATTGTGATTGGAGGCGTTCCAACCGTCCTTGGGATTGGTTTTATGTGCTTTTTCATGTCTCTCGGCAGAATACTGTTGCAAGGCTCCGTATTGATGAATGTGTTCGACCCAGTGAGACATCAAGTGGATCTTCGGAAAGTTGAAGTCAGCATCTAACTCCTTGGAAACATCTATCTCATGGCTGATATAATCCCGCCAGGCGTTCATTTTGCGCTGCTTCTTGGACGGCGTCCAAGTTTCAGCATTTGTTTCCTCGTCTACCTGTCGCTTCTTCACGAGCTCCGTTCTCAGGGCATTGGCTTTGGCTTTCGCCTCTTTGCCAGCTCGCCAGAGTAAGAACACATCTTTGAAGGTGTGAAAACGACACAAGGTGTCTTCCATGTTGCTCAATGTTGCATCATCGTGAGATATATATCGAGCATACATATAGAATTGTAACAATGCCCATCTGCACTCAATTGCGCGATTCAATATGGGATGCTGAGCGGGGCTTCCTCCTCGTAGAGACTGGGTTACAACTCCAAGCAGGTACCGGCTCATTTCCTTCATCTCCTTCCCATTCCATTGAGAAACGTCCTCATATGACTTAGTTTTTGGTGTGAGGTCTTGGTAAGCAGGCATGGATGACCATATTGCATTGTACTTGTCGAGCCGTTTGTGCGTCTTCATGAATTGGAAAATCTACTTCTGGAGGTGATCAAGCATGCTGATCTGCATTGTATGGAGGAGGTCGGGCTTCGGGAGGTCGCTCACGATACAGGGAATATGTCAAAACGCGGTGAATCCTCGGTGAACATGGCGCGACAAGAGTTCGGCATCAGCCACCTTGGTCTTGGCATTGTTGAGCGTTCGATATAGGTTGTGATCCCACCAGGGGTGTTGCTTGTCAGGAGGGACATGATCTCCAAGTTCGTACTTTGGACACTCGCACCAAAAACAGACATGTCGCTCAAGATGATGTAGGCCGCTATACTCAGGGCAATCTGCAAGCCATGCTGCTAAAACCGGTTTGCAACGCCTGAAGTTGCCATCTGCACAGAGAACGTTGTAATACCCGCTCTCGGCGCTGGGATTCTGTACAAAGGTGAGAGGGTGGAGTACCCGCTGGAGTACGTCGTTCAGCCCCTTTCGGTTTGTTGGCCGCAGCCCATCCAGCTGCTTCGGAGGAATATTGCGGTTCCTGACCGGGATTGGCCGGAGAGCGACCATTACGACACTGTGCGTTAAGGGCATCTGGCAGAGCTTTGAAGATAGATTGCCAATTGTCATATATACAGGCCACTCTGTCTTGTCACCAGCAAAATTCGACAGATGGGTTCCGTCGGACATCAAGATCAAGGGAACCAGTGTATCCCCGACTCGGAGCGTTGACTTAACGTTGGTTAGCACGTCATCATACTCGGTGTTATGGGGATGCTTAGACCTAAGTAAATATACTTATACCCAAGTATCTCGGGATACTTAAATAAATACTAGGTGCAAGGCCGTAGATAGTATATCCTTCCTAGGCGTATCTCCAATTAAATTGACCTGTTACTGGTATAGGTCGTATACGCAAAGGGGGGCAAATGGTAATCGTAATATCAGACGCTTCCAGATAAATGTTGACTAGGTCGAACTGGGGCGTCAAACAATACTGGCAGTACATATATCTAGTTGATACTGTATTTCTTTCCTTTGATTCCTAACAGTCTCTTCCTTTCGGCTTTAAGCTGTTTCTTAGTTTGAGGTAAAGGATTAACCCTTCCTTTCCGAGTACGTTATAAGGGGTCGGCCTGATACTGATCAGGTGGTTGATAATCTTCTATCGGCGACCGTCGATGAATATCCCGTGGTGTTGCTGATATCTCTCTTTGCATATTATCCAATTCTGGCTTCTCAGTATTGGATGACGTCTCCAAAAGAAACTTCTGATTGTTGATCAAATATCGCAATGCTGGATCCAGCTGTACTAATGCTGCTATCCACCAAATGCACTGAGCGGCAAATAAATACTGGCGTTCCTGGAAAGTAACTAATAACTTTGCAAAACTCCAAAGTAGTACATCAGCAAAATGTAAAATGGTTCGGAAGTTATAACTCAATGACTCAGCTGGTCTGAACAGGCACACCGATCCTTCCAGAAGCTCCCAGAAGCTCCCGAACAGGCTGAATGCAAAACGATCTACCTCTCAGGTGCTCTGAGAGTACTTTCAGGTGCTCCTCAACTCTTCGGATATAGCGGAACGGAATAGAAGAATATTCTAATGAGTATGAAGTCGTCTTCAGAATGCTATAAAATCATGCCTTTAAGGTGGTAAAATTTTGGAGCTGTTGGGACTACAACACTCGTCTCCAAGACGATTCCGGTGCACCTGGAGCCAGACTCTCCGGGAGTGACAATATATAATGTCTATATCGAATAGTACAATTCGATAAACTATTTCACAGCTACACACCTGAATCAGGCATTCTAATCTAATTAATATACAGTCCTGTAGGTATCTAAATCAACATGATTATTTACAAGCCATATGCTATCGATGCCGCCCGATGCAGCATTCTCCCGCACCAAATGTGCCGGTCCAACTATTGCTCCAACAGGTACACTATGCATCTTATTCGTTTGTTTGACAACCCGGATGAACCTGTCAACACAATCAGCCCAACCATGAAGATCTTTGAACTTTGATGGAATCACCACCGCATATTCTTGAGCTTGAGGACGTAATACCCATTGTTGAGTCGTCTGGCACCTCCTAGAAAAGGTCGATAATGCTTTCCCGGCTGGCAGGCGCTCCTGAAATTGGAGGATCCGATTCGGTGGAGTCCAGCTGAAGTAAAATAAAGGAAACGAAGGAACTCGTCCTTGGAAGGTGTTATCAAGGTCATTCTCTTCACTTTGCGTATACTGGACCCAGATGTTATGAGATTCAGGCATGATCCCTTGGTTGGCATTGGTATATTCTACCTTGCAATCAAGTCCCAGACGCTCAACAGAAGTAGGGTTGTGAAATGGTTGACGGTAATACAACAGCCCATTCTGCAGTTTGATAAATATACTGTCTAAGAGTACTGTCTGATCGTATCCGAGCACGAGTCCACTAACTTCGTGTCCCCAGTCCTCTTCAATTTGCACGCGGAATAGCTGTCCAAAGTTGGGAATTCCGAAGTCTTCTGATGCATTTCTGAGTGAGGTTAATTTGATACTTCTGCACACTCCGGGGACATGCGTTTCTCTCAAATGATATACCTGCTGTGATACAGGGCGGATAATGGGCTCGTCCTCAATTGTTTGGAGACGCAAAAGATGGGCTCTGCGTGTACTTCGCCACTTATCGGTAGCGAACAGTAGGTTGAAAACGTTTGCCGAGTCAATATCGTACCAGCCTTCGAGTGCAAGATATGATGGTGTCTCCTCCATATAGTTGAGACCAGTACACCGGTCATTGTGCTTGAGCATCTGTCGAATGTAATTGACTTTGTTGGTAGATCGATATGCCTCTTTCACGTTGGCGATATGTAGCCGTTCAGAAATATCCGTGGTGAAATTGTCACCGGAACCCATTCGCCGAATTGACTCTGAGATATGGCTCACAAGATGCATCTTTGGATATCCGAAATGTATTACGCGTTGTTCAATGGATTTCGGGAGCGCCTGAATGCCGATTGTCTCCCACCAAGCCTCAAACTCGATCAAACGGATGGAGAATTCCATCTTGAACCGCTTCTGTTCATTCGAGGTGATGCCATAAATCTCTCTCTCCAGCTGGTTAGTGACCCGCTCCGTATCAGCCAAGCTCCACATCGTGGCTTCTGTCTCAGCATCGGATAGGCGGATCTGAAATTGCAGTCGCTTGTCGGCGGTGATGTTTGCCGCTCCGTAAGACTCGTCTTTGGCGGCAGCTTTCATTAGGGCAACGTCTTTAGCGAATTTGCTTCTGGGACCGGTTGCCTTGGTCCCGACTTCCTGCAATAGTTGTCGCTCATGACGTTCGAATAACTTATCGAAAAGCTTGCGTTTAGCAGGTGTCACCGGATGGATTCCGCGCTCCAATCGCTAGATTGCCTTCTGACGATCGGCATCTGACCAAGTCGTGGCTGCTTGTCAGGCTCGGTTCAGGCGCACCTGAAATTGCCTACGTTTCGTTGTGGAAACCTTTTCAGCCCCATATACAACAGCCTCCATTGCAGCACGAATCTTATGAATCTTTTGTTCGCATAACTGATGGGATTCATTTGCCAACAGGTCATCCACATTGGCCTTCGCAGACTTCGACATTGTCTGTTTGCGAAAAATACCCTTCTTGTGGTAAAATCGCTTGAGTGCATCGTCCAGTGCTTTGCGGGATAGGTCTGAGTGATTTTGTTGGCTAACAAGAAGAGAGAACTCACATAATGCCTGCACTGCTCCCATTACCATTTCATTGGAGGCTGTTTCCGCCACAGTTTTCCCGTCATCTGTGGAGCAGACAAGAATTGGAGCGCAATTCACTGCCAGTGTTCTGATCATTCCACGGATCACTTTACCTTGCCAGGTTCCGCTTTTCAATGAATCGAATGGTTTAGAGAAGTGCTGGAGACCGGGATATCAGGGCACCGATGTGAATCGATTGTCAAATTGATCCTTGACATTTCTAGCTTTCAGGTATTTGAGCAGCCAGTGCAATAAGTCTTTAACTAACTCGGGGAACAGCTGATGCAATTCATCAGGCTGCCAAAGCCGTTAGACATTGCAGAGAGGGTATTGCCAGAACTGGTTGCAGATTGGGTGGACACCTACAGTGTGCAGAGCATCAATATGATTGTCCTCCAGCAGCTCCGAGTAAATATGCTGGTCTCTTGAGTTATCGAGGGGTCGAAAAGTTGAATG